>Ga0209208_10008862_pt1 | contig 13329 bp, 11 predicted proteins | sample S1TSphfallax_3_FD_187694 | JGI IMG/M metagenome (GOLD analysis project Ga0209208, IMG submission 187694) | Host-associated microbial communities from peat moss isolated from Minnesota, USA - S1T2_Fd - Sphagnum fallax MG (SPAdes) (version 2) | ecosystem: Host-associated > Plants > Peat moss >...
ATAGTTATTCCACGAACACGTTCTTCTACATGATATCTATTTCATTATAAGCTCTCATAACGTATTACCAATACCTGCCAATACTTTAGTAATAGCAGCTGTTAACGTTGTTTTCCATGATCAACATGTCCTACAGTACCTATAGTTAAATGTGGTTTGTACGTTCAAATTTAGGTTTAATTTTTTATCAGTTTTGCCCAAAGTCATGAAAAACATTATAATAATTTTATCTATTCTACTAACTAACAAAACTGATTATTATGAATAATATTAATTTAATTTTTTTGCTAAAAATCTTACCATTTACGCACATAACCATAATTTAATAGATTAAATTCATTCCAACAATCCATCTAACCCATTGAAAATTTATCCCATTTTTCATCCGATCCATTACTCAAATTCTTACATAATCTATTTTATGTTAATAAATCTCAAATTTTTACACTTTTTACCCTCTAATTGCTTTAACTGAATTCTAATTTTCTCCGTCCTCATTTCAATGATTCTCTCCTTTAAAGCCTTGAACCATTCTCTAAAAATTTTTTTATTACTGAGGATTATATTATATTTTTTATTATTATAATTTATAAGTTTTTCATCAAATGTTCTAAATTCTATCCCATGTTTCATTTTAATCACTAGTAACAAAACTTTAGTTCAGAGTTTTCGCAAAATTTTTCCATTATTCAATCTTTGCCTAATATCAAATAAACGATACTTATTATTCCCTAACATTTTATATTTATTCTCATACCCTTTATAATATAATCGTTTTATTATTCATCTAGCTTTTATCCTTATATCTCTCATATTAATCACCAATTTATTACTCACTCATTTCATATATTCACTCAATTTTATATCTTTTATATCCTGCTTCTTGACAAAATTCATACTCATTCCATTTCTCTGAATTTTATCCCTCATTTCGATTTCTCTCCTCAACCTCGTATAAAATCCTGTTAATTTACCATTTCTATCCCTGTATTTCAATCGCTTCTCCGAAATACTCATTGAAGATCTAACATTCTTTTTCGTCTTATTCGTCCTTTCCGAAATACTCATTGAAGATCTAACATTCTTTTTCGTTTTATTCGTCCTTTCCGAAATACTCATTGAAGATCTAACATTCTTTTTCGTTTTATTCGTCCTTTCCGAAATACTCATTGAAGATCTAACATTCTTTTTCGTCTTATTCGTCTTATTCAATCTATACCCATTCTTACACCGCTTTTTTACCTTACTCAAGTATGGTAAATTTTCCAAGTATTTCTCTAGACTTCGAGCTAATTCATCCCTTTTCGCCAGAGTTATACCATCTCCCCCTTTTGTATTAAATATCAATCTACTCACGGATAAAATTCTTGATATTTTACTAAAATCCACATTTATTTTTATTCTCGATTTCTCCATCTTCTTTCTCACCCTATTCCCCTTCTTCTTCTCCTCCCAATCAAGTTTAAACTTATTTTCATATAGGATTTTTACTCTCCTCATGAAAAAAGCATTCTTTCTTGCCTTTATCCCATTCCTTCACACAAACTTATTTCACTCATTGTTAATGGAGCTTGTACCTTCCAGAAGTCAAGATATCTCCGAAAAGTAAGCATATATATTCATTTTGTCCTTCACCTTCAATTCAGCCTCATTCTCCATCAAACATTTTTCTATATGTTCTAACTTTTTAGGCCCTGTTACAAACAAAATTTGGTTCTTCACTTTGGCAAAATTTGGGGGATTAGAAACCCTAATTTTGCCCTTTAGGATTCTTAGAAGTTGAATCTTCAATATACTTAAAATCTTAAGATTCACATTCTTAATTCTACGAACTTTGGGAAATTGCTTATTAATGTTCGAACGTGCTTTATCCATCATATTCAAAAAGTTAAATTTTATCCTCTTACGTATTCTAACCTTGAATAACGATATAAGCTTAACTTTCACTTTTTTCAATCTTCTCAAAAAATGCTTGAAGAATTTCCTCAGCTTGAATTTTAATTTCAAGTTAATCTTAGGTTTTTTCCTCTTCTTGTTAACGAATTTATATTTATTACCTTTCGCAGATACAAACTTATTCCTATTCACCAACATAAACTTATTTTTATCCCCCAATTTCAATAATAAATTTTTATCTATTCTTTTTCTCCTATTACTAACACCAAAATTTATAATTTTTCTCTTCAATCTTTTCCTCCTCAACTTTTCCCTCCTCAACCTTTTTCTCTTCAATCTTTCCCTCTCCAATAAATTTTCTTAAACTTTGTTAATAATTCCTTCTATTATTAATAAATCTTCTACTAAAACTAAATAATGTCGGTTATCAATTGCTATTTGTAAAAATTCTTAATCAATTGATTTACTTAGAATTATTTCGATAGATTCGAGAAAATAATTGTAAAAATTATTTTCACTTTTTTCCTCTTCTTTTCCCTGTAAAAATTGGAACTAATTTTACAGCGAATGTAATTTGTTTGGTATATATCATAGGTATTGGTAAACCCATTCTCTTACTACCAAATCGTTTAGATTTCAGAATAATATTAGGTGTAGACTTTAACAGTGTGAAGAAAAAGAACAAATAAGGATTAGTAAAAATTTTTGAATTATTCTTCAAATTGGAGAAATAATCGAAAGAACTTAATTCATACCAGATTTAATCAATCCACGGAAAAATAATTTATGGTAATGGAATCCTAATTCTCCGATATAATCCATTTCATAATGGATAGAATTCCTTCGAATTCGTCTTAAAAATCTTGATAACTTTAACATAAGATTGTATAATAAATAACTTAAGTTTTATTACTTATTCAAATCGTATATCATGATAATAAATTATTGAAATTACTTTAATAGCCATGATCATGGTGGGGAGGGGAAAAATCATATGATAAATTTGGTTTACTGAATTAAATCATCTATTATGATGAATGAAACTTGTTCTAATCGATTATGGGAAAGATAAATTACCGTGGGGAGGGGTATGGGAGAATGGAAGAAATCGTAAATAATTCGGTGGATATGAACGAGTGAAACATTGATTATATAAAATATTCTACAATTCATGGTATTAACATATAATTACTCCATATCGATTAGAATTAATAATAGACGAGAAAATTTACCCAGTCTTTTTACACCGAATTTAGACCTTCTATTACGACGACAAATTTTTCCTCTTTGGTAAAATCTTCTTTCCCCTAATTAAATGATAATTAATACCGGGAGAATCTTAGGTCCATGTCCACGAACAAATACTTGTGCATGAACTTGTAAAAAATGTTCCCCAATTCCCGGTATTTTCGCAAAAATACGTTTTTCATTAAAATTCAATTTAACTTTAGCTATAGTACGTTTCGCAGAATTCGGTTTTCTAGGAGTATAGTAGTTATTTTATATATTATACCTTTCTATGTGGAGCACCTGAAAAAGCCAATGCACGTGGTTTATGTTTATCCCTACAACGTTTCTGCGTTTAGACAATTGTCCAAAAGTAGAATTCATTGAATTAATTTTTTTTATCATATATTGCATATCCAAAATATTTATATATACTCATTATAAAGGTTTGAATTATTAATATCGTATTCATTGTTAATATAATGGAACCCATCATTGAGATTAATAATATTAAACTTGTAATTATTAGTAAATGATTGTAAAAATTGTAAATAATTCTCCTATTAAATAAATATTATTTCTAGTATCGATCAAAGAAATATAATGATAATATTCATGATTATATCTTCAATCGAATTATAATCATGAAAGATATAAATAATATATTCGTATAAAATAATAAACTAATATAACATGCTATAGGTAAATAATTATAAAATTATTATAAAATTCTACAATTTTTAGATTCAACATCATTATTACGGATAGAAATAACATAATTAGAGCTCCAGCATAAATAATGATTATAATAAATGCTAAAAATTCCAAATTAAAATATATGAAAATAATTGATGAATAAAAAAGGCTAAAACTAGAAAAAAAACAGATATAATTGGATTTTTAATTATTATGGAGAAAAATCCTGATAATAGAATGGCAAGAATTATTATAATCATTTTGCAAAATTTATATTTATCGAATATATATATCATATCACGTAATATTTGACCAATGTTTATACTCATTAATATTCCAACATTTACGTACAATAATTTATATAAATTACCCTCTATTATTCCCTATCTCCCATACAATCGACCATTAACGATCGATTTCACCAAATACTAAATCTTGTGTCCAATGATAGTTATCAGATCTGCGAGGAATAAACCTCTTGCCATAATATCTAATCCCTGTAAGTGTAAAAACCTGGAGATTTAATTCTGCATCGATAGGGGAACCCTTGATTTTCCGTCAAAAGAATATACCAAATTCTCCTTTAGGAGCTCAACAACAGTATATGTCTCATCACGTAGAAGAACAAATCCTTCCGAACTAATTTAAAATGTTGAATTAATGATCCATAGAATTTTTGATATTTAATCTATAGGTAATAATAGAGGATTATTATTATTCGTAATATCAAATATCGGTAAATTATTAAACATTGATTCATGATAAACAAACTTTCTCGTATTTCACTTATTCTAATCAGATAACGATCATAAGAATCTCCATATTACCTATAGGTATTAAATAATCTAATGAATTATAATTTTCATAATTTTCCATAATGCGTAAATCTCAAGGAAACCAGATCCACGTAACATTATGCCAGAGAAACCTCATATTGAAGCAATTTTCTTTGATAGTATACATTATTCAATAAACGATCACGTCATATTCTATTATTTGTCAAAACATCTTCTAATTCATTCACTCTATCACCGAATTGATGGGTGAAAATGAAATATCATTTAATAATTTAGGTGGTAAATCGGAAGAAACTCCTCCCGGTCGTATATGGGTAGCATGTAATCTTGCTCAGAAACACGTTCGTAAAATTCCATTAATTTTTCCCTTTCTTCAAAGCTCACAGAGAAGGAGTTAACGCACCTATATCTAAAGCATGTGTGTCAATGATAATAAATGATTTAATATACGTGTAATTTCACAATAAAGTATACGTATATTTCTTGCTCTAATAGATACATATATATTTTTTATATTTTCCACTGATAGAGCATATGCATGTTCCTGTGCCATCATACTACATAATCTAATCTGTCGAAATATGGTAAAGCTTGTAAAAAAGTTTCGATTCTATCGATTTTTCCGTTCCTCTATGTAATAATCCTATATGTGTATCCACTTTTTCTATAATTCTCCATCCAGGTGAAGAATTAGTCGTGAAACTCCATGAGCTGCAGGATGTTGTGGACCGAATTAATAGTCAAATTCTTTATCTTAGTGAAGAATTTACTCACATATTATACTCAATAATTCATGGATTTTCAAATCTAAAAATTCTATATAATTGACTCTCTTCGATAGGATATGTGGGAATAGATTGAAACATATCATCGTAAAAAATTTCAATAAAACTGTTGTTGGGAAATCTTTCCGCAGAGGATATCCATTGAATCCATAATCCGTCAAAATACGTCTTAATCCGAATGTATTAAAAATTTTATTCCAAACATATCAAAAATTCACGTTCTAATCAATTAGCAGAATTATAGAAAGAATATATTGATAGAATAGGAGAGAAAATATTAATATTAATTCGTAAAAATATACGTATATTTTTTAAATGATTCAGAATATATGAATTATTTCAAATCTATTTTTATACTCATACAAATAATCAATAGTTATAATATCTGTCAAGGATGTTAATTTTAACATACTATTATATTCAGAAAATATAATAATATGTGAATATTGAAAAAATTATAATTAATATATATACGTTTAAATCCTTCCAATAATCCGCAAATATATTTTGTAATATATTATTGAAATATAACATATTACTGAATATATTCGAAAAAAATTATTATTTATCCAATCAAAATAATTACAATACAATAGTTAATAGTATTTACTGTATGTATGAATTAATATTTTGTCGGATATGATGTGAGGTAATATACTGAAAATGGAGTGGAAGTGATTCATAAAACGGACGATTTTAAAAAGTTTAATCAATGAATAAGTAATTATATATACTTAGTTATGGTATTTAGAAAATTTTACTGCTTATCCGATAATTTAAATATTTCATTTTTTGCTTTCTGTCTAAAAATCAAATTTAAGTTTTTTAACAAAATATCAATAATAATTTCCTTTTTCGCATCCAATATTTCCGGATCAATCAATTAATTTTAATCATATGTTTATCATGAAAGAAAGAAAAGCTCTTTCTTTACAGGGATTAATTTCCTCTGTTTCATTCGAATTCCCTACTCCTTCTCATAAAAAACATAAAATAGAATCTTTTTTATGTAAATATTCAGTAATAATTTTATAAATACTTAATATTTCATGCAAGTAGAATCCAATAATATTGTTATTTTTCCAAATATTTGAGAATATTATAATATATTCATTTAATAGATTTATTAGCTGTTCTAATATAACTCCTAAAACTTATAAAACGTATAAATAATCTGAATCTATTCAAACATTACATAAACAATAGAGTAAATATTAATATGATTATATGATTCGAATAATTTTAATAATCAAAATGAAATTCAATATGTTCTGTAAATAAAATATTTTAACCAATTTATTAAAATTATTTAGAATATTTTGTCAGAAATATATTCATGAAAATTATACTGGATGGATTAATACTTGAGGAAATAATTCTAAACATTAAATCTTTGAAATTATTAGTTTTGGTATAATTCAATAATTCTTCATTTTCTCCATTGAAATATTCCAATCATTATCTAATATATCTAATATAATATTAATTCTAGTCAATTCTAAATTATGTAGATTAAATTTGTGTAAATATATTAAAATTTAATTCATAATTTAGAACAAATCTGTAAGAATATGTATTAAAAATTGTTTTTGTATAGATAGAGAATCGGAAATAATATGTTCTAAAAAAGATATATTAGTATTGAAAAACTTGTTAAATCATTTGTTATGAAGAAAATTGTTTAGAATATTCGAAAAGTCCCATAAAAATATAAGATTTATTAATATATTCAATAAGGTACTAAATGGAAATATTTTTCAAATTGTATATGATCAAATCGAAAAGTTCTTCTTCTCCTAACAATCTTCATACTTATCCACAAATGACAGAAAATTGTATGAATACAAAAAATCTAAATTATATAATTTAGATTTTTTGTATTCAATATAATTTTTTGTCATTTATAGAAAACCTCCATCCCTGCGTTACAAAACTAGTGCAGATATATCTATATTATTATTCCTTAATACATTATTGAAATAGAATATAGCTTTTTAAAAAAATCTGATCGGTCTCGAAAACAGAGCTCGAATATAATTTTTGGGATAAAAGAATATTTTGTATTTGGAACCGATAAGATGTAGAATAAGTAAATAAATGTTAAGAATCGAAACACAAAAATTAAAGAATATATTTAGTAAGGAATAAAAAATATTGATTTAAGGATAAAATCAATATTTTTTATTCCTTAATCTATTCACTTTTTCCTAAATTCTTTCGATTGTATCGTAATATATATTTACTATCATTGAAAAAATAATTAATTTCTTTTTCCCCATTATCCTTCTTTTTCCTCTTCCTCTTCTTCTCTTCCTTACCACTAAATTCATAATAATTTTAGAATATTTATATTCTTTCTTATATCCACACTAACAAACTTTTTTCAGGATATATACATATAATAAATTTTGTACATAAAGATTTATTAATTTTATCCCTTCAATAATTATTTCATTCAATAATAATCTTATAAAAACATTGGAATAATACGATAACATATCAGATGATATACAGATCATACTTATATTTTTTCACCCTACGATATTTGTTCTATATGGAAATAACATATATTCTTTATAGTGAAAAAATCATTATCGAAAAATTCAATATAAATATTGTAGATCGAATATAAATTATATATCGATTCTGGGAAAATATGAAGATCTCTATCATCAACAAGTATAGATTCTGATAATAGATTAAATTTTTTCAAAAATTGTAGATAATGACACGTTTATTAATTCATAATAGAAGAAAATATCAATATGAATAAAAACATATTTAGATCATAAAACTCGAATATTTATAATTATAAATATCATAAAATAAATTATAATTATAAATATTCGAATATTTGTAAAATCATTATATAATAATTCTTAGAATATTCATATAATAATTCACTCAAAGATCTAATTCGAATTCTCCTATTCAAGTATAGATATCTTCCATAGATTCAATATCCCTTAGTTTTGACGTAGCGAAAAAAATATCATTATATTCTGTAAATATATGATAAGTAACGAAAAGAATCCTTGTGTTACTGAAAAAATCTAACAAATTTCAAAAAAACATGCGTAAGGACTGATATTATAATAATGATGGAATAAAGGAATAGTTATATATTATAACAAATATTTCTGTATAAAAAATCATAATTATAATAACTCTCAAATATTTCCATACAACTGTTTATTAGTATAAATTTTTTCGCACTAGATTTATATGGAAGCATGAATATAATAATTCGACAAAATTTGTATAATAAAATAATTCATTAGTAAATAATCATAATGATTTAAAATACTATATTTGATATCAGACTTGTTGTGAAAGGAGAAAAATCTATTATATATTCATAATATTTCAAATATCTGAAATGTTCCAGATATAATATAGGAAAATAAAACTAAATAATCTACTTTTGAATAAAATCATGCATAAGGGATAAAATAAAAATCTTTTAATCTTCCGTCAAATCAAGTTGATTCTCCTGCATAAGGTTTGATGTAATACAAATAAGAATTGTTCAATTTACAAAGCATATATTCATATTCTTATAACATTCTAAAAATTTGTTATAAATCATTTATATGTATATATTCGTCCATAGACATGATATTATTCATTATAAATTCTATTCCTATACATTCACACGGGAATACAAACAAAAATTGTTAAAAGTTAATATTTTATCAGAAAATATTAACTTGAATATTTTTGGATATAACAAAGTATATTGAATATGAATTGTTATGGAAGAAAAAATTTGAGCAAATGTATTAATATTAAAAATCGAATCAAAATATGATTCAATTTTCTCACGAAATAATTTTTTCTTTCTAGGCAATAATAATAATTACTTGAAGGTTTTTTACCTTTACGAACACCATTATGTGGTAAACGGATTTTCTACGCAAACTAAGACATTTAATTCATTAGTTTCTAATGCTTTTAGTATACATTGTGTAAGAAATCATGATACTCTACGTTTTATAATAATATGTAGAGCTACCAAATATATTTTTTAAAAGTTGAAGTTAATTTAAATATTATTTTTTCTATTGCTTGTGGAGATTTCTTGCCCTAGAAGAATATCCAACTTGAGATGTCCTGAAGTTTTATGAGTTATAACTTTGAATTCATATCTATTAATGTCATTGTTATATTGGTAAAACCTCGATAATATATTAACAAGCTGTTCTACCCCCCGAATATTACCTCATTTAAATTTAACAATTTTATTACGATCTTTTTATTCTTACTCACTATATAAGGCATATTTAATTATTTCTTCTTCTATTCCTCCTACGTTGTTTTTTCCTAGTTGAGCATTAGTACGAGTACGTTGTCCATGTACAGGTAAATGTGTATATGGCATAAACCCCTATAAGTTTTAAATCTTTTAATATTCTTATTTGGTCGAGAATTAATTTAACCCCACGTGATTTACTTATAACTTATGTTTCATGATAGAAATATTAATTGGTAATAATACAGATTTAGATAGGGCAGAAAGAAGGATATGATATACTAATCTTGTACAAATTATAGAAGATTTTCAAAAACCTATTCCTCAGAATGATTTAGAGAATTACGTAATTCTTTATTATTTGGTAGGGATTATTACGGAAAAGTAACATTTTATATAATATATTGTATAAAACTTTTAATCCAAATCGTCTTATTCATTCCGATAATACATGTTTTTATTAAATAATATATTATACGAAAATTCTTAATTTTATACGGAATAAAAATATTGTAAAAAATACATCTTTTATAATATTTTTTACCCCACATTTATTAATAATGTATTCATACAGTATAAAATAGGTTTTTATTTTTGTTCTAATGACAATAAATTGGTCTTGATCTATTATAAATGGTTTAGTAAATATTTACTCTCATACTATGGATAGATGGGATAGAGGACAAGATTAAAATTTATTATATCAATATAAATTAAATGGTTTTTTACCAGGTTTTGATGAAAATATTCTACCTTTATGATTTAAAGCATAGTATCATATGGGAGAAACTGCTTTAGAAGAAGCAATTTAAAATAATAATTCTCAATTTTATGAGATTGTACTTATGAAAATCAAACGTTTTCTTCTATGTTTAACAATGACATAAAGGGTATGTGTGAATAAATATAATTTGGTAAGGTGAAAAAAAGTCGAAATAATATTTGGTAATACGTTTAATACGATATCCTAATCCTTTCAATTTAATTTGAAGGAGAATAATTTGGAGGAGAATGAATATAACGATTTAAAAATGATAAATAACTTTTGAAAGAGTAATAATTTATAAATTTAAAAGATTTGATTCTGAATAATTTGTGTAGAAGTAATAATAGGAAGATATAAATATGTAATACCAGATATTGATTGACAATAAAATAAATTTTTATTTTATTAAAATAAAAATTTATTTTATTGTCAATCAATATCTGGTATACATAAACGATTAAATTCTAATTCTCAATAATATTTCTCCTGAAATATTATCGAATAGAGATTGATTGTAACTATTAAACCATTAGACGTGGAAATTATATAAAAGCCTGAAAAATTCCATAAGTAAATTTTTTACTCAATGATTTATATTACAATATATACGATGACTAGGTCGAGATATTAATTCTATGTCTCGGAACACAGATTTATAAAACGATATTTATAATAAATCTTTATAAATCCGTCATTACGGGAGAAGAAGATATTAATCCTTGATTGAGAATATTATTAAAATTTTGATAATATTTTAGCATTAGATCTTATCACGAGAAAACGTAAATGTCTACTCGAACCTGTTATAAATCTAGAAATGAAATCTGCAATGGTGTAATTTAATGACATATTTCTCCCTACTAAAATGAAGATTCCTGTAACCGATCAAATAACCATTCGAAGCCAAAAATTTCCTGAATGTCTGGACAATTAAATTTTTGGAAAACAGATTTCGTATATCCGATAAAACACAACTTCTTCTATAAAAGATAGGGAAGCTTTCTGTCTGAAACGACGCATAAATCGAATAGATAATATCTAGATTTGTGTTGTGAATGAAATAAGACAATAAACTTTTTAACAAAGTTTTATCAATTCATAGAGATTGTAAAAAATTCTTGATTTGACATCTTTTTATACAAAGCTATTCGTTCATACTCTAATTTATCGAAAAAAGATTTTAATCATTTTAATCCTCGAGAAATTGAATTGAGTATAAATATACTTACACTTAGAGGGAATTCAGAAAAAATAACCCTATATTATTTTTCTTATCAAAAAAATATTCATATCTAATATTTCAAACCTAAAATATTAGAATTTTTTGAAATTTTGAATAATAAATATGTTCTTGTCCTGATAAAGGTATGACATCATCAACGGGAATAGTAAGGGAGAGAAAAATTCGCTTTCTTTTAACAAATTCGGATAATGAATTGAAATAATATTTATTCAAAGAAAATTTTCCTCGAATTTAGGAAAAAAATTCGTTACCGAAAAAAAAAGTACTTAAAAAATGTAATTATAAATACTTGAATCATCTATATCTGTTAATCCTTAATAATAAAAGATATATCTACTCTTTCTATGAAAGGTATGTCATAACTATTAATCATTCGGTTTTATGAATCAGAGCAAATCTTACAACATTTCTAGCGTGAAAATACAAATCAATCATAAATTACTTATTCTCCGTAAAAATTGACTATATAGTATTTCTTATCAAACATCCAATGAAGGTGTTCTTATGCATAATTCTTTCAATATAGGTCCCAAACTCTATTAGATAAAGGGACTAATAATCGATTACAGGAATAACACTATTTTCATTAATGTTGTGAAAATACCTTGAGATCGTTTGTAGGGGAATAATTGTCTAGTTAACATAGCACGATGAATAGTTCCTCGGGAATTACGTTTTGTAAACGAGATTTAATAAATTTAAACCTACGTTACTAATCCATTTTACTGATATGAGAATCATATCACACAATAAGCTAATCTACTCTTGGATGTATTCAAAACTTTAATACATTGACCGAATACAATACGGAATTATCAACAACTTTTACAATAGTTCCTAATTGTATCATTTCTTAATCATTTAATAAATTAATGAAATATTTTTGCTTTAACAGGTAATTTGCTCACGGCTTTTTCAAAGCACGAAATGCATCTAATCCGGATGGTCCCAAAATTCGGAAATAATTTGTCCAGCTCGTATAGGACAAAACCATCCCACTAATTTACCCTTACCCTTACCCATCTGGAAGCTACAGATTTTTGTGTAAAAGGTGATAAGTAAAAACTTTTATTCTGATTTTAAACGTTTTATCCGTAAATGTACGTTTAATACATTTTCTAGCACTCTCTATTTGTTTAAACGTCAATTTCCAGCAATTATACTTTTAATAGCATATTGACCTTCTCCGGGGATAATATACTTTGTTGTAATATTTTCAAATATGTTTCATTTATTTTTGATATTTCCTAAATTTCAATTTACTCGGATATTGTTCATATTTTATTATATATGTAATAATTATAAAGGATTCTTGAGGGAATTAAGAAATTAATCATAATAAAATCACTCTATTCTATAATAAACCCTTTAATCCAATCTTTACGTATAATATATAAGTAATTAAATTTTTTATCCCATTTTGAATAAAAACGTGGATAATTATCAGATCTATATAATCAAACTTTACAGAAAGAACACTATTTAAAATGCTTGGTGAGAAAAACCATAATCAATTTAATAGATAATGTACTCAAAGGTACAGATCCTTTATGAGTCAATAAGAAGATACTTTTTGTTTTCTACTGAATCTCCACGTAGAAAAAATTTATATCCATATAAAGTAGATGTTTGTTTAGTTTAAATTTGTTCGAATAATTTCTGCGATT
>Ga0209208_10008865_pt1 | contig 13324 bp, 15 predicted proteins | sample S1TSphfallax_3_FD_187694 | JGI IMG/M metagenome (GOLD analysis project Ga0209208, IMG submission 187694) | Host-associated microbial communities from peat moss isolated from Minnesota, USA - S1T2_Fd - Sphagnum fallax MG (SPAdes) (version 2) | ecosystem: Host-associated > Plants > Peat moss >...
TATATATATATATATATATATATATATTAAAAGAGATATACCTCTCTGTGAAACATGTTTATTTTCCTATGTTGTAAATTATAATAAAAATATAATTTTTTTGATTGGTTACCAAAGATGTCGATTGGTAGAATCTAATCAACCATCCAATATGACCAATACATTACCAAACTACGCACCATTGCATGCAATGTCAATCAATATTTGGTTCAATTGAATGAAACTTTATTTTCACCCAAAAAAAAAGAAAAAGAAAAAGAAAACTTCAATATTTGGTTCAATTGAGTGGAACTTTTAAATTTTCTCCCAAAAAAGAAAAAAAGAAGAAGAAAAAACTTCAATATTTGGTTCAATTGAGTGGAACTTTTAAATTTTCACCCAAAAAAGGAAAAAAAAAAAGAAGAAAAAACTTCAATATTTGGTCGAATTGAATGGAACTTAATTTTAATTTTCACCCACCTAATTTTGAGAAGAAAAACCCCCAATATTTGGTTCAATTTGAAATGGAACTTAAGTTTCACCCAGGAAAAAAATAAAATAAAAAATGGTTCAATTGAATGGAACTTAATTTTCACCCATACAAAAAAGTTATTAAATTTTTTTTTATAAAATTAAAAAAACCCAATATTTGGTTCAATTTGAAATGGAATTTAATTTTCACCCACATAAATTTAAAAAAAAATAAAAAAATACATGAAATAAAAAAAAACCCAATATTTGGTTCAATTTGAAATAAAACTTAATTTTTACCCACATAAAAAATATTTAAAATAAATTAAAATATATAAAATGATAAAAAACCCAATATTTGGTTCAATTTGAAATGGAACTTAATTTTCACCCAGATTATTTTTAAAATTAATTTTAAAAAAACTCATTTTTTAACCTGATACGGTAGCAGTCACGTGCGGCTGGAGCCCGAGTTAAGTTTGATTAGATTAGTGTACGTAGTAGGCCAGGTCCAGTCACGTTGTTTGCTGTAAAAGGTAACCACGTGTGCAAGAACGAAAGCGTAAAAAAAAATCCTATTACATCTGGCAAAACAAAAAGCGTGTGCTGTACTTACTACCCACTCCACATCTCGCCACTTTTCGCCACCTTTTGTCTCTTTCAAAGGGCACATTCCACCACCATCATCATCATCGCTTCCTTGGCCATCCCATCTCGCCTGCGATCGAATCCGCTCGCTCGCTCGCTCGCTCTGCGATTGCTTTTGAAGGCTGAACGTAGTTCGGTTTTTGTTGCCAGCATTTGTGAAGCAAAATCGGTGGAATTGTGTGTACGTGAGAGTGTGGTTTTTTTTTGGGGGGGGGGGGAATAAGATGGTGGAAGTGACGAGGGACTCCAGAGAACCAACAAGTTTGTGACGGAGCTCCCATGTCCATAGTCATGATGGTGGGCGACTCAGCAGCAGTAGTAGCAGCAGGAGGTGTGTTTTTGGACTCGGCCCCTGTGCAAGCGCCTGTTAGTAGCAGTGGATCCAGTGATTATGGCACGCCAGGTCCCGAAGTGGCTATCTTGTTCGTGTTCATCTCGTTGTGTCTCGGAGTGTTGTCACGGCAGCTCTTACGGGGTACTCGAGTCCCTTACACCGTTGCTTTGCTGCTACTCGGTATCGGCCTCGGTTCTTTAGGTTTGTGCACGCGCCCGCGCATGTTTTCCCTTCTTCACAAACTTTTCCTGCTTTCCCCCAGACAGACACACACACGTAGAGAGAGAGAGAGAGAGAGAGAGAGAGAGAGAATTTCCATCTCCAGATGAAGGGCAGTAGGCCACAGGGTTAATTGTAAATAGGGCAAGGAGAAAAGCATACAAAAGCATACAAAAGCATGTGAGCAGATGCAACTTTTCATGCTCATTTGCTGGGTGGAGGGGGATGCAGAGTATGGAACACAGCGCGGATTAGGTACATTGGGTGATAGCATTCGCATGTGTAAGCTTCCTTGATGCATTCATTCCCCTCACATTTTTTCATGTGCATGCAATTTTTCTTGTCCTGTTTTGTGTGTGGATTACCTTTCAATCCGATCCCATCATGACTGCCAACTTCTCAGGAGTGGCAGTAAAGAATGAAATTAAAGCCCTGATGATGTTCGCATACTTAAATTATATGATAAGCATCTCTGCTCTGGATGCACAAGAAGAAAGAACATAGAGAAGCAACTGGATTCAATGATTTTGATCAATTCAAAAGGACAGAATCTTGAGAAAGTCTCTCAGGGCATTTTGTTGGTGTTGAAATTGGAAGTGCAGGCAGGCCTAACTTATGGGCAGTTGGGTGTGTGAATGGTTTCCAGGGGCGAAAATAAACCCAAGTTTGATACTTTTCATATTTTTGCCAGCTCTACTTTTTGAAAGCTCCTTCTACATGGATGTTCACCAAATAAGGGTATGCTTTGTGCATTCCAGATAATTAATCTCTTTGGTCAAAGGTGCATACATTTTGACAGAGGTATAGCTGCAGGCTGGAGTTCCCACATCCAATCGCAGGTTTAGGAGTGACAAAAGTGGAATGCTGATATGAGTCTCTAATTATGTTTTCTTGGATGAGTCTCTTATTATAATTGCTTCTTTTGTTCAGTGAGGATATTCATTCATGTAAAAACATGGACATGTTGTTGTTGCTTTGCCTTCAACTGGTTGATGATTATTGTTTACATCTTTCTCTTTGCCCAAATTTGGACAGAGATGCTTAATGCAGATGTTGCTGCTTGCTGCTCCTGGAGTTCTGATATCAACATTTTTCCTAGGTGTTGTGACTAAGGTGGGTTTCACTGGTTTTTTGTCTCAGTCATCATTCAAACGCCTTGGTCACTGCCTCTCATTTCCTTCATTTATTCCCTTTGTAAACAGTCTCTTCTGGTTGTTTGTGGACCATCTATGCTCAGTAAATTGCAACCTTATTAACATTCGCTGGTGGACAGAGAATTTTTCCGTACAATTGGAACTGGAGCACTGCCTTGCTACTTGGTGGCCTTCTCAGTGCCACAGATCCAGTAGCAGTGGTTGCATTATTGAGGGAGTTAGGAGCCAGCAAAAAACTGAGCACTCTCATTGAGGGCGAGTCATTGATGAATGATGGGTATGTTGCAAAATCTTCTCAGTTCAAAAATCTTAAAGTTTGTACTTTGAGAAGATTTGCAACTAGGTCTGAAGATTTTTGTGCCATTTATCACTGAGCATCAGGTGAATGGTATGCCAGCAGTTCAAATCTTCCCCCACAAAAAGTAGTCCTCTGTCTTGTATGCAAAGAGTATCCAGGAGGAATTCAGATGATTGGAGTTATGTGCACACTATATTGAGAATTCCTTCTGGTGTGGATTGTGCAGAACTGCAATTGTGGTGTTCCAGCTGTTTCTGCAGATGGTCCTGGGTCAGAAATTTGATGCTGGTGATGTCATAGAATTTCTCTGTCGTGTTGCTCTTGGGGCGTACGTATAACCCTGTGCCCTCTCCCACACAAGCAACTAGAATCTGATGAGTTTTTCTTGTGAATTGTTGCAGATAGCAGCATGACATGCTAATGTTTGTGCATTTGACTTGAGAGATTTGTCTTCTTCTTGACATTGATGTTTCTATCTTCTGATCCTTCTTGCTGTGGTCAATAACTGTATGCAGATTGGCTTTGGGGTTGGCTTTTGGAATAGTTTCTGTATTTTGGGTGGGATTAGTATTCAATGACACTGTCATTGAGATCACACTCACTTTGACAGCAAGCTACCTGGCCTTCTTCGTAGTACGTACACATCTATGAACCCTTTTGTATGTTGATATGAGGCACTTTGTTTTTCTGGTGGTACCTACCTCTCTCAACTCCCAAATGAAATATGTGCCTTGATTGCTGATAACTGTGTACACAATCTCTGACATTTGGCCATGGTAATGTCTCTGGGGGTTGTTGGAAGGCTGAAGATGAAGCTGGGGTTTCTGGGGTGTTGACAGTTATGACTGTGGGCATGTAAGCTTCTCTATACAGATATTCTTCTTGAAAGTTTGCACATTGAGATGTACAGCCATTTCACTTGGGCTGTGGAGTTCAGTCGCTCTCTCAATCACTGACTCAGATGTTTGATTTTAGAGCAGTAATCTCACAAGCATTTACGGAGCTAGTTTTTCTCAGCATCAGATCATGTTGAAAGAGCACTGAAATTGCTTCAGAACTCCTTGCCCATAATGATTGCTTGAAATCTGCATGTGTAGATTCTTTGCAGCATTTGCAAGAACAGCATTTACTGGTGAGAGTGAGCAAAGCATGCATTACTTCTGGTAAGGCTTTATCTGTGTTGACTTGGCTTGGATAAGGACATGGCTTCCATATTTCAGAGGTGATGAGTAGTTGACAAAATCATCTGGGGAATTGGCATTGAATGTTCTTTTAAGTGTCTTCTTCAACCTTGTGGGGTCTCTGGTTCTTTTGGGACAGGGAGATGATTTCTTACATTGCAAATACCCTGATCTTTCTACTCAGGTTAGAGCTCCCACCTTGTCCACATGGGAGTGTACACTGCTGCCTCTTGTACTTGTGTCACTTGAGCTATGCCATAAAGTATCTGCAATGGGTGGCACCTCCAATTGGGCTGTGGTGTTGTGCAGTGGAGTAGTCATTGCAGAGAGCATTCTTAGGAGTCAGGATCAAATTCAAGGTAACTGGTCTACCTTGCCAAGATTCATTTCCAACTTGGCAAGTATTGCTTGTAAACACATCTATGGCATCACACATAAACTACTGCCAGGGCTTGAAGATGTCAGAATCCTCCTTAACCTTCACAAAACTCAATGGGTGCAGGGCGGGATTGGGGTTACTTGGCAATTCTATATGTGTTTGTACAACTCTCACGAGTTGTGGTGGTTGGACTGCTCTATCCTGGTTTGAAGTACTTTGGCTATGGCCTCAATTGGAAGGAGGCAGTGGTGCTGGTGTGGGCTGGTTTACGAGGAGCTGTGGCTTTATCTTTGTCTCTGTCTGTAGCTGTAAGTACCCATGCTAATTCCAAGAGATCTTGCTGAGCATTCTGCAATTGCCTTTCAGATGCTATGCACAACAAGGGTTACACAAAATTGACAGGTGTGTTGCATTGGCAGCAAGTAGGCATGGATAATTCTCTTGATTATCATTACATTTCCAAGGTCACAGAAGCCCGGGTACATATCTGTTCACGAGTGTTGTCTTCTGGTTGCTTGAATCTTCTATGCTCTGTGCTGGCTGTGAATCTGAATCATCAACAGATGTTGGAACTGTTGGAACTTTCATGCAAACCATTTTTTTTGTTTGTGGATGTAGAGTGTCTTTTTGATGGACTTGGAATCACATACTTATATGATACCCATATAGTGGAGTACATTATGTCTGAGCAGACAAGAGAGATTGGAAGGGAGGGTAAATGCTGTAATAAGGTGTTCCTCTAAAGTGGTTGCATCAACCAAATGTACCAGTTTGTGTTTTTCACAGGGGGCGTGGTGTTTCTGACACTCATCATTAATGGCTCCACCACCCAGTTTCTTTTGCACTATTTAAACATGGATCAGATTTCTGAAACTAAGGTATATTATTATCAGCTGATATTTGTTGCTTCTATGGGATGTCCACTTATTTTTGTGTTTAGAATGGACAAAATGGTGATTGAGAAGATGCTTACCTTTCATTGCCATTTCACATGTTTGGGCTGCAGTCTCGTGTTTTGGAATATGCAAAATATGATATGTATAGTAAAGCATTGGAATCTTTTGAGGAGCTTGGAGAAGATGAGGAATTGGGACCTGCTGATTGGACCACAGTGTGTAAGTATGTGAGCTGCTTGAAGCGAGTACCAGAGGAAGGCCGACCCGCCCACCCCCACCATCCTCCAACCTCCACTGCCCTCCCTGAGATTGAAGAACGAATGCAACAAATGCTTGATACTCGGATTCGTTTCCTGAATGGTAAGTCTCACAGAACACGAAACAAATGATGAGAGAAAATGGTTTTGAATGTCTTTTCCCACATATTTCATAGGTTACTGTTCTGATTGACATCCTTCTTTTTTAAGTAATTGAGTTTTTACGTTATTATGTGATGTGCAGGAGTGCAATCAGCATATTGGACTATGCTAGAAGAAGGCCGCATAACGCAGACTGCTGCTATTCTTCTGATGCAATCAGTTGATGAGGCTCAGGACAAGGTACACAATGAGCATACTATCCTGTCAGCAGTCTATCATTAGAGGACCAATGCAGATTTGCATTCACCAAATCCTCTAGGTCAATTGTATTTAAGCAGGATGTGGAATCTCTGTAAAGTTCTGAGTCAACACGTCAACATTATGCCATTGGATAATGGTTTGTTTTGAATAGGTTGCAAAGAATGAAGCATTGTCAGACTGGAGAGGGCTCGGTGTGCATGTTCATTTCCCCCACTATCTCAAGTACCTCCATTGGCGCAGTGCCTCATCCTTGTCACAAAAAGTTTCAACTTTTCTTTTAGTTACCCGGTTAGAGCTGGCTTGCTACATAAGTGCAGCGTTTCTCCGGGCTCATCGTGTCACACGTGATCAACTCCGAGCATTCATTGGTAGGTCTCTCACATCCAGCATTCTGATGAGATGTACCGAGCAGTATAAATACACTGGTAAGGAGAATACAGTTGTACATTGAAAAGTGTCCACTTTTGTTTCATGTGTGTGCATGTCTGAAGACTGATGAAAGTCTTGGATTGCTGCATATGCGTTAATCAAGTAAGCCCTGTAATGCATGGGTGGGGTGAGCAGGAGAGAGTGAAGTTGCAGATGCTGTTATAAAAGAGAGTGAGGAGCAAGAAGAGCACGCTCGTCATTTTCTTGAAGATGTTCGTCTTGCCTTTCCTCAGGTTAAATAACAAAGCATTTCTCTTGAATATATTGAGAGCATGCTTTCTTACCCAATGGAGCTTTTGACGACCATAAATTTGTATGTGCAGGTGTTGAGAGTGGTGAAGACCAAGCAAGTCACATATGCAATCCTGCTCCAGCTGAGTGAGTATGTGAAAAGCTTGGAGGCAGGAGGGCTTTTAGAGTCCAAAGAAACCACTCATCTTCATGATTCTGTCCAGGTTTTGGTCTCAAAAACATTTGACCCAGCTTTCTTTTGTCTGGCTGCAGTAATTTCCATGGACACGTTAGTTTCAATCTCTAACTGTGGATTTTTAGGTTCAACTCAAAATGACTTAAGATGTGATTTTCATTTCTAGGTGGACTTGAAGAAATTGTTGCGGAATCCACCACTTGTGGAAATGCCTACTGCAGAAGAGACTTTGATGCGTCAGCCTTTCATAGGTGCACTGCCTGCATCCATTGGAGAAAATCTTGCCACAGCAGCCAAGGAGTTCATGAAGTTACGAGACAGCATACTTTACAAGGAGGATGCTAAACCAGATGGGATCTGGCTCATTGCTAATGGGGTTGTTAAGGTATGCTTACTGATTTAGTTGTCCAATTGGATTGGTCAATTTCAACAGAAGTTATGTGTTTGGTTTTCCTTGTATAGATGCAAACAGCCTTAACTACTTATAGAGGGATGGCAAGTACAGTCATAGACAAGGGTGTGCACTAATTCCACACTTTGAAGTGAAAAGGTATTGACAATGATTTTCCTGTCCTTTCTGGTGCAGTGGAGTAATGAGGCATCAAATGGCCACCGGTTACTGCACCCAACATTTTCACATGGTAGTACTCTCGGGTTGTATGAAACTTTGACTGGAAAACCTTTCTTGTGCAACATTGTTGCTGACTCGGTGGTGCACTGCTTCTTCATTGACCGTGCCAAGATCCTATCAATTACATTAATTCACCCTGAGCTTGAAAATTTCCTTTGGCAGGTATGAACACATTTTGTTTGAAGCTTAGGACTTTGACCCAGCTCTGACATTGTTGAAAATGTATTTCCTCTTCTGTTGCTGGTTGTTTCTTGCACTCTTATCTGTGGGGGTTATATTTTGTGTGTAGGAAAGTGCATTGGCTGTGGCTAAAATTATGTTGCCCCAACATTTTGGAGTTGCCACCTTGCAAGAGCTGAGGATCCTTCTTGTTGAAGGTTCCAAGATGTGCACATTCCTCCAGGGAGAAGTTTTTGAGCTGCAACACAGTGAGGTTGGTGTTCTCCTAGAAGGCTTTGTCAAGCAAGAGGGCAGCAGTGAGATTCTTGCTGCCCCAGCAGGCCTTGTGTTCCACAATGGAGAGGCAGACCCTGCTGCTAAGGGTATTCGATGTCTTTCTCCGTTTGGGCCATTTTGATTTTATAATTGAGGACTGCATCCTAAAAATGAAGCTGTAATGGTTTCCTTGATAATTTGCTTCATGGATACAAAGAGAGATGCCTTTTGAATGTCAGTTATCTGACTTCCCTCTGCTTTTTTAAACTAATGTGACTCAATGCCATCCACAACACTGATGATGACTGGCTGCAAGAGATGATCAATGATTTCTCCTGTCTTGATATGTGTCTGGCTGCAGATGGTAGGAGCAAAAGCTTATTGCATACAGGCACAATCTTTCATGTGGAAGCAAGGTCACGGATTCTTTTCTTTGATGTGCGAATCTCAGCAGAAGTGCTGTCAAGGCACTCAGCATCACGGGTGTCACTTTCCCATCTTAGCATGCTTCCTCCACGCCACTCTAGCCATGACCATGATACTTCCCTACAAAGACCTTCTCAAGCTCGACACTCTTCAGCTCCCCGCCTTAGAGGCCTGAGACAGGGAAGCAGAGGAGAGATGAGAGGGGAGGGAGCCTCTGTGTTGCAAGCTTGGGCAAGCAGCAGTGGTTTGCCCACCACCGCAGCTGAATATGCTGCCAGGGCCATGAGGCTCAGCCTTTTTGGCTCCAAGGTAACATTCCCTTGTCAAGTTCTCTACCTTAATTTTGTGCTTGTCAGTCTGAACTTACATATTTACTGCAGTTTGATTGACATCATGTAAAATGTGGCCTGTCAAGCATTTTTTATGAACTTAATGAATGTGGAATTGTGGTGCCATGACAGGTTAGAGGATTGAACCACAGTTCCAGATTGGAGAGCCAGGCCAGGGTATCTGACTGGCCAATCCATGCCCTAAGTCAATCTCACTCAAAACTAGTGAAAAAAATGTCTTATGCTGTGCAAGAGAATGTTGATGGTGATGCACCAACACTGCCAAGACAGAGAGTTTTCAGCCAAACAAATTTGGCTCTTGCATTGCCTTTTGTGCCACTTCCCATTCTTAAGGTAGGGCGGCCTTATGGCGACATGTCTAGTGATGAGTCTGATGGAGAGGAGCACATTGTAGAAATTGGGTCACCTAGCACACTTTTCCATTCTCATCACCTCACCCCTTCAACAAGACCAGAAAAGTTCTTGAGTTGATCTATGGAGATGTATTTTGCAGTTCTTCATGGATTCTGCTCAGACTTATCCACATCTGTTGCAAACCAAGGAACCTACTTCTCTCTAGGTCTGAATAGTCATCATCCTTGTTTCTACCATGCCCAACAGTAGCAGGGGCAATCCCATTATATAAAAGCTGCTGCAATATATCTACATTAGTTTCAAAAATGCATTATCTTCATCTGCTTATTGAGAGGTTCATCCTTACAAGCTAGGCCTGGTAAATTCCATTTCCCAGTGAACTGCTGAGAGCTGAATTGAGAAGCTTGACAAATGTCCTGTCATTTTGGTGCAAAGAAAATCACTTGGTCATCCTGACACTGCATCTAGAGCCCATGTACCATATAACAACTATCTAATAAATCCATCTATTCCCAGTATTTTGAATTTCATCATAATTGTCCTTAATGAAAGGTCTTTCAAAGTCCTTCAATTTGAGAGGACAAAAAATCATGTATTATGGTATGCACACACTGAGATTTGTCACCTTTGGTTTGGGATAATACTAAAAAAGAACAGCAACAAAAACATTGCAGATGGATGGTAGTTGATTGTACATGGTCCCACGCATGCTATGAACTGGTCTTGTAAAGGTCATAGGATCCATTCCTCTGCAACATTTCTTCTGGTACCTGGACAAGTCCAAAGCAAATCTGTCAACCCAAAGAATGATATATTGTCTTCTGTCTGCAGCATCCACACTCTAGGAGCTCTATATGGCTCTAACTTTAGGTGTGCCTGAGAATCAGCTCCAAAAGTTAATTGATGCTTCTTAACTTTGACTGCAGGATTTCTTGGATTTTAAGGAGGTGAGAGACACAGATCAATTACCTTTTATTTTTAATAAAAAAGTCTTGGATGTTGGTGAAGGGGGTGGTTGCAACATTGGAACCAGCCCTCATTGCTTTTCGAAAAAATATGTCACCAAGTTCCAAAAATTTGGAAGACAATTTTCGACAACAAACATATAGATTCAGATTGAAAATCAACTTTTTTCTCTTTATTCTTGTAGTAAAATAATCAACAACATCGATCAATTCATTTAGTAACTGAAAGAATTGATAAAATAATATATGACCAACTGTTATCAGTGAAAAGAAAACCAATTTTATAAGAACCAGCCTCATTTTTAAAAAATTGAAATCCTAGACCAGTTGCAATCATTTCATAAGCAAGTAATAAAAGAACAAGATGTGACTGTCCTTTCAAAATTTAAAGAACTGTGCTGCACGGGGTCATGACATTAGTGGGCTTGCAGCAGGACGCTAGAGTCCCTTGAGCATTCTGTTCCAGAGACTTTTTCAATGTGAATTAATTTCTAGGGCTCCATCACCTGCTTCCAAAAGAAATCATTCCAGTAGAACTATTCAAGAAAGATGAAATCTGCACGAAGGGTTAAAAGATTCCACAAGCAAATGACAACCCTTGGTTTGAGTTGAAACTTATGAAGGGCAAATGAGCACTGGTGTTATCCACTGCAGCTAGTTCACCATGTCATTGTGTGCAGAGAGGGATGCAATCTTCAGGTCAAAAGCCATTTGGTCAATCAAACCATGCTCTCTAGCTTCACAAATAGGACAAACCTATGATAATGAAATTAGCTTCATAAGCATCAACAACTTCTCTGTGATTAGAATGTATCTTGATCTAAACAAGTTTAACCTGATGATGAGGTTATAGAGATATCAGATCAGACAGGATATCAATGGAGAAGAAAGAAAAGAAAAAAAAGAGGAAGAGACTCAACCCTTAAATTCAAAGATAATAATGAGTTTAACAACAGCAACTGCCACACAAATGTTCCAAGACCTTCAAGAGCAACATGTATGGTAGCGAACCAATACCTTCTTCTTGAATAGGTCTTAGAATCATTAGAAACTTCAAATTGAAGTGATCTGAAAAGACCCCAAAATACTTCTGTACTAGAAAGTGGCATGTGTGGTGACACCAAAGTGGTGGTCTTGTGATGGCCAAGCCTTGCCACAAATCCTGCCTCAATTGGTGGCAGTGATCACAAACATCCACACTCCAGCCCAATAATGAAGTCAAAAATTTAAAACAGTGAACAGAATCCCAGGCCAGCAGAAGGTGTCTATACCAAGTAAATAATCTCATCTGAATACCTTGACAAGAGTGTAAGAGAATTGAAGTTTCCAGAACCTGATCTGAATCCTCCCATGGGAACCTTGCTTGCAACACAATTTCTTTTGCTTCCTCCTCCTCTGTATCTACTACCACAACTACAACAAGAAGCTACCATCACAAATCCTAACACAGTGTTGCAGTATTTAGCTGATCCTGTTACATGATTCTTGTTAATGGCATCTCCTTCTCATTCACATTTGAAAGCATCAAACCTTATTTTAAGCTACTAAAACTGACTTCTTCTAATTCTGCAACCTCACCTTCACCCTACAGACAGCCAGTAATCTGCCTATGCAGCAGCAAAATGTGCACAACAGAGCACATTCACACTGTGGTTGAGTTTAGTACAAAGAAGTTCAGAAAGACAGCTCCTTTGAATGCAGAACAAGCTCTTTAACCAGACAATCACTAACCTTCTACCAGATTATGGATGTTGGATGCTACAATCAGCAGCAATCAGCCTTCTGTAAGTGGAAGAACAAAGCTTTAGTGTATTTGGAGGCTTGATTATCACATAAAGGAAGTAAAAAAAATTGTTTACTAGCCTCTTATTCCTCTTCTAACCCAGCAAAGGTCGAATCTGCACCATCACCAACTGCAAGGAAAAAAAATGTCAAGAGCAAAAATCTGGCAAATGAGTGTCCTCGAGCCACTCTCTACAAGCTACTATATAGGAGCCCAACCTGTCAATGTCTCCACCTTCTGGGCCACTTTCTCAACTGGTTTGGCTCCACCTTGTCATACTCTTGCACACACACTTTCTTGTTTTCCTTCTTCTTTATTCAATAAAAGGCACCAATCTGCACAAACTAATGACTAGATCAGAAACTTCAAAAAATATCACACACCTTCAGTTTTCATGGAGTGCAGCACCTTAGAGGAACTGCACATCAACCTCGCATATGATGGGTTTAGGTTTAGGGTTTAGGGTTTTCTCTGATCCCCCCAGACGTGAATGAAGGAGCATAGACCTTGAAAAGCCTTTGGGTAACGAACACATGTCTACAATCCTACTTAGATCCAAGACCAAAATCAAATTCTCACCCTGGTTGTCTCCTATTGAAAGCAAAAGATTCTTCACGTTCTTCCCCCACACAACCCCGCCCCCCCCTCCCAAAAAAGAAGAAGAAAGGAAAACAAAACAGAATGATAAAGATGACAGGAATAAAGGACACACACCTGCCTCCTTACTACTGATGCTGTCCTTTGAGTTCAGGCACAACGTCATCATCCTGCTCTCCTCCACCATCGCTGGCAGAGATCCGAGATCGTACGTTTGCAGAGACAATGACGGTCGCCACGGAAGCAACGAAGAAAGAGCCAACGAAACGCACGGTTAACTCTTCTTCATCAAACCCTAAAATAGAAGCCCTAAATTAACCGTAGTTTAAAAGAGATTTTAACCATTGTCAACAAATGAGCAAGCTCAAGTTTTAAAAATATGTAACCCTAGTAACAACCCTAATCCCGATGGACGCTACAGAAATTCTGGACGGTGGATGTGCCTGCCACATGGCAGCTCTTGATTGCTTTTTTTTCTGTCGTCTCATACTCTGATTGGTCCACTGTCGTCATAAGGCCTCGCTCTTCATTGTTTTCCGTTGGTCTTTTGTTTTTCCTTTCCTTTCCTTTCCTTTCTTTTGGGGGATGGGAGGGAGGTGGCGTTGGTGCTTTTCTTTTACACAGAATTTGATCATCATGTTTTCCAGTTTCTGTCTGCATTATTGTTTGATTTATACAAACACCTGATTTTCCATTCAGGATTACATGATTATTACCAGGGTTGGTTTTTTTTTTTTTTTTTTATTTT
>Ga0209208_10008866_pt1 | contig 13323 bp, 10 predicted proteins | sample S1TSphfallax_3_FD_187694 | JGI IMG/M metagenome (GOLD analysis project Ga0209208, IMG submission 187694) | Host-associated microbial communities from peat moss isolated from Minnesota, USA - S1T2_Fd - Sphagnum fallax MG (SPAdes) (version 2) | ecosystem: Host-associated > Plants > Peat moss >...
AAAAAAAAAAAAAAAAAAAACAGAGAGTGGGTGGCAGAGAAGAAAAAATCCTCTACCGCCGCGCTTGATCCACGGCTCCCACCTCTCGATGCAACAAACCAAAAAACAAGCGAGGACGACGCGAACCCCGCGAGAGCCTTTAGATAGTCGAGAACAAAGCAAAATCCTTAGAGAAAGTGAACGGGGAAACAAAAAAAAAAAAACCGAAACCCTAGAAATCTGCATACTCTGGTACGTACATCGCTAGGGTTTGGATTTCACATGCATGGATTTTCAATCGTGGAATATGCTCAATTCCAGCAAATTCTAAAACCCAATTCCAGCAAATTCCACAATTGGTGTAAATGATTTTTCTATATTGGAATTTTAGGAATTTAAAAAAAAAAAACCATTGTAGCAAATTCCAAAATTGATACAATTTTTATTTTATTTTTCTATATTGGAATTCTTAGGACTTAGAAAATAATAATAATTTGGTAGCAAATTCCACAATTCGTGCAAATTTCTTTTTTTTATTGGGAAATTTTAGGACTTTTAAAAAATTAATTCATTTTTAGCAAATTCCACAATTGGTATCTACAAAACGAATTTCAGGACTTTTTTTTCCACACTTTTCATTGGCTGAAAATGCTACCACCGGTCGGCAGGACGGCAGTACACTATAAACTAAAGGTCCTCGTCACCGTCCGCCGGACGCCAGTACAGTTCGTGTAGCGCGCAGTGCTTCCCCGGGTGCGGTAGCGTCGTTGTGAGAGCGCTTTGCTCATCATCTCTTCTCCCGCCGCCATTGCAGCTTCCTTCCCACTGACGGAGATAGTTACGAATGCCTTGAAGACCCGATGTGTCACCGACATCGTTATAATAACATCAGTGAAAAGGTGCGAAATGTTTTGCCGAAACTCTTTTTTTGTTTTTTGTGTTTTTCTTTGTTCCGATGTGATATTTTACCTTGATTGACCTAGAGACAAAAAAATGCAAAGATGTTTGCCTCGTTGAGGTTTTCAATCGGGATCCGGGTAGTTTGAGTCCATGGCAAGAGAGAAATTTTTCTTCTTTTGACACAATTGGTTCGCCTTTGATTTGATGCAACAACATGATGTCTTGTAAGAAACTGGATGTTAGAAAGTAGAAGAGGTTGTACAGGAGATTGTTTGTTGGTTGCACGATGGATGTGCAAGGCAGGCTTCTTTTCTAGCAGTTGCCTTTATTCTAGTCTTGGCCAAAAACTTCCCCCCATATGTGTGTGATTTTCGAGATTCTGGAGGTATTGTTAAGCTGCGATTATGTTTTAAGCAGGTCTTTGTCTGTGCGGGAGGGAGGCTTGGCCAGAAGAACGACAACATCAGGCTTCTATTCAAGCCGATACTGTTCTTAAGGTATGCAACATGTTGCACTACTTTATCAGGGTTTCAGGCGTTGTGAAGCAACATTAGAGGAAAGCTTGATATCTTATGCCCTTTCCATTCATGAATCTAAGGTAGCTTGCTGCCTTTAAGCATACTGAAACCCAGGGCACAGAGACACATGGAAACCTTCACAACAGGACACAAAAATCTTTAACTTCTGACCTAAACTGTAGTGTGGAGCAGTCAGATTTCTTTGTCATTCTTTTGGGAACCTGAGAAACATTAGTGACTTCTATCATTGAACTCCCTGTGGTGACAAGGAGATAAAGCAAATGCACCATTAAATTTTTGGTACATTTCAAATGTGTTGGCAGTGTTGGTTTTGCAGGCTGATACGATATAAGTAGCGTGGGTGATGGAGTATTTATAGTTGGGAAATTACCTTCTCACATCACATACCTTCATCATGCTTGCTCTCTTTCTATTGAAGCGGGCAAGAGCTGCAAGTGCTCCACACCTCCGAAATTTTAGGTCTGGTGGAAATGTTAGTCCACAGCCATGGAGGACTAGTGCACTTGTCAAACAGCAGCCCTCACAACTACTTCCTGGCTTAAGTAAGTCTGCATGGGGGGGCAGATCACCATGGATAGAGCTAATCACAGGAAGGCGTAGGCTACCAGAAGAATCATCTGGAGTTAGTCATACAGGTTGGCCACACTTTGTAAGACAAAGAAACTCCCATGGCTACCGAGCAACTACTCTTCGAGTCTTTGGTGGAGACTCACAACTAGCAGTATGGGGTTTAATTGGAGCAAATTTGTTGGTGTTTGGACTATGGCGGTTCTGTGACCGCAACTTTATGACACAGAACTTCATGGTTTCTGTAAACTCAGTCCTAAATTGGCGTCTTCATACACTAGTGACATCAGCCTTCAGTCAATTTACTCTTGAGCATCTACTTCCAAATATGCTTGGTCTTTATTTCTTTGGTAGTGAGATTGCTCAAATTTTTGGGGGTAAATATCTTGTCAATCTCTACTTATTAGGGGGCATTGCAGGGTCATTAGGTCATGTCCTCTACTGTGCATTTGTTGTGCCTTGGCTTGAGGGAATTCCGCAGAGCCGCTTCAATGCACGCCACACACCAAATGCATTAGGTGCAAGTGGGGCAGTCAATGCCATAGTCTTGCTTCATATTCTCCTGTTTCCGACACGAACACTGATGGTCAATTTTTTTATACCAGTCCCTGCTGCCCTCTTTGGTGCTTACCTCATTGGTTCTGACATTTGGCAAGCCCGAAATGAAGGTTCAAGGACAGCACATGCTGGACACCTTGGTGGCGCCCTGGTGGGACTAGTTGCATGGCTCTATGCTCGAAGAGGATGGAGGTAGGTGTGCTTCCTCTCTCTGCACAGGAAACTAGGTTTTGAGAATTAGGCAAGGACCAATTTAATGTACTAAGTGGATTTATGAATCTCTCCTCCTGTAGTGGCTGATTGACCACTGCAAGAGGTATCAGATTTTCTGCTGTTGAAGAGTGCAATTTGGAAGGCATAGTGATGGTCCTTTGCATGCCCACTTGATGATTTGTATGTAGCATGTCTTGGAACAACAGTGATAGAGATTCACAACTACAATATATACAACCATCAGAACTGAAGTTACATTTTTGGTATATGGAAAGACGTGCCAAAACTTTGTAGTGTATTCAGATGGCATGTCCTACACTGAAATTTGACTTCTGAGAAATCACAGGGTATTCTATTTTACTGAGGTATCTCCTATTTTTCCAGTGGTACCTTCTGTTTTTTTGGCTATCTTCCATTTCTTTTGCAAATTTTGGCAGGTCTTGATGTGGGGTAAGGCCCGTGGTTGAGGGCATTACTAGAAGCAGGTCCACACTTAGCTTCTGGTAAGAACGTGAAGCCATATGGTAATGCATGTCCATTCACCCTCTTCCCATGTTGCCCTTGCCTGCTCACCCTGCTACCTTTGTCCTCATCCAAGGTAAAGGGAAAAATGAAGGAAAAACAAAGATAACTTACTGGATTTAACTCTCATGGATAATTTTCATGGTTTCCATCAAAATATGCGACCAACTCATTGTTTACACAACTAGTGGTGTATATAGGCTTCTTATCTAGTCACTTGTGTAGGTTATGTAGCATCCTATTTTGTAGCCACCTAGCCTAGGTTACCTACCGGTCATCACGAAATGGCAACTGTGATGGGAAGGTACTTTGACAAAAGATGGTGGATGAGATCAACTCTTTGTTCCAATGCCTATGTTGAATATTTTTTGGTAAAGAATTCCGCAATGCCTATGTTGATGGTGTTGCAATAGTGTTGCAATACCCATTTCTAGGGTGCACCATGGCCAAAAATGTGACACAATGTAGCACATGGTCACCTTGGTTTGGTCTTAGGATCTCTTCAATATGGACAACTTTTTAATTTCAACCTACTGCCCCCATAGTCCCCTCCCTTGGCAAAAAGGGTGAAAGATATATGTTGTTAATTGGAATTATGTTGTTGGAACTTAATGCTTTGGATCTTTCCAAGTTTGTAAGGACCACATTGAGATCTTCCCATGAAATTGTAAGAGCAAATGTTGACATTACTTGCATCATTGTTTCATGCACATGTTCTACCAAAAAAAAATCAGATTTGAGTTGTCTTTGACTGTTTGGGATAAACATTCAAGTGATGCCAAGGTTGGTACCGTAGCACCTTTACCATTTCGGAATAAATTAAATTATTTTTAGTTTATTCAAAATTTTGAAATTTTATTTCTTATTATTTCTTATTTGTGTTGAAATTTTAATAAAATCCAAACTTTCACTTTCAAGGTTTGAAATCTTATCCCAAACATTCAAGTGTCAAGGTTTAGGGTTTTCATATACTTGTGTTAAGGACACAATGGTTGTAATGGTAGCGACCATTAGTAGAAATTTGGCGCTATGTTTTGATTTATGCTTTAGGAGGAAAGATTTTGAATGACTTATTCTCCCATTATGTTTTTGGTATGTTGGAAATATTAGAGCTTTGGTAAAGTTCCATGAGATGTATGTGGATTTTGGAATGGAAAAAAAAAATTGTTTTGGGATTTTTGTTTTACACATGTATTGTGACTATATGTGTAGAATTAGTTTTAGGAAGTACATAGTTCAAATTGTTTATATAGTTTGTATTAGTTTTGTAAAATGTATTTGCTAGAAGTGTATTTTTGTTCTATACCTACATTTTGGTATTATTTTCAAAATAAGAAATAGTACTTAGTAGGTTGATTTAAGGAACTGTGCCACTTGAAAGAGATATCCTACTATTGCTTTTAATAGGATACATTCTTGAAATCACAAGTTTTTATTTCTTAGGGTTGATGACATAAGTCTTCATTTTTTGGGCAAAACAATAGAAGAAATCTTATCTTTATATTTAATAAATTTGTGACTACATTTGATATTTGCAATTAAGTTTTCCAATTAGATGTTTTTTCATTGTTCCAAACAAAATAAATTTTATTATTATTTTCATCCATGAACCCTAGTTGCAATTGAAATTTGTGTTAGCAACTATTACTTAGACTTAGAACCTTAAGGGTATATATCTTTAAGGTTTATTAGGGGTAAACTAAATGTGCATATATTTAATGGTACATTAGCACAATTAATGATTTTGATGTATTCAAATCTTATATAGTTGATGAGGATTTTTTTACACATGTTTGCTTAATGTATCATGCATTTTTATATTTTAAAGTTTCAAAGGGAATCTTGAATCACATGGTGTGGAGTTTTTGTTTAGGTTGCAATTTTTTTGATTGGATAATTATGTCATACAATCAATTTTTGTGAAGTGGATATCAATGTAAATGTTATTAAAAAACAATGGGGCATTGATTGACATAATTTGTTGAATGTGTACAAAAGTAATTGAAAGATGATGTTATTCAAAATGGTTATAATGAACTAAGTGCAATGTGAATAATGTTGGATAGTTCTTATTTCACTATGAGAAATTGTGTTTGTAAAAACCACACTACCATGGAATTAAAACTCAAAAAACAACTCATATACAAATGTTATACAACTATCCTTTGGGTATTACAACTATTGGGCAACTATCCCTTCAAAAATACAATATATTCATAAATAAATTGCCATGTCAAAAAATCAATTAATTGTATAATAGTTGCAAGTGAGTTGAAAATGGGTTTTCTATATGATAATTTATACACATTGTACATACATATGTAGTCAATCATGTCTAATTTTTTAAAGAGTTGCATTATAGTTGTAATTAACAACTACATTAAAACTATCATAAATGTGTCGTTAAAACAACACTTGTGTTGCAATTTATGTACAATGTACATACATGTAGTCATGCCATGTGTTCACATTTCCACCACCCGTTATAGGATACATTTGCAACTAGCTTTCAATTATGATTCCCATTGATACAATTAGTATGGCCACTAATGTGCCACTATTAAGTATTATTGTTCAACTATGTTATGATTGTAATACAATTATTTATAATTTAATAAGGATACATATTCATTAGTTATTTATATTTTCATCATATGTGTTTCATTTTGAGTGATTTAAAATGTTATAGGAATTCCAACTAAAGTTCTACAAATGATCTTTGAACTTTAATAGCAATAAAGCAACATACAAAAAAAATTGTTCATGTTTGGGAACTGGCCTTTGTAGCATTTGGTTTTTTTTTTTTTTTTTTTTTTTTTGAATTCTTGATCCCCTCTATTTTTGAAGGGCCATAACTTTTTCAATTTTATTATGTTTTTGATGATTTTTAGTGTATTAGATGTGCTAATAAAAAAAGTTCAAGTTTTGTTTAGACACCAAAAACAATGGAGCCTTCCCTTCGGATCTAGCATGCCTTGAGTGTTTAAGTGTTATAATTGCAACTCAATTTGCAATTAATGAACAACTAAAAGATTTAACCCTTATGTTTTGTCTTTGAATTTCATGTTACAAACTACAAAAAAAGGTTCATTCTCTTATGTTCTCACATTAAAATTCATGTGCCATTTTGGGATCAATTTTAAAAGATTAACCTAAAGCAAAATATAAAATATAAAATATAATTTCATGGTTATTCTTTAGTGCACTTAATCTTGTGTTTTCCTACCTACTTACCTACCTACTTACCTAGGTAAGTAAGTAGGTCCTACTTTTTTAACTACCTATGTAAATAAGTAAGTCCTAAATACATACAAGGTATGTAGGTCTTAAGACCTACCAACCTACTTACTAATGGTTATGTATGACCTACCTAACTATTAAAATATTTTTTATTTTCCAAAATATAATTAATATGCCATGCAACATTTTTTTATTGTGCCATGTGTCACAATCTCAGACCATCATTAACAATCATAATGGATGATGGAGATCAATATTTCAAAAAAAAATTATGTCCAAAAATCTTCATAATGCCATGTGTGAAATTTTAATAGATGGATGATAATTAATGATGTCAATATGACATCATGGGTGCAGTTATAATGTAATTGCATAGTAGTTGAAAATGAATTGTTTTGATTGAGTTATAATAAATTGCATTGTACATATGTTGAATTGTAATTCATGCAACTTGTCCATTAGCACTCATGATGTATAAATACAATGAATTACAAATGTCCTTTACAACTCAAAAAAATTTGAGTTGCAAAATACCCATTTTTTTCATAATTCAAATTAACATGCTGAAAATCATCATAATTATCATAGGCTAAATTTTGAATAATTTCATTTATCATATCACAATATTATAATAGATGATGGAAAAATATATAATTTTAAATTCTAAAAATGATTTCATTTTTAAAATTTTGTATAAATTATTCATTTTGTCAATGTGGAAACTAACCTTTGGCTACGATATGCTTGTTTAAAATATGTTTGTTATTCAAAATAAATAAATTTAGAAGGTTGGATGTGGCTTATGGAAGGATCTAACCTTCTTTAATTAATTTTATTTCTTGTGAACGTTAACCACATCTTATTTATAACTTGTGGGCATGTAACCTAGATTATTTTCACATATTATCATATATTATGACACCAAGGAAGGATTTATTTACATTGTTGATTCTACAAATGTCATGTAATACTTGTGGATGTTGCCAAACATATATTTAATAATTGTGAGTGACATTGATAGATGACATTATGTCCAATTCCTAGGATTTGTGCTTGAAAAAATGTAATTCATATTTGTTCGATGGTGTATAAACATTTGATCCAATGAGGAACATCATTGATGTAAATGGTAAATGATTTTGAATACAAGATAGGCATTACCCCCATGATTAATGAACTATTGCATTTGACATGGATGTTTAAGACCTTGGAGTTGAAAGAAACAATTTTTTTTTTAATGTAGATATGATTTAGCACTTTGATTCTTAGAACAAACACTTGCTATTTTTGCAAGGATTATATGATGTCTTTTAGTATTCCCTCGACATGAATATTGTACCTATGATTGATGTTTGGCACAAAATAATTTGTAAAAATTTAGCCCAAAATATTTTTTTTTTATATTTTTGAAATTGTTGAAATTTGAAAACCATTGGGTTATTAGTACAAATCCACAACATGAGATGTATTTTTCATATTTATTCATCAATTGTTGAAAACTCCCAAACATCATTTTTAAAAATAAATAAATATTTGGCAAATAAGTGTTGAACATTAGTCATAGGTATGTTAATTGACCAACATTTCTATAGTTGAAATCATAAATATGTACTTTTTTATACTCAATACAAATATGGGTGAACTCCAACTAAACTCCTTTCATGTAAGGATTATGGTTGATCAATACATTGACATGTGTTTATATAGGTAAATTTGTTCAAAAGTTAGGTTGATTCATGTCACCTTGCCAATGCATCTTATTGCTAAAGCTACATGATGGCAATGCAAATTATATATGCACTAATCACCATAAAGTTCAATGAAAGTTGTCTATGTTTTCAAAATGATAAATTCTTTGAACATACTTTGAACATGACAATATAGTTATTCACTGGAGTTATTCAATAAAAATGTAGCTTGTCACAAATGCATGGTTGTTTGTATGTTACTTTGTTGTGAGTGAGATGTATTGAATTACTAACATGTTAATAACAACTCCTAATTGAATGCAAGCACTTATTGATTTTAACCTTGATTCAAACATCCCATGATCCTTAAAGGGGAAAAATTGATCTTTTAACTTGAAAAACTAAGCTTGTCATGTTCATATTTGCACAATCCCTATCAACATTGTTTAATTGCAAATGAATTCCTATTCCCATATTCCACTGAAGGAGATTCAAAAGAAGTTTCCTTTGTAAAATATCATTGCAACTTCCACAATCTCAATTTTTTTTTGAGTGGGAACTTAATTGGTAAGAATATAACAAGTGGAATTCACCAAGGTTTATGTGTTGGATGTAAAGCAAGGTCTTCAACTTGGAGATGTTTTTGAAAGAACAGTGAACCAATTATAGTAACAATATAGCAACTATATAAATGTGGGTGAATATGCAACAAATATGTAGGCATCCAATCATTGGATGTATGCATGATCCAATCACTTGTTTTTAAAAAAGCATTTGTAGAGGGTGCCATTGCATGGCCATGATCTTTGAAATTTGTTTTGACTATGTGATCCTATCATTCACACGTGGCTTATTAACACAAACTTGGGTTCAAATGGCACATAAGTTGTTATTTAACACTCATAAATGTGATAATGTGTATGCACACATCCCACCAAGAGTTGAATTTCAAAGCAACAAATTCACTAATGGTGAACATTTAGTAAATATACTGATGAAACATTACCATGTAATCAAGGGCCTATTCATTTAGCAATTATCTACACATGTATAAATTTCAATTTTGTGTGTGTTTTTTTATCAATTGCCAAATATATCCATACTTGTGCAAATATTTTTTGGGGAATTTTCAAAAAGCAAGATGGCATTTCTCATAGCTTGGAATTTCAAGCATATGCTAGGGGTCAAAGACCCCCCATGCTTGGAATGGAAAACCTTATGCTTGGAATAAAAAATCACATGACAAAAAAAATAAAAAATTCCTTGAATTTTTTTAAATCCCATTTTAGTGGCTTTAAAATCATGGGCTCCAAGAAAACCTAGTGACATGTTTTTAGGACTTGTATTTTTCTTTACATCTTCATCTTTGGATATTTTCCTACATTTGTTTCGAGGTATAGTGATGGTAGGAGGTGCGTTAGGGAAGAGTTTTGACGATGGTAGGAGGAGACAAGTTGACAGGTGGCAGTGGTGATGGCAGGAGGCGCATCAGGAAGGAGTCTTGATGATGGCAAGATGAGATGAGTTTGCTAGGTATTTTCAAGTGGACAATTAGTTGCTACTATTACTCTCCTCTTCTTCTCCGACTACTTCCTCCACATCTAGCTCGTGAGCCAAGGCTACATACTGATGAACATCCACAATCAATGGACCACTTGAAGTTCCAAATTTTAAAGCTTCTTCTCTAGGCAAGTCTTTCTTCTTCTTCTCCTCCATGACGTATACCAACACTAAACCCTGCACCACAACTTCCTTTCCTTCTTTCTTATCCCTATCCCTTCCTTAAGTACTAGAAGTACATGAGCCCCCTCGTCTACAACTCTAAACTTCCTTGGAGGGAGTGGGATATGCAAAGGAGCAATGAGTAGATTTAAAGCCCCAATTTCCCACAAATATTTATTTTATTTATTTTTTTCTTCTTTCATCCCATGTTGAGTTTTCAACATAGTTGCTACAATTCCTCACAACACAAAATTAAAGGTTGCTGCTCATTCAGTTGCAACAAGCTTCAATTACCTACTTGCTTGGTTGCTATGAAACTTGGGTTGGGTGGGGAATCTAGATTCGTTTATGCCAATTTGATTTTTCCAAGCAGCATCAATTATTGGTTGTCGTGAAGCTTGGGTTGGGCAGGGAATCCAAATCCATTAACGCTAATCTAATTCTTCCAAGTAGCAACAATTACAAGCAACATTGAAGTATTGCCTAGAACAAACACTCATGCACCTACCGCTACATTGTTCGAAGATCCACAGCTGAAGAAGATGTTGTCCACGAGTGTAAACACTAGTTGTGCCCATGATGTCACACCACAATAGTAGTGGATCACAAGTCCCAGGAGCAACATTCACATGCAAGAGATTAGAATAAGTTGAAAATTAAATAATTTTCCATGGTTTTTTTTCTCTTTTTCTTAGGATTGGTTATAATCACTGAATTTGGAACAAAACATTTAAAAAATAAATAGACATTGATTTAGGGTTTGAAGAATTTTGCGATGGCACTCAATGTTTCACCACTATTGTGTCTTTTCACTACTGCGTCAGACATTTTCATGTTGAGGAATGACACTGCCAAGTAGCATTGCAGCAATGTCGAGTTCAACGTCCCAGATAATGCATCCATGGTGGTCTACCAAGTAACCCTAGTGGGGCATTGGTTAGTGATGGGCCTCAAGACGGACAACTCACCTATTGACACGCAGCTGTCTAAGATGGAGGCGGCCATCGAGAACATTGCGTCTTTCGCGATTGTTGGCAACCTTGTGGTCAATTAGCTACGAAGTGCGAGGTGGCCGCAACTCTCATAGCCAATGTTGCATTTGCAGAGGAGCCCAAGTGGACCATAGTGATGGCCAAGAACGTGCGCTAAGTGGTCAGCTAGGTTGTGTAGACCGTGGCCGACGTGCCCAAACAGGAGGAACATAAATTCAACTTGGGCCTCATAGGATTTGAAGCCAATGAGGGCAAAATCGAAAAGGAGCTGGTGTAGCGGCTCAACACAAAATTATTGCAGGGCCGAATGAAGCTATGCACCAAGGTTGTCACCACCATGCAACAACGACCTGTCGTTGCGTGGGCCTCTGCCCAGGCAACGGGCGTGTGCCCTAACACGATGTTGTTCAAGTTTGTGACAAGCGAGGACTACCAAGTCGTGTTGCGAGGGCGCAAGGGGCTGGCAAAGACCAAGCTAGGCCTGGACGAGGACCTCACCCTTGCATAACAGGCACGCAAGTCAGAGATGTGGCCGTTGTTTAAGGAGGCCAAGGCGGTAGGCAAGTGTGCCTTCTGACTCGCAACAAAGCTTGACGCACTCTCAAGTCCCGGGGTGAACTCACTCGAAGGTTCACCAAAGTGTAGTTGCGAAAAGTTGGGACTCGGAAGGCGCTCCCGGCTTTCAACTCTAGAAAGGGGTAGAGGGTCAAGTTGGGAGCCCAGGGATTAGACTACGAAGAAGGTTTAGTAGATCAAGCTTGAATTTGCATCAAAACAAACCACCCACGTGGTTAGTTCACATTCCGGGACACCCTTGGGTGTTGGGACAAGCCACGAGCACTTTGGACCACAAGACACACCATGGCGCGGACTCGGGGGAAGCCACCACCTTCCCCCATATAGTATTCTCTGCGACGCCCTGCCGAGATTACATCCAAATGGCTCTTTTTCATGGGACTCCCAAGTTGAAGTCCCGAAATTGTCCCGAAATTGTCCCATGTGGAGTCCCGGGACTTTGGGAGCTCATAACTCCCGACTGCCAGGTCTGATCGCGACGAGGTCTAAACCAAACTTGTAGCCCTCGTCGAGATCTTTCCAACGACGTATCGCACTCTCAATTTGGACGTCGGGAAAAGGTCGATTTCCGACTTTTAGTGGTCGGGAGTCAAGTTTGACTCCCGGCCCTTCTTTTGCCCATATCTTGGGCGACAGATGTCCAAATGGCCAATGCGAGGCCATTTTCGATATCTACGCTTCAAGACCTTTCCAACGACATTAAGAACACCCCAATGCGAGATGTTTTGGGTCCTGTTGTCGAGCTCTAAACATTCGGGAGTCCCGGAGGACTCCAAATCCCGACTTCTTCCAAGTGTTGGGCTTCACCCCCACACTTGGCCAACGTAGGGTTGCGACAAAGCTCTTCATCAATAGCACTCAAATTTCCCCACCCTCTTCTGTCCAGGGGCATGGGGACCAAAGAGACCTATGCGTGGTATTATGAAACATGCACAGGGGTGGTGTAAATAAATTGGAAACATGGGTGCAAATATTAAAACTATTTTAGGGTGCTAACCTTGTCTTATTAACCGAAACCTGGCATTTCCCAAGCCAACATTTGCCACATGTTGAAGGGTTTAATTCACTTGCGGTAGCGCACACTGTGTAACTAGGAAAAACAAAAGTGACAAAACATAGTGGGGGGGTTGTTGTTTACTTCTGCAGCCACTTCAACCTAAACCTATCACGGTGGAAGGAAGGAAGCCACAATTCTTATCTATGGCTATGGGTCAATAGGGGAGTTGCGCCTAACTTGTTTGTCTGCGTGGTGTACATTGCCCCTATTGGCTCCAAACACGAAAGTGAATCCTTGTTCCAAAACCTAGCAACAAATATTGTTGAAGATCAAACTTTAAGGGGCATAGTACTATTGGGAGGGGATTTTAATGTGTGTACTGTAGCGTTACTAAATACCATTAAAACTAGTGACATTTGTGAATTATTATAGGCGCTTGAATTCGTTGAAATTGAGCAACCAAGTGTTGTGGCTAAGTGATAGAACCGCGATGCAAGTGTTGGTGACTGGGGCTGTGAGCTCTTGGACCTATGCTATGATGATAAGTTGCTCATCCTCAATGGTTGGACGCCTGGTGACGAATTAGGGGAATTCATTTGCTTGATAAATGGGGGCCACAACATTGTCAATTATATTATTGGTTCACCTATAATTTGGCAAACTTTTACACACTTCAAGGTGATAATAGATGACACCCAGTACTACACAATAGGTGGAGACTTTGACCACAGGCCGTTGCGCCTACGGTTGAACATTGATTATAGCTATGTTAAGCCACAACATACAATTGAAACAATTTTTTTTTGCCTAGGTTTAAATATGATAAATCA
>Ga0209208_10008867_pt1 | contig 13323 bp, 10 predicted proteins | sample S1TSphfallax_3_FD_187694 | JGI IMG/M metagenome (GOLD analysis project Ga0209208, IMG submission 187694) | Host-associated microbial communities from peat moss isolated from Minnesota, USA - S1T2_Fd - Sphagnum fallax MG (SPAdes) (version 2) | ecosystem: Host-associated > Plants > Peat moss >...
ATTTGAGCAAAGGTGAACTCCACGGACCACTTAGTATTAATTCCCCGTGCTTCTAGGGGATTAGCATGGGCCATTCCCGTAATCACTAAATCGGGTTGCAGATCATAAATCCGCTGCACCTGATTGTAATTGTCTGGCTTCTCGATAATTTTGGGGAGGGGGACACCCATTTGGTGGCAAGTTTGGGTCAACAATTCCAACTCAGCACCTTGATAACGCTTATCCATGTACGGGATACCGATTTCTTGAACCGTCATCCCGCAGCGCACTAAGAACCGGGCTAGGGAAACCTCTAGCAGGTTATCACCCATGAAGAATACAGACTTACCGCGAATCAGTTTGAGATAATCTTCCAGACCTGCCCAAATTTGCGCTTCCCGCTCATCTAAACCTTGGGGAGTGATGCCAAACACAGAGCAAATTTTCTCAATCCAAGCACGGGTACCATCGGGGCCGATGGGGAAAGGAGCACCAATGAGTTTGCACTTGCGGCGACGCATTAAGGTGGTGGCAGTGCGGCTCAAGAAGGGGTTGACACCGGTGACGTAATACCCTTCTTCCAATACTGGCAATTCGCTAAAGCGTTTAGCTGGTAGGCAGCCCGATATCTTGATTCCCTGCTTCTTCAATTCTAAGGTTAACTGTGTCACCACCGGGTCAGGAAGGGAGCCGAAGAGTACCAAGGGGGGGTGAGTGACATACTCAGATTCTTCTTGGGCAACTTCTTCTTTCTTCTTACCGAAGTTGAGTAGCTTTTGAATGGCGTTGCGCTCGTTTTTATCTGTCTCCGATACTGGGGCCTTATCGGGACAGCGGGTAGCCATCGCGGCTAGTACAGTATCTTCTCCCTGGGTAAAGGCATAATCTAGACCGTTAGCACGAGCTACGACAATGGGAATACCAATATCAGCTTCTAATTTAGGTGCTAGACCTTCTAGGTCCATTTTAATAATTTCAGTGGTGCAGGTGCCAATCCAGACAATTACACTAGGGTTGCGATCGCGCTTAATTTGATCGCATAATCGCTTCAACTCGTTATAGTCATTTAGTTGTGCTGAAATATCCCCTTCTTCCAACTCTGCCATTGCGTAACGGGGTTCAGCAAAAATCATTACCCCCATTGCGTTTTGGAGGAAGTAGCCACAAGTCTTTGTCCCAATTACTAAAAAAAAGCTATCTTCAATTTTTTGGTATAACCATGCTACACAGCTAATGGGGCAAAATGTATGGTAATTCCCAGTTTCACATTCAAAATTTAAAGCTTCTGGTTGTTGAGCGACAGTCATGTTGAATTTTCTCCCCGTGATATTTAGAGTGGGCATCTAGGGGTAGGATTTGTCCCCTAGACGACAGCCAGCAACTCCTGGATTCAATCAGAACCCCAATAATTAAGAATTGGGGAAGAGTCGGGCAATTTCTGAATCGTCAAAAACGCCTGATGGCAATTCATCCCCTAGAAATTCGCTATTTTCTTCACCCTTTTGCCCTGATGCTCTATCTCCCCAGACGTCAGACAATACATCCCCAAAAGTCTTATCCTCTTGTGGACTGAGATCATCAGCACTACCCCCGGTGATATTATCAAAGGAAATATCCCCAAATTCATCCACTGTGTCTGAGATCAGGGGTTGTTCAAATTCCTGTTGTGAGTTGTTCCCATTGACACTTGACAATTTTTTAACACTAACATTGTCAATACTCTCCACAGACTCATGAGTTGATTTCCAGTCTTCATCGGTGTCATTAACCACAGTCCCAGGTTCTACTTTGGGAACTACCCGATTACCCAGGATAATATCCGGGTCGAAGTGTAAATCTAGTACATCAATTAGGGTATCTGCATCAGGATTTAGTTTGGAAAAGGGAAGCATTAGCTGGGCTAGCTTGGGTTCCAGGGCATTTACTACTCCCAGGATGAGGTGAGAAGATGGTCGCTTCCCGCCATCAGGGGTATAAACTGATTCCGCTTCCATGTGCAGGATAATCCAATCTCGATTAGCTTGGAAAAATTGCAACCACTTTTGTTTTATTGAATCCGTAAAACTGTCAAAGAAAGCCATATTCCCATCCTGAAGAGGTAAAATGTTTTATACAATCATCAAGTCTAATTCCTCTTCTGCATTAGTGAGCTGTGGTTTATTCGGATTTAGATAAAAATCAGACAACAAAGAAAACAACTCACGGTCTGGAGCATCGTTAGGAACGATACCTTCAGGGCGTGCAAGAATTTGGTCAGCGATGTTGAGGTAGTAGTCGCAAACGTAGTTTAAGGAAGGGTCTGACTCTGCCATTTCAAATAAAGTTTTACCCTTGACACGAGAAACACGGATGTCCTCGATTAAAGGTAATACTTCCAATACTGGCATTGGTACAGCCTCAATATATTTTTCAATCAAGTCGCGCTTAGAGGTGCGATTTCCAATCAACCCGGCTAAACGTAGGGGATGAGTCCGTGCTTTTTCTCGCACTGAAGCTGCAATTCGATTGGCTGCGAATAAAGCATCAAAGCCGTTGTCTGTAACAATTAAGCAGTAATCTGCATAGTTTAGGGGAGCGGCAAAGCCACCGCACACAACGTCACCTAAAACATCGAATAGGATGACATCGTACTCATCAAAGGCGTTGAGTTCTTTGAGTAATTTTACAGTTTCACCAACAACGTAGCCACCACATCCTGCTCCGGCTGGGGGTCCCCCTGCTTCAACGCAGTCAACACCACCATAACCTTTGTAAATTACATCTTCCGGCCAGACATCTTCGTAGTGATAGTCTTTTTCTTGCAGTGTGTCAATAATCGTTGGAATCAGAAACCCAGTCAGGGTGAATGTGCTGTCATGTTTTGGGTCACAGCCGATTTGCAGGACTTTTTTACCGCGCTTAGCTAAAGCTACGGAAATATTACAGCTAGTTGTGGATTTGCCGATGCCACCTTTCCCGTAAACTGCTAGTTTCACTTTTGTCTGCCTCTTAATGTTTTTTTGTCAAATAGCCTGAGGTATTTGAGTGTCATTATTGTGCAAATTCTCTGGAAAATAAAGGTGCTGGGAGTACAAGTTAGGGCTTAAACTGGCGATTTAATTAGTTTTAGGTTTTAAAAGCTATTTAAAAGCCCAAATTTAATAAATTCACGTCAAAATAGATTTAAAAACCAGTTTATATAAACTTTAACTATAATTAGTTACAAAAAACAAAAACATCTAATTCCCTATTTATAATGGTTTTCATCGAATAGTTCCCGGTTATAGAGTTGTTGACAGAAGAGTTTTAGGATGATGGCGTAAATAAGGATACATGAAATTGTGTTGATCACACAGCCTAATTGCTGGTGATTAGAAATAGATAGTGACGATGTAAATATTTATTAAATCAAGCGATCGCCTTAAGATTTATTCACAATCGCAGACGACATTTCCTGTAATGATTGCCACCCAGCCTGCCACTGGGAGAGATCTTGTAACAATTGAGCGTTTACCCAGAAGCGAACCTGAGGGTCACAGGCAGACACTAGTTCAGCATATACCCACTTCCCTTGATGCTTACGGTTGACAACTTGGAAATGCCGCCAACCGTCAACCTTTTGCATTGCTGTCCACTTGGAACCCAGGAGGTGAGGAAATTTTTGTTTCTTAGTCACAGGTGTCTCAATCTATAGGATATAAAGTCTCCCCTGTACTAGAATCAAACACAAATAACTGATTTAAATCTAACTCTAGTGAAAGGCCATCGCCTGGGTGTAGACGTAGACCTCCAGGTACTTGCACATTTAACAATATTAACGAATCAGGTAAGCTAAAACGGATGAGAGTTTCCTTTCCCATTGGCTCGACAATCTTCACCTCAGCCAAAATCTGGGCTGAGTTGCCAGGGGACGGTTCTAAGAGGGTGTTAATTTTGATGTGTTCTGGACGTATTCCCAAATCAACACTTTGTCCTGGGGAAAGACTTAAATGCTCCCGGATCTTCGAGGGGACTGGCAAAGTTTGGGCACTGATATCAAAACTATCTCCCTTATAAGTAGTAGGCAAAATATTCATCGGTGGATTACCTAAAAAAGTAGCCACCATCAAGTTAGCAGGACGAGTGTAAATACTTTGGGGGTCACCAATTTGTTGAATCCGTCCTTCATTGAGAACCACAATCTTATCAGCTAAAGTCATGGCTTCAACTTGATCGTGGGTAACATAGATAGTCGTGACTGCGAATTCTTGATGTAACTGTTTCAATTCAGCCCGGGTGTCATCTCGTAATTGGGCATCTAAATTAGATAATGGTTCATCAAGCAAGAATAGTTGTGGTTTACGGGCTATTGCTCTTCCCAGAGCTACCCGTTGTTGCTGTCCCCCAGATAATTGTTTAGGTTTACGGTCTAAGAGGTGTTCTAAGGATAGTGATTGGGCTACCGTCATCACTTGTTCTTGAATTATCTTGGGGTGCACCTTTCGCATCTGCAACCCAAAGGCAATATTTTGTGCCACAGTCATGTGAGGATAAAGGGCGTAGTTTTGGAACACCATTGCCACATCCCGTTGCCTAGCGGGGACATCATTGACTAGACGATTGTCAATAAACAGGTTGCCAGAGGTAGCTGTTTCTAAGCCAGCGATGGTTCGCAAAATTGTAGACTTACCACAACCCGAAGGTCCGACTAATACCCAGAACTCACCATTGGGAACTTCAAAGCTAATGTCCTCGATAGCCGTGACATTGTTAAATCTACGTTTAATATTTTCTAGCCGAACTGTTGCCATTGTGGAGTCGGGAAAAGGATAGTAAGTCAATTTTACGGTATTAAGAGAACTAGGGAAATCAAACGTCAGCTTGAATGACTTAGCTGTAAGGGAATGGTAATTACAAACTCCGTACCTTCATTAGGTTGAGAAATACACTCTAATACTCCACCGTGTCTTTGAGTAATAACTTGGTAACTAATCGCCAAGCCCATGCCCATACCCTGTCCTACAGGTTTAGTTGTGAAAAATGGGTCAAATAGCCTAGATTTTATATTTTCAGTGATTCCTGGTCCATTATCAATAATGCGAATTGTTACATAATCTGCATTGATTTGTTCTGTGCAGATGCGAATCCAAGGGAGACCTGAGATCTGAGGACTGTCTTGGATAGCGTCAATAGCATTAGTGATAATGCTCAAAAATACTTGATTTAGCTGCCCGGCATAGCAGTCTACCAAGGGGAGTTTACCATATTCTCTAATCACCTCAATCCCTGGTCGGTGGTCTGTGGGTTGCAGTCGGTATTGTAGTAGCTCTAGGATGCTATCTATACTGTCATGCAGACTCACAAGTTTACGTTCAGCTTCGTCTATCCGTGAGAACATTTTCAACAGGAGGACAATTTGGCGAATTCGTTCTGCACCTTTTTTCATGGACTGAAATAATTTGGGTGAATCATTGGCTACAAATTCCCAATCCATCTCTATACTTGCCGTCTCAATTTCTCCTACAGTTTGGGGGTAGTGGTCTTGGTAAAGTCTGAGTAAGCTAATTAAGTTCTGTAGGTATTCTTCAGCGTAGCCAATATTGGCGTAGATAAAATTTACTGGATTGTTGATTTCATGGGCCACACCTGCCACCAACTGTTCTAGACTAGCCATTTTAGCACTTTCTATAATTTGGGCTTGGGTTTGTTGTAGCTGCTGCAGTGCGTTTTCTAGCTGTTGTGCTTGTTCTCGGATTTGTAACTCCTTAGCCAGGACTTTCTCTAGGTTTCTCTCAATCCGAATTGTCATCTTGTTGAGTTCACGCTCTAGGATGCCAATTTCATCTTGGCGTCGATGTTCCTCTAGGCGGATTCCTTGTTCCCCTCTACCAATGAGTTGGGCAAATTCTGTGATGCGTTGAATCGAGCTAGAGAATGTTTTAGCTATGACTAGGGCGACGATACATGTTAAACATAAGATTCCACAACCGATGCCATAACCTGTAATTGCCAAAGTAAAGAGGGTTTTTTGGATGTTTGTTTCGGGTTCGGCTACGGCATAAATCCCAATTGGTTTTGCATCCAAGGGGTGCAAATGATACTGATGATCGTAAATCGGATGGTAGGCTGCTCTATAGGGTATGCCAATCACACTGGTTTTACCAATAAATATCTTTCCCTGGTTTAGGGCAGTTATTGCTACTTCTCTCGCCACTCTGGTACCTAGTGCCCTTTTGCCTGAATAATTAGGCACATTGACGCTAATACGCCAGTCGTAGGCAAATATAGTTGCTGTTGCTACTCCGGTACCATAAGTTACGTCATCCACTAATTGGGGGTCCCGATTGAGTAACTGACCAACTATTGCTAAGCCAACAAGGCGATGATTGTACTTAATTGGTTGAACTGCTATCAGCAGCATACCTATCTGACCACCATCGGTGTTGTAAGTGCCTATGGCTAAGGGTTGTTTTGATTCGGGTAGATTTTTAATTTTTTGTGCTCTGTAGCCAATGTTAGCTTGTGTAGCCAAACCTAATTTCTTGAGTAAATCAGTACTAATTAACTCGAATCCTGATAGGCCACGTTGTTGCTTTATGGAGTCCTTGACTATTGGTAGCTCACTCAAATTAATCCCCACGGGTAAAGACACCTGCCGATATTTAGGTGCACAAGGTGCTATGTGGGGATTAGGCAAATTTTCACTCTCTTCTAGATCAGCCAGTACCTGAATGTTCTGGGCAACTGTACGACCTTTGGTATCAGTTAGTGCATAAAAACTAGGTCTAAATTTCGTATTTACTAACTCTCTGACCAATGTATGTAATACTTGACTTTTACTCGTAACTACTGCCGGATCATCCAAGTCAATTCCTATCAATTCTACGCTTTTTTGCAGTGTTTCTGCTGCGGTATTATAGTCCTCTTTAACACGTTCCAAATGTTCCTTAAAGTATAGCAATTCTTTTTGAAGTAAGTTTTCCTGGCTCTTGAGTAAAAAATCTTCCGTAACTAATACAATGCTGTGAGTAGCTAAAATAACTGGTACTACTGCTCCAGTGAGGAGCAGTATAAATAACTTGGCTTGAAAACTCAAGTTTTGCCATATTTGAGAGATTTTCCGGGATACATTGGGCATCGAAGGTGGTCATAATTTCGCAGTTTTACTGAGTGACAATTGGGTCTAGTCTACTCCTAGCTATTGATAGTACAAGATAAAAGGTTCACAGCACTAGAACCAGAGGTTTTAAGTAACCGAACAGAAATAGGACTTACGCACTGTACAAATCGACTATCATGTGTATGAACGAAATTACGTCGTTTCCGGCTTTGATGGATAACCTATGGCTAGCGCGACGCTGCGCTATCAAAAAATCACGTGAAAGTGCCAGAAACCCATACCTCATATTTGGTGTTTCCTGTCAATGCGTAAGTCCTAAGAAATATTTACAAACTAATATCTAGTCTTATCTAGACTGGATAAAGGATTCCAGCAAGAGAGTTTGTGTAATTAATTCTGTTCAAGTACTTACCAACGTTCAATACAGAGGATTAGAAACATTATGTTTGAAAAGGTGGCACAAGCTCAATGTTTGTGTTCTTTTGGATTAGACACACTCAAGCGTTTTTTTAGAATGAAATCGCCCTGATTACCCGCGTTTTCTGCCTCTAAATCTCAATGCCAAGCTGGATGAGACAGGAGAGAACTGATCACGCGCACCCCCCGTAATTGATTAGAAAGGGGTAAATGGCCTCTAGGTGCATTTAAATTCCAGGTAAATTCATGTGGATATCGTGTCCAGTTATTACCACTTTTCCAGCCGATTTTCGGCCAGAAATAGGCCCAATTTTTCCCTAGACTCAACCAGATTTCTCGCTGCACAGAAAAGCCAAACTTACCTTCTGAGTACACAAGCCACAGATTATTAATAGTTTGCAAATCCAGGATCGGAAAATTGTCTACCTCAGTAAAATACAACCACTTTCTTTTTATGGCTGCGGGTCCTGCTAATTCACACATTTTCTCAATTGTGAGGCGATCGCTAGCTTGGAAGTCTTGGAGAGCGAGTAGCTCTTGCAAAGAATTGTAATTTACCCCACACTCCGATTTTAGAGGTACAATTCCTTCAGGAAAATAAGTTTGGAGAAATTCCTTGGCTGTAGGTGCATCAGAGTTGTAGAGGACTTGGTAGGCTTTGCCATCAATCCAAGTAGCTGGGGTGCCACGACGTTTTAGGAGAAATTCCCTCAATACATCCAATCCCCCATCATCCAACCCGGCTAGCTGGGTGATGATTTGTTGTTGGACTTTTTCAGACCCAGCGATTAGTGATCGCTTAAGGGAGTCGATGTCGTTAGCAGTACCTGATACAATCAATGGGTCTGTCATGCCATTTACTCGTATTAACGGTCGGTGAATAAACTGCTATCATCTGATAGCGAAATGTAGTTTACTATGTTTTGATCGTACAAAATTAGGTAGGGAATAATCTGCGCCTCATAAATGGGTGAAAGCAAGACATAGTAAAATCTGCTAGTCTGCTAAAGACAATTTTTTTGACTTTAAGTGGCGGCGTATCAATCTGGAGCCTGTGATGTATGTACGAGAAGATTACTCCCCCTACAACCGGAACTAAAATCACCTTTAAAAATGGTGAACCGATTGTACCCGATAACCCAATTATCCCTTTTATTCGGGGTGATGGTACAGGTATTGATATTTGGCCTGCTGCCCAAACAGTAATTGATGCAGCCGTAGCTAAGGCATACAAAGGCAATCGGCAAATTAGTTGGTTTAAGGTCTATGCTGGGGACGAAGCTTGTGATTTATACGGACTTTACCAGTATTTACCGCAAGATACCCTAACAGCGATTCAAGAATATGGCGTTGCCATTAAAGGTCCACTGACTACCCCTGTTGGTGGTGGGATTCGTTCGTTGAACGTGGCACTCAGACAAATCTTCAACCTCTACGCCTGTGTACGTCCCTGCCGCTACTATGCAGGTACACCCTCGCCCCACAGAAATCCAGAGAAGTTAGATGTCATAGTTTATCGGGAAAATACGGAAGATATCTATTTGGGGATTGAATGGAAACAGGGGAGTGAAATTGGCGATCGCTTGATTTCTCTTCTGAACAAAGAACTCATCCCTGCCACTCCAGAACACGGCAAAAAACAAATTCCCCTAGATGCTGGTATTGGTATCAAACCCATCAGTAAAAGTGCTTCCCAGCGTCTAGTGCGTCGCGCCATCAAACATGCCTTGCTACTACCAAAAGCCAAGCAACAGGTAACTTTGGTACATAAAGGCAACATCATGAAGTATACCGAAGGGGCTTTCCGTGATTGGGGTTATGAAGTAGCAAAGAGTGAATTTCGCCAAGATGTTGTTACTGAAAGGGAATCTTGGATTTTAAGTAACAAGGAAAATAATCCGGATATTTCCTTAGAAGAAAACGCTCACCAAATTGAACCGGGGTTCAATGCCCTCACTCAAGAGAACAAGAACTTGATTGTCCAGGAAGTTGCAGTAGTTCTTGACTCGATTTGGGAAACTCATGGTAATGGGCAGTGGAAAGAAAAAGTGATGGTCAACGACCGCATTGCTGACAGTATTTTTCAACAAATCCAAACCAGACCGGATGAATATTCGATCTTGGCAACAATGAACTTGAACGGCGATTATTTGTCCGATGCCGCAGCTGCCATTGTTGGTGGTTTGGGTATGGGACCAGGGGCTAATATTGGTGATGGCTGTGCGATCTTTGAAGCAACTCACGGAACTGCCCCTAAACACGCCGGGTTGGATAGAATTAACCCTGGTTCGGTAATTCTCTCGGGGGTAATGATGCTGGAATATTTGGGATGGCAAGCAGCCGCAGACTTGATTAAGCAGGGACTGGCCCAAGCCATAGCTCACTCTCAGGTTACATACGATTTAGCTAGGTTATTGGAACCACCTGTGGCACCTTTAAAATGTTCTGAATTTGCCCAGGCAATTATCAAGCATTTTGGTTAATGGGGATTTGAGATTTTGGAGTAGGGGAGAGATTGATCTATTCTCCCCTACTCCCTCGTCTGTTACTCCCACAAAATCTATTCAGGGGACTGTAGATTGTAGTTTACTGAGGAAGATTTAAACGATGGAACGTGGTCTGTTATGGTTGCCCCTATTGATAGTATTTTTTGCTCTGACTTGGCAAGGTTATCAAGAGTATCGCAAGGTTCAAGCTTATGGCATCTGGGCGGAGCAATTTACGAAGTCGAAGTATGATATTTACACAGTTTTAGGTCAGAAGGATAACAATATCACCTGGGGAAAACCTACACCAACAGGACCTGTTAAATTAGAAACATTCTCTTTATTAGATGTCCAACAAATCCGCTTTCTCATTGATAGTCAACCAGTGGCAATGGAATCTCCACCCCTGAAAGGTCGTTTAATTGAGTTAGAATTTGTCTTCGACGCTGCTGCCACCTCGTCAGTTCGGATTCAGTTTACAGAAATCCCTTTAGCAGCGGAGTGGGGACGATATTTGCAGAAGTTACGTTAGGGACTTCCAGAAATTAAATTATCCCAATTTATGGACTCAACACGACTGTTACTCCCTCTGCTCCCCTGGGAATTCGATATTTTTTTAGTTGAAAGTCCCTTAATGAAAGAGAGGCGATCGCCGTTCCGTCTAAAAAGCGATCGCCTCAATTAACCCCTAGCCAAGGAATCAATCAAAACTACTTTAACCTCAGTCAGGACAGTTACGAGTGAGGTGGTAGCCCCCTCATTTAAATAAGTACTTGAGCAGAATTAATTACACAAACTCAGGGCTGGAATCCTTTATCCAGTCTAGATAAGACTAGATATTAGTTTGTAAATATTTCTGTTCGGTTACTTGTCAAGCTTATAACACTCCATCATCACCAAATTATCAGCGCCTTACCCCCCTAGATTCATCTAGGGGGGTAAGGCGCTGGCGAATTTATTCGCCGTGACCCATGATTATGCATAGCCGTATCCATCTTTTTTGTGAATCGCTGAACAGTGGTTGTGATTAATTCCAGATATTCTTCCTGCCTTGGTAGCAATATCAAAACTGCCAGTAGCACGACAAAGAACACGCCCCACATATTCGCCAACCTTTTTACCTTTTGTAACAACAGCTTTGACAATATCTCCAGTTGTAAACCCGAAATGGATTTGCTCCCTTTGAACGGTAGCGAACTGGAAACCCGAATTTATCTGTACCAGCCATTTGTCTAGTACTACTACATCTGGTTTAGATTCTTTCAAGATCAGCGTGAACGGAAAGCGGCGGAAAACTGCTGCTCTCTTGTTTCTTAACAGCTATCTTGCCTGTGCTGGATGGATTGGGTCTAGTGGTTTTTTCTCGGTGTCCATTACAAAAACTCTGCACATAAATGTGCCTCCTTTCGGGTAATGTGAGCTTTGACAATGTTATGGGTCGGTACTATCCAGGCGACACTTCCTTAACCCCTTTAAAGATGTTTAATCGTCCGGTTCTAGAGCAGGGGATAGCTTGGCATCCCCTGGTAGGTCTTTAACTCTTGCCCATAACGTAGTACGCTAGGTACTGTGAGTTGGGTCAGATTATGGCTTTTTCAAGCCCCCGGCTCTACTCCGTGGGGTTTCTGACCGAGTTGGTTGAGCTAACTTTTCCCGTTATCTTTCAAGAAACACATTTTGAAATCCATATATAGCAAGGCTTCTAAAGATTTGAGTCAAATGTGTTTCTTTCATATTTCACGGGAGCGATCGCCGCGCCCGTTAGAGGCTCAGATCTTGCACCTCTCCGTACCAACCCAGGCATCCTCAAAAGATGCGCGATCAGGCCACCTTATTTTTATAGATTTTTCTCCCTAAATCAAGGGTTTGTGATTCATACTGTGTGATTAAATTACATCAAATTTTCTTGGTGCAAGATGTGAGTTATCTTTTCATTGTGCAGGTTTTGAGGCTGCCTCTTACTACCTGCCTCTGACTGTGCAGGGGTTTTTGGACTTAACGGGAAAAGTCGGTTGGATGAAAAAGCGCCAGTGAAAGCGGATGTAAAACTGGCGCGGAGAATCTATAAATTTGTGTGTTACAAACAAGGTGATTACAACAGGATACACAATACTGTTTCTTAATAGTTTAAGAAACAGGCTTGAATCGCTGCCCTCAAAGTACCTCATTGATATTGAATTAGAAAATATAGGGTTTTTTCTAACAATTGTCAGTGAGGTGCAAGTTGTGGTTAGCATCATAAGCTATTTGCTAGAAGTTTACAAATAGGTTGGCACCTCTAATTCTGCCAGAAATCTTGGTTATGGAGTTTTCATCCTAGACGAAGTCTTTTTTATGAATAAATATAACTATTTACTCGTTACTCGTCACGGTACCTAATTTCTAACTCTTGATAACCTGTTTGCGCGTCAAAAGTTCTATCAAAGATGAAATTTTTACTTTCACAAATGATGATTTCCGCAGTTGTGTAAATAATACAGCCTTGATCAAGATGTCCGCCGATAGTTTTACCTTGTCCATCGGCAATGGCAATATGTAAATGTATACCTGTGGTAGCAATGGTGCCGTTGATTGCCACAATTTCAAATTCTTCAGTTAATTTCGTACTTATTTGTTGATTAGCAAAGCGAATTTGTGCCTGTTTAAGACTGCCAATTCCACTCAAAATAAATCCAGCTTGAATATTTTTCTGGTGGGCAAAGTTCTTCAAGCTTTGTTTTAAATCATCGTTGGGTTTGAGTCTAATCGGATGAATTTTCATGAATTTCAGTAATTATACTTGAAAATTTGGTATTATTTACCTAATTAGTTCTCGTTACTCAATCACAATATGTCAGAACTGCCACCTCAGTGTCAAGATTTAAAAGCACAGGTCGAGGCTCTACTGGAACTTTTACACTCGGAATCCTCTTTACGTTTCCAAGATATTAGATCTGTACAAACCTCCCTAGCTAAAGCGATCGCTCCAAAGTTTGAAATAGTCTTTGCAGGTGCATTTAGTGCCGGTAAGTCGATGCTGATCAATGCGCTATTAGAAAGGGAATTGTTGTACAGCGCAGAGGGACATGCTACTGGTACAGAATGCAAGATCGAGTATGCACAACCAGATCAAGAACGGGTAGTCCTGACATTTTTAAGTGAGGCAGAGATTCAAGAACAAGCAATTTATTTATGTCAGCAGTTGGGGTTTAAGACAGTAGCTAACATCAATCAAGCTGATGTCATTGGTTTACTGCGTCAAGGTTGCGAGGCAATTATTCAGCAGGAGGGGGGAGAGAGTAAATCAGAACGGGGAAAACAGGCAAAGGCTTTGATGTTGTTGCTAGAAGGATTTGAGAAGAATCGTGAACATATCTCCCCTGT
>Ga0209208_10008868_pt1 | contig 13322 bp, 10 predicted proteins | sample S1TSphfallax_3_FD_187694 | JGI IMG/M metagenome (GOLD analysis project Ga0209208, IMG submission 187694) | Host-associated microbial communities from peat moss isolated from Minnesota, USA - S1T2_Fd - Sphagnum fallax MG (SPAdes) (version 2) | ecosystem: Host-associated > Plants > Peat moss >...
TTTTTAATCATTCATTCTAATTAGCTTATTCGAAAGTTCTAGTTATTTTTCATTATTTTATTCAATTTTTGACATTCAAATTATTAAAGGTTTGTTTGGTCTCATCATATTGGTTTCAAGCCTTGGAGATGTGTTTATCTAATCTACGAGAATAAATTAATATTTTGTCATATCCCAAGCATCTACCTCAAGATGTGATGTGGTGGATTTGGGACATGGATGGAAGCAATCCAAAGTGATGAGGGATGTTATTGCAATCGACCTAGGCCTACATCTATGTTCATTTTAAAATATATTCTCAAACCGAGTATCCTTTGTTTTTATTGGCACATGACATCTAGGTAAGTACTTCACACGAAGACTTAAGAACCCAAGGGGTGTTTGCTCCCTTTGATCTTGTAGTGATTTCATGAATGATCTTGTTGTCATCATCTACAATCATCTAAAAGAATGATGAAAAATAAGCACAAACTAATACATTCCTAAAAAGTTAAAACCTTTTGATTGCAACTTTCTCAACCTTGAATGTCTTCCTCCTTTTATGGAACAAAACACCAAACATGACAATTTTCAAGTCTTGGAATCACATGAAATTCATGAAAACAAACATTGCAAAAACACATGTTGAAAAAATTGTCATAAGTTAATAGATGAATCGTGCTTTTTAAAGCAAAAATTTGTCAATTTTGGATTATGTGGAGAGGTCCATGAAAACTACACTACAAAAATTGGGGGCAGGGGGGGGGATGAACATATTGTAATAACATCACTATACCACCATGTGATTTTTTCATCATGAGGATATGGCCTAGCCACCTATTGCTTAGGGCATAACCATGGTACACGGTACACATCATTATCTATAGTCCTAACTTGTTGTGAAAGAGCCAAATGATGAACATCTAACCATCCCTTTCATCTAACGACCTCCTAAATTTCCTTGCCATGTTTCATTTTTTTGAAATTTAGTGATAGCTAATGTTCTCTATGTTCTATTAATTTTGGTACCTAGATTTTTTTGAGCCCTAGCTCATAGATTTTGTTCATTAATGTTGTCGCATGTAAATGTAAGCTTTGTTGGAATTATAAATTGTTACTTATTTTGCACATTTTGTATTCTAGACTCCATTGACAATTCAACAAGGTTGAGGCTTACGGACTCAAAAGATTTGTTTGAACTCAAGCAAGTTTATAAGTTCTTGTGGCAAGCCTTGAGGTACATAATGGTACATCAATGTAGGGATAAGGTGGGATTGATCATTGGGAAGGGGGGGGGGGCGAGGGAGGGTAAGTTTAGGGTTTGAAAATCATAATTCATAAGTGATTTAAATAATCTAATGATCATAGACTTAAGAGCCATGATTCAAAACCTAGAACCCAAGAGGCTTCAATAATAACTTGTAGCTTAAAACCTTGTTAATGCTTCATAATTCATTGATTCCAAAATGTTAGCACTTTAAGCTTTTAATTAAATGCCAATTTTCACCTCTTTCTTCTCATTCATGATCTTTTGATATGTTGATTTATTTTACACTTCTTGTTTTTATTTCATTTATAAGTTCTTTCTATAATTGGGTCATTAATTATGGGTTGTGTTATGTCTATTAAAGTTTTATTGCTTTGTCAATTTGTATATGATGCCCAAATTTTGCCTACATCTTAATTCAAATTGAAAATATTTTTTAACAAGGGAGCACGTTTCCAAAAGCTTGAACCTCTCTCCTTACTTCATGAAGTTGAGTTTAATAAACATGGAGAACTTCAAGTTGGTCCAATGCCCACTAGACCTAAAACCTTAGATGCTTAGGATCAAGTTATTCTTATTATGATGCTCAAGTTTTCACCCTTGATGCAAACTTAAGTCTATTGAATGTTGAAGCTTTTTAAGTATTTGCCCTTATTGGGAAGAAGCCCAAGAAAATAACCAAGGTAGATGTGATAAAAAAAATCAAAATGTTTGGTCAATGAAATTGCCATGGGAAAAACTTGTATCTATGTTGTTAGAAATCTTTCAATAGTTAAATGCAAAGTGTGCACTAAGATAGAATGCAAGTTCAAATTGTTGGTACCAAAGTGGGATTCCTTTGATAAACTTGTTAAAAAAGGAAAATGAATAAAGGGTAAAGGTAATGGATTTGACATGTGCTCATGCCAAAAATAAAACAATATATGTGTCAATGGATTGTCCATATTTTCTATAGCAAGTTTAAGATGGAAGTGATCAAAGTAGCAAAAAGAAAGTGATTCACTTTGCATAATTTTCATGGTACTTAAGAAATGAAAACCCATGACCAATTATGAGGATTTCAAATATTTCTATGACTTTTTGAAGTTGAAAAACAACCCCAAGAAACATTGGATTGACACAACATGGTGGGAATTGTTGAGCATTTCGAAAATCAAATCTTGGCAACTAGTAAGGTTGTTATTCATGGGGCCAAGTTTGTTGCACTAACATGTGATGATGTTACTACCACCAATAACTCATCTTGGATTTATGTGCATGGTTATTGTGTTCAAGATTAGTGCCACATCCCAAATTTTTTACTCAAACACATTGTAAAAGGATCCAACACCCATAATTTGACATTTGGCTAATTTTCATGGCAATCCATGATTTTTTATGACACCATAAGTATTTGTGACTTGAATTTATGGCACTAATATTTGTCGTGGCATGCCATAATTTTTTGTGTGCCATGAGGTTTTTGAAATCATGAAATCATATGCATGTGTATGTGTACTAAACAATTTATTGTTAACTTGGAATTATGACTACAATATTAAAGGTTGTTTTGAAAAATGTGACACATAATTCCTTGACTTTTTCATTACTCAACACACTTTAGGTTAACATACCTATTAAGTTAACCTATGTATGTAAGCTACTTAGTAAAACCTACTTTGTAATATAAGTTACCTTGTAAGTTATTTAACTAGACATTAGAAAATTATTACATCTAGTATGATTAAATATACTTAGAATAGGTTACCCTACTAATAGGTTAACCTATGTAGGTTTGCTTAGGTTCCTAGCTTTTAGGTTTTTTTGCCAAGTCAACCTAGGTAGCCTCATTACAAAATATTTTATCAAGTTTGTAATCACTTCAAGTTTGTGCAACTATATGCAATTATGATGCGATTATGATGTGACTAAATGCAATTATCATGCGACTAGATGTGATATAATTATCCTAGGTTTTTTTACCCTAAAAATGCCTAGGTTAACCCTATCTCCTAAAGGTTTTCCAAAACATACGCCTAGTCAATATCCTAATCTCTTAGTTCAACCTTTTTTCCCTTTTCCTATGATTCAACAGATTGCAAACTATTGCTACCTAATTTTATGTTGTGGTCCATATCATTTTTACTAGCATATCTCCAAAAAAAATGGCCATGTAAATTAATGTAATAGAACCAACACAACATGTGAAAATTCTTACTAGGGAATTTTTAAAATGCAATCGCCTTTTGTAATCCAATTGTTTAATTCTGGTCAGGATAATTGTTATAAAAAATTCTTTATATTATTATCTACTAGAATCCAAATATCTCCTAGCCTAGGTATTACAATGATCTTCTCCTTAATTACCCATTGAACCCCAAGTTGTTTCAAAAGGCCAAGGGCTTGTGTAAAAGAACTTGGTTTTTGAGGTTTGTAAGATGGACCATTATTAACCATTAGGATTTGAATATATATTCAACCACAAAGTTGTTTTCATGAAGAAACCAACATGTATGGCTCCTATTGCAATATCATTAATTGCTACAATTATTATATCACCTTACAATCATGATACTTGCAAATCATGTTATCTTTAAGATTATTGTCCTTCTACATGGTTTTACAAGAAACTCCACCTCATCGAAAGTGAAAACCCCATATTGGATTCTTCTGTTCATGGTTCACTATCAACATTGTAAGTAAGTCTTGTTGAAACATGTTTATGCAAAGAAATTAATATGTATTCTTTCAACCATGGAACTAAGCATGTTATAAACTTGAATGGCATATGACTGTTCATTTGCACCCCTTCAGTTGCCATTTAAATCCTTGATTTGACTTCAAATAGAGTTTCCAACTTATAAGTCTAAACATATTTCCTCTAGCTTCCACCCTAAAAATCATGTTTCCTTCTTGGAGGAAATTTTTGATTCCTAGTATGAAAACATTGATAAAACAATCTAGAAAAGCAAAGGCTTTGGGTATCCAAATATCCTCAACCTTAGGAACCTCACTTCTCTCCTCAAACCTTGAAATAACAACATTAGGGAAGGTAAGAAATGAAGAAGAACTTGCACTAGAATTTGCAATGTTGTTTCACTCTCTAATTCCATCACGAATTTTGATCCATATTTGTGCTTGCATGCTCAAACCCTCTATGGTTGATTTTGATATCAAGATCTCCAACTTATGTTTCCCTTGGATCTATCCCCACAATGTTCACCACACCAAAGCCATGGAATCGCAATATTAGAGATCCTATGGATGGATTTTGTTCTATGTTTGGGCTATCAAACCTCTGGACAATTTGATGTTCAAATAACTTTTGAATAGTTAGATTTTGATTCTACTCATTGCTATTGGAATATGACATCTTTTATGCATATTTAAAACCTAATTTAATCTTACATCAACCTATACACTTATTGTCTTATTCTAAGTGACACGATCTAATACCAAAAAGGAGGTACACACAAGTTGTATGCACTCAAAGTATTGCATATTTATGATCATATGCAATTACACAACAAACCTTAGGTATACATACAAGAATCTATCTATAATATTGTGGCATAAATAAACCTAAGGACCTTAACAAATCTACACATTCTAGATCCGCTCTATGTGGGTTATCATGGCCAACAAATGTGGATTTCCTAGCAACCAAATGAAGTCTACAAATAGCCAAAACCCAAACCCAACAAAAGAAATTATCTCAAGAGATGGAAAAAATGTGGACAAGTTATTACTACATAGATCCTTTCAATTTTTCCCAAAACTTTCCCACTACAGATAAATCACTCAAAGTTCCCAAAATTTTGATTATTCATTCTTCACATATCCCAACAAAGATTCCAAGCACATTAGACTTGAGCCAAACATCCCACAAATGGCTAGCCCTAATGACCCCCTTGAACCTTTCATCATCTATGTATTAGGTCCTTATTGACTCATTAAACTCTAATGTTCTATTCCACAACTTCAATGCAATGGAGTTCATGAAACTAATGACAAAATTTACACACAAGTGAACTCATGAATTCTTCCCCAAAACTTACAACAACAATTTAACACAAAGATACAAAGAGTCGAAATCCAAGTTTGCTTAACTTTTTGCACCTTCTAGTATTTATTTTCCTCCACCACCAAAATGCCTTGCCAACCATTCCACACCATCCTCATTTTCAACATTAAAAAAAATCCCAAAAGCAATGTTCCATTGCCAATGCTCGATCTAGGTGCTAGCATTCCATGAAAAACAAACCAAATTTCATAACCTGCAAACAACAAAAACACAAGAAAATAAAAAATGTCAAGACAAAAAATATAGCTCCTTTAATGTTCATGATCATCAATTGTCCCTTCCTTTGGTGTTTTCCACCAATCACATCTAGCATGGCAATCATCCATTTGTTTAGGGCTTCATCATATTAAGGCTTAGTCACACAATTGAACTTATAGACATAGATCCAAGTCACAATGGATTTCAACACAACTATTACAATAGAGAAATATTTGAGCATATCTTGACATTTGACATTAAGTAAATAGATTTTGTTTGATTTTCAGTAAGACATTCAATTATTTGTAGTTCTTTTGCAAGCACATTGTCTAATAACATTCATTTCAAATGGAAATTGTTGAATTAAATGAAACATTGTAACAAGGTGTGAAAATAATAACAAAAACCATGTGTCCCCACCTGGGTGAATTCTAATTAGAATTATGGGTTAAATTGGGTTGATATGGTAGATTTGATTAGTTCAAAAGGTTAATGAATTATAAATCCATGATTTTTACAATGAAAAATATTCACGGGAAACAAATTATATTTCATTATTACATAAGTGAATTTCAATGATTATTCATGATATGTCATTTTCAAGTCATTTTAAAATATGTTTTTACATTGTTACATTTTTTTGGATACTTTGTATTCATTATATTCATTTCAAATTATTTTGAGTATTTTATTAATCAAGTGAGAAAATTTAATGTAAACACTTTCAACTTTAATTTAATTTTCTACATTCATACATGTAAAACTAAGTAAAAAGTACATTTATACTGATGTGTGTTATTGTGTTTCCACCCAATAGTAAAAGTTATTTTGAAATTAGATGCAATCATGTACTCTTCATAACTAAAATACAAACTTTTCCCATGATATATGTGATATCATGTTTGACATAATTATTATTTTGAAATTTTGATTGAATTTTTCTTATTGCAAAATTTTCATGTTCAATTTTTATTATATTAATAATTTAATGGAAAATAATACCTACAATATCATTATAAAACTACTACTTTTAATTGTATTTGTAAAAACTTCTGTAGAAGCTACAAAGATAAATTTCAAAGATAAACATTTCATAATGTCATCCACTTCAAAATTGTAAGGTCTTGACTCCCATTTTTTCTAGTGGAATATAACCATTTGTAAGGCATCTTTGTTGGCGACATATAAACTAAAATTTACTTAATTTTGTTTAAAGGGGCCAATGGGTCATTGATTAATTTTGGTAATCAACAATGCAAGGGTTTTGACACAAGACCATCTTTAACGTTTCCTTAAATGAAAACCAAACATGGTTAGTTTGGTTTGGTTGCAAATTGATGAGAATCTACCCACTTCCATCTAAATGATGTTCACAAGATCTTCAACAATTGTGATGATTGTCAATGTCCACCCAATTTTAACAATGGGCATTTCACGTGCCCAATTTAAAAATACTAGCAAATTTGGAATCCAAAGAGATTGTTTCTATGTTGCAAATGATGGTGAATTCCAAAGCTTGCAAGTTTTTTAACCATCACCTACTTATGATAGCTCTCCAAATTTTTTGAATTTTTTTATGTAGTCAAAATGATGATCATCCACAAGAAGATTTAGCCAAATTTGGCTATAAACACAAATATGATTTTTTGTTTAAACATATATTTTGGTTAAATACTAGAATTTATAATAAAAATATGGGACTTTCCCCACCAAAAACATTCTTTGCTCCCAACTTAACATTGTTTTCATTGGTTCTAAAAAAGGGGAACATAATCTTTTGTTCAAAGTTTTTAAAACTTTTGATTGGCCCTCCCTTCGTCTTTCATGATGCAACCTTTCCCTTATATATATTTTTAGCTTGTATACTTCATTCCAATAAATAATGATTAGCAATTTTCATTCATCTACAACATGGTTATGGAACTTTTCATCCACGTGCATGAGGGTTGTGGAGTCATTTTCAAACCTCTAAACAAAAGGTTCATGTCCAGTAACTAACATCCCCTTGTTGGTTACCTAGTTTGTATATCAACAATAACATTTTTTAAAAAAATTCAAGGAACCTCAAAAAGTTGTGGACTAAATAACATTTATGGAGAAGGGACTATCAATGGGTAACATGTCCTTAATAATTGTTGAACCACAATAACAACGAATGAATTATAGGGGACATGTTACTCATTGGTAGCCCCTTTCAATAAATGTTATGAATGTAACCAATAACCTTCATATGTGCGGATGAAGAGCTTCATAATCTTATTATAAATGGATGAAAAAATTCATAGTCTTCTTGTAAATTGACCAAAAAAAAGAGAGCGAAGTTATATATTGTGAGAAACAAGGGGATGGCCAATCATAAGCTTGAAAATGTCTAAATAGAAATGATGTCTATGACACTAGAAGAATTTAAGTCCTATATATAAAACCACTTCTTAAACAACTAGTGGTCCTCAATAACTAAAAAAATAACCATGAACCATATTTGCAACTATTTAGCTTATGTGGCAATATATGTAGTTACAATAAAATGGTTCTCACAACTAACGGATGAATGGAATAGATGATTAACATAACGTGGGCATGTATTTGATTTTGTATACATTCAAGTTAAAGATGTAAAGTTGTTAAAGTGACTAACCAACAACAGTGACTATGACATGATGTAACAAACAACATTATGATATGGCATATGATATTAGAAAGATTGGTGTCTTATGCAACTACCTACTAAACAAATTGTAATATTATTTAAGATATGATGTGAAAAAATCATGTCCATCACTTTACATTTAACATGTGTAATTTTGCCACATGGTGTAAATTTGTAATCAAATTAACATAATTATAGTCATAATTTAGTTGTACATTGCTAGTTAAATAAAAAATGTAAATAATAATTGAAGTCATAGATCATAAAATTTAATAACATACATTCATAAAGTTTTTCATAGGTCATTTTGTAATCTCAATAGTCACATATTTGTTACATGAAAACACATGTCTATATGAAGTTCAAGTGGAATAAATTTTAGCAATTTATAAAGATTTTATATTTTAATTCATTATTTGTACAAATGGCATGCATACATGTATGCGGGTTTAATCAATGATAATTAAATTTCTTTTAAAATTAAATCATGTAATATTTGTTTGTATGTTGATGGTTAAACATTTTACAATGAAAATTTTGAAATGATTATTTGAAATTGATTTAATTTATGTACATCTGAAAGTTTGAAATTATAAAATATAAATATTCATGGAATTAAATTTTTTATGAAATTTGATTCAGAATCTTAAATTTAATTAATTTTTTTAATTTATGGCCAAAAATATTTTTAAATTAATCTACCTTAATTATTTTTAAAATCTGAATGTATGATCCAGGTAAAAATCTAAAATATAAAACTTGAAAATTTGAAAAAACATTGGATTTTTTTTCTAAATATGATATATTAAATAGAATTAAGAATTTAAAATTATATTTAATCTATAACTGAAATGAAAGATTTTAAACATTAAATTTGAGTAATTATTTAAAAATATTCATAATTTAATTAAAATGTAAATTTAATTAAATTATAAACTTGCATAATTAAATAATGATAAGATATTTCATAATATTTGAAATATACATGTTTACATTTATGCAATGACATAATATATCATAAGTTGAAATATTGGTTGGATAGTTAAAAGAATTGAGTTGGTTTGTGGTCTTGGGGATGAATGTTCAATTCCCTCTTATGCATTATAAACTTAGTCCTAAATGACTAAACATGATTACATACTTCTATTTTGAGCGTAAATCCACATGGACATTACACATAATTATTTTTGACGTGATGTGACACCATGTCATGTTGAGTTGTTTGAGCAAGTCATTTGACACAATTCTAGCGACCATAGTCATTTAATCCAATACAACTATAAATTTAGTTGTGAACATAGTCATTTAAAAAAAATCCTATTAGTGTGAGGTTATAAGCTATTATATCTAGATTGCCCCTTCTAAACAAATCCAAAATTGTTATGTCAATGATTGACCTCCAAGAATTAGCTATGAAGTTCCAACCTTGGGAACCATTAATCTTTCATAATAAATTATATATATATATATATATATATATATATATATAAATTGTGATTCAAAAAATGAGTTGAATTTACATTAAAGAAACACATTTTCCTCAATTTTTTCCTAATTGTTTGATTGAAAAAATGAAAAAAATAAAATCCTAATTTTTTATATTATTTCACACCCTATTTTATGCACATGTCTTGGTAGAAAAAACTAATGGCCACCCATTCCATCATATAAAAATGTTCACAATCTATATGAGTTTTAAGTCAAGTGCAATTTTCCAAACCTTTGGCCATCTCCACCATATCTCTTGGTTGAACAAAGTTTATGTTCACCCATCATGTTTTAAAAAGAAAAATTCATGATTTGTAAAAAACCTTGTTCAAATTTTCAAAACTTCACCCATATGTTACACATCTTGTTGCTTAAAACAATATCAATGTTAATTCATCATGTCTTGCAAATAAAAATTTAAAATTTCATGATTTACAGAGACCCCGGTTGAAAATTATAAACTATTTGTGGTGGAAGTAGTTATTCACTTCAAAGTTTGTAATAACTTGTGTGATTTAAGAACATCTTCACTCACACCTCCTATTTTGAGCTTCTATTAATGTTTACCATATCCAACACAATGTGAATGATTTCCAAATACCCACCCATTAACATGAAAAAATGGACAACATAATGTGAAAGATTATTTAAATGTCATCACTTAGGCTGATCATTATGGCTACCCAATTCAAAACAATAATTTTCTTTTACTAGCTCTTTTAGAGGGGCACTAAATGTTGGGCAGATTTAGAGAATCAAATTGACTTTCACATTCACACTATTTGATTGCCATAAATATTTGCCATTTTATTATTGTGGGTGGTGATGTTCTAATGTTGCATGGTCATTCATTTCAAAGTTTGTAACAATTTGTGTGATTTTAAGGTTGGGTGAGAGCTCATGTCGCAACCCTAGCCTTGGGTTCGTGACCAAGGCGAAAGGGTCTCAAGGGTGCGAACCAAAAAGAGTGTGAGAATGAAAACTCACACTCCCAAGCGAGCTCTCCTTTTGGAAGTTGGAGTCCCGAGGGAGTCCCGAACCTTCAGAGAGCGATTGCAAAGGTAAAACACCTTGCATTGAAGAGTTCTTTACATCATTGGAAAGCTATTGAAGTGTAGATGTCTACAATGGGCTTACATGACCCGTTTGGACATCTGCAACACAAGTTATGGCAAAAAGAAAGGTCGGGAGTCAAATTGGCAATTTGATTCCTGACCACAAAAAGTCGAGAATCGACCCGACTTTTGTGCGTGCAAATGGAGTGCGATACACTGTTGAAAAGCTTTCGATGAGAGCTACAACTTTGATTCATACTTCATCATGATCGGAAGTCTAAGCAAGAAATTATGGCCCCACAAAGTTGCTAGAATCCAACCTTAGCAGTTTCGGGACAAAAAGGCCATTTGGATGTAGGCCTTGCGGAGAGGTGTAGAGAATACTATATAAGGGAAGGTGATGGCTTCCCCCAAGTCCGGGCCATGGTGAGTCTTGTGAGTCCAAAGTTGCCCGTGATTTGTTCTAGCACCAAAGGTGTTGCGACATAGTATTAACCAACTTGTGATTAGTTGGATATAGATCCGAGTGAGTGAATAATTGCTTGTCACTCTTTCTAGTCCCATCTTGGAGCTCTAGCATGTCCCTCTACCCCTTTAAAGTGCTGAGAGCCAGGGAGCGTGCCCCGAGCTCCTAACCTTTTCGTTGTGTTCTACTTTAGGCTCATCTTCGAGGCTAACAAGGAGCTTGGGAGCGTGTCAGCTCACAATAACATTTTTCTTTTGTCATCTTTATTCTTTTGCCTTGGGTGAACTAGTGTCTACACTTATGTGTATTTGGTGAGTTATCCCCATAAGGTGGAGACTTTAAATGCGTGTGTTGAACTCCTCACTTGGTGTAGGTCAAATAAAAAACAAGCTTTAAGCATGTGACTGTCCCCAACCCAAAACATTCAAATTTCATATTTTGTATTGTGAGTATTTTGTGTATGGTGTTTGTGTGAGGGGGGCATTGGTTGATATAATGTACCTTTGTGTTGGAAAAGATTTATTTGCAAAATAACTTTCATAAGTTTAAACTTTTCCCAATCTACAAAACCATTAATATTTTGAAGATTTTAATTTAAAAAAAAACTATTCATTTTTATATGATAAATAAAATGGATGCGTAATGTGCATGATATATAGGATCAAGATGTAGTCAAAAAATATTTATATTTAACACACAAATTTGTAAAGCAGGTATAGAAACTGTAAACAAATTGAAATAATAAACCAACATGTGAATGGCAAATGTTAAATGTAGTTCTTGGAAAAGACTTAAACGTTGGTGCTCTTAGCTGAATATATTGTGTTTACAACCATTATTCATTGATTTTTCAACCCCAATCTAAATGTCATGAACATGGAAAGTTTTCTTTTGTTTTTTCCATAAATGCACCCTTCACATGGATTCAATCACACAAAATATTTTCACTAACATTCAATCCAATCACATGGTCATTTTGGCAATATGTCATAATATGGCATGACTAGTATGACCAAATATTTGGTGCTAGATCTTTGAATCTTGTGATGCTTCAATAATTGGGTTCCTTCGAATGGTTAATTTCACTTGGTGTTACCTATAGCTTACACAACTTCCCAAAAAAAAACATCTTTGATAACAACATGTCACCTAAAATTAACAATGGGATATTCCACTTGATTATAAGTGGTGGTGAATATGTAATTGATTGCCTATTTAATTGAAAAAGGTTACTTCTTAATTATATGAAATATACAAGAACTATTTAATGCCAAGAACTCAAATTTTGCAATTCATTGGTGACATTAGTTTTCAAGGTAATAAACCACATGCATTTATATGTCATATGTTTCTTGGCTCTTCCATTAATTAATTAAATATCTTCCTTATTAATTTCATTTCATTGATTTCATCATAAGTAGGAGAGTCTATGAAAAAGATTGATTAATGTTGGTGATGAAAATTGAACATTCCATCACATTAATTTCATTGCTAGACTTTTCACCTTTTTTTTTCTTTTCATGTTTCCTTTGCCAATGTCCTTTTTGTCGATAACAATTACAATAAATCTTCATTTTGAATTTGTCAATATTTTTCACAAACTTATTTTAGTCTTTTGAACTAGGTTTTGATCCACTCCCATTGGACCCACTAACATTTGCTACATACAAGACACGATCAAACACAACTATTGTCTCAGTTTGGTTGATGAACATCTCTTCTAACAAGCAAACAATTAAGTTGTCTATTGCTTGCATATTTGGAATAAAACAATCTTATTTTGAAACAATAATTTGAAAAGCTAACAAAGTACACATGATCTTTGTAATGATTTTTGTTTTTGAAATGACATTCACATCCATATTGTTAATAACTTTTGCCATCCTCTTATTGGTTGTTAGGTGACTTGTCATATCCTACTTTATGGTCATTTGGTACATCAAAAATCTTATGCACAAGAATATGCAAATTCTCTTTAACATTTTGTTCATGGATATTGTTGAGATGCTTTCACATATGATGGGCTATCATTCCAAGGATTATTTGTCCAAAGTACTTTGTGTCAATGCTATTTAGATTAGTACTTTGTGCACAACTATCCAACATTTCCCATTCATTTGCATGAAGAGCCTCATCAAAAGTTTTTCCCAATTTTT
>Ga0209208_10008869_pt1 | contig 13322 bp, 10 predicted proteins | sample S1TSphfallax_3_FD_187694 | JGI IMG/M metagenome (GOLD analysis project Ga0209208, IMG submission 187694) | Host-associated microbial communities from peat moss isolated from Minnesota, USA - S1T2_Fd - Sphagnum fallax MG (SPAdes) (version 2) | ecosystem: Host-associated > Plants > Peat moss >...
CAAAGTACAAATCTTTAATCATCCTTCTATAGCTATGGCTACACATTGCAAACCAAATTATAGAAATCTGACAATTTTTATTATAAATTTTCCTCATTTCTGGCAATTGAAAACCTTCCTTCCACCAAAATCACTGCATTTTTAAAATTTTCACTTTTTGACAAAAGAAAATTTCTTGTATCTTAAGGCAAAAGAAGAATTACGGAAATTCAAATATTTCACAATGCAAAAATATATTAATCGTCAAAAAAATCCTCTAAAAAGAAACCAAAATCCTTCGAGATATTATAACTATGTAACTAATCTATCAAGTTTCAACACAAGCCAAAATATCATCTTTCCAAAAATCCTCATATAAAAATAGACCTATTATTATTATTATTATTACCTAGGGGCCTATAAAAATCCCTTAAGCTACTATAATACTCTATAATGAATCTAAACACAATAATATCCTTGCCTTTGATATTGCCTTGATAGGCAAGGCCAAAAATGCAAGATATCTTGGAGAGGGCATGGCATTTCTTGGAGGACAAATTTTGCTTTAGGATGTGGTGTCCAAATGCACTAGTAATTTGTTTAAACAAAATGATGAAATGGGTACTTTGAGAGCAAAGTGAATTTGATCAAAGCATTGGGGGGAAATGGTTTTAGTAGCCAATTAATGTGATGATTGACACATTAATTGGCTACTAAAACATTAAAGCCTATAGGAAGCTGTACAAAAAGTGATGATTTTTTTCTCTCTACAAAGATTTAGCCAAATCTGGCTCTAAATCAGATATGAAGCAAAAATCTCTGATCATCCTTTCTATATTTTTGGCTACATACTGAAAAAACCAAATTTAGAAATCTGGATATATTTTTCCTAGTTTATTTTTCTCAATACTGACTCCTGAGGATTGAAATTAATTTTCAAAAAAGACTTCAGTTTTTTTCGAATTTTTGAGTTTTTATTTCGCTTTTTGGACGAAATTTAACCGGTAATAATAGCGACTAGAGAGTACAACATTAGTATTGGGTTTTTTTAAGAAAAAAAATTCTATTTATAAAAATTAAATTTTTCAAGTAGGTGGACTGGCGATCATTCACAAGAGGAAAGAGCCAAATCTGGCTACTAGGGGTTAGGGAGGAAAGTAGAATTTTTTTCCAAATCCCACTTTGTACTGCACACCTCCATGTAATGCAATGTTTGGCGATTTCTGACAGTTTTCGCTCAAAATATGGCGAAAGTAGCAATTTAAATTTTCAAAAATAAATTATAAAAAAATTATTTTAAAAAAAAAACCCTTTGTAGCATTCGCATGTGACTATTTTTTTTGTCGCCTGTGGTACTAAAATTCGCCAATTTTTTAATAAAAAACACTGATTAAAAAAAGAAAAGAAACCAGGTGAATGCCCAAACGCTTGTGTAACGGAAAGACGGACGGATGGACGAACGGCCGAATGCTCGCTCGCTCGCTCGCTCGCTCGCTTGCACGCACGCACGCACGCGTGCACGATCAGCCGCGGAGGGAAGAACGGTAGAGAAGCCAAGTAGCAAACGAACGCCAGTGTGAGAGGGAAGGACGGAGGGAGCGACAGAGGGAGGCGGCAGTCAGCAAGCTGCCTTCTCCATGTCTTACCTTCCTCAGGTGTGCCACAGAAGGAGAGGCCTGGGGTACGCAGCAAAACTAGAGAGAGAGAGAGAGGGCGGGAGAGAGAGAGAGCGATAGAGAGGGAGGGACGAAGGGAGGGAGGGAGGCACTGGAAAAGCTGCTAAGTCCCCCCGTGATTTACCTCCCTGTGGTCTGTGCGGGAGGTCTGGGGAAGGACGAGGAATGGAGGCGACGGAGGACGAGGACAGGGGTATCGGCGGTGTGGAGTTTGGACTCAACCTTTTGCAACATGTTTTGTTGACATACAAATTTTGGTGGTAGCTGTTTTGGCGAGGTTGTTTCTGGTGTCTTGAGTTGTAAAATTTTGCAGGGAAGACGCGATGAGACGGGTGTTTTGGTGATGGGTGCCAAGTTTTTGCAAAGGTGGAGCTTGCTTGTTTGCTTGCATATCGTTGTGATTGATCGTCGTGATTATTTCCTCGCTGGTTTCGTGGAGAATTCTGCATTGCATTGTGGTGTCTTCAAGGAAAATGTTGATGAGTGATTTGTGTACTTGGGTATGATCAAGCGAGTACTAACGAGAACACGACTCCTGGTGTGTGATTTGCAGAGTGCATGTGTGCAACAACGGATGCAAGTGTTGGGAAGCGTAAAAGTTTGTATATGTCGGACTTCGAAGCTTTCTTTGCCAATTAGCTTTTCCGATTGTGAGAAAACGAGTGGAGAAAATGTTGAGAATGCTGCTGAGTAGTAATGGACGTCGTGACAACCTCTCACAGACGGAAAAAATTGCGGCAAAGCCTCCTGCGAAACTCTGGAGCTCCTGGAGGCAGCCGATGGAGTATATGCTAAAGGAGCAGCGGCTCATTTTCGTTGTGCTGGGAATGGCGATTGCATCTGCCTTTTTTCTTCTCCAGACGGAATTCCTTTTATCCGATAAATTGATCTCTGAGCAGGACTCGCCAAGCATTATTGTAGGTCAAGGAGTCGTAGTACCGGGAGAACCCGGTATTAGGAGGGACAACAGCATTCAAGTGCGAAGAAGATCGACCACAGTGGTTCCGAAGCAATCCTCCTTCACAGCTAAAATGCCATTGGGGTTGAAGAGGAAGGTGCTGCGAGTGGTGGTCACAGGAGGGGCGGGATTCGTAGGAAGCCATCTTGTGGACAAGCTGATGGCGAGGGGAGATCATGTGATCGTGGTTGACAACTTCTTCACAGGTAGGAAAGAGAATGTGATGCACCATTTTGGGAATCATCGTTTTGAGCTCATCCGTCACGACGTGGTGGAACCTCTGCTTTTGGAGGTGGATCAGATCTACCATCTTGCATGTCCGGCCTCACCTGTCCACTACAAGCACAATCCTGTCAAGACCATCATATCCTTTTCTCATTCCTTTCCCCCTTTTTTGGTGAAGTCATTTGAGCCTGATCACAGCCAAAGGAAGCATTGCAAACCCACAACACATTGCCTGCCACAATGGTCAACTATGTTAGTGCCATAGAATTGTCTACAGGATTCTCTGGAATGCTCCTGTTTCTGCAGAAGTCAATCATGCTCGTCCCGCATGCTGGTCTAGGACATTTTGCCATTAGGCGGCTGTGACACAGTAACTTTCCATTATGTTTTTTCAACTAGCTGTGCTCACATCATCTTGCAGGTTCACCAGTCAAGCAGCATTGATCAATTGCAAGTGCTGTGAGAGCTGTGTGTCAAACTGTGACTCACCAGACAGTGACATCTCTCCTTTTTTTTCATGAGAACATGTGTTCCCAGAATCCCTAACATGATTAATTACATATTAATTACACATTAGGCTGTTGTGATCGCAGCACCCTGATGGAAAGAGACCCTTAGTGAAGTTCGGAATGTTACCAAAGGTTCAGCAGAATGCTCCTGATGTGCAGAATTTACTGTAAGCTCTGTAGAAATAGCTCCAAGCTCTCTCCTTTGCAATCTTGCCTGATGTTGCTCCAGCCAGAGAAACATATGGATACTTTGACCTACCAGTTCCTCAGGTTTGCATTGTCTGTCTGTTTGAGGAAGGTTGTTGAGCACTTGACCTTTGTCACAAAACAAATGTGGTGGGTACACTGAATATGCTGGGGTTGGCAAAGCGAGTGGGAGCTCGGTTTCTGCTTACAAGTACCAGTGAGGTGTATGGAGATCCTTTGCAGCATCCTCAGAAAGAAGATTACTGGGGCAATGTCAACCCCATTGGTTCATCTCTGAGCTTGAACCCAGCTCCTGTTGTTGTATAGTAGCTGCTGTAAGAAAACAAGCATATGGCACACATAACTACAAGTATGCAATTGATAGGAAGAATGATGAACTAGTGAAGCTGCAGAGCTATTGGTGTCAATGCATGCTTGAATACAGTCAAGTGATTACTGGAAAGCTGCAGAGATATTATTGTCAAAAGGCAAAGGAAATTTGCTTTTTTGGTCAGTTGCTTCCTACATAGAACAACACAGTACAACTGATTAGGGGGCAGCACTCACCCCATGATGTTTTTTCCTGGTTATTGCAGGTGTAAGGAGCTGTTATGATGAGGGAAAGCGCACCGCAGAAACATTGACCATGGATTACCACCGCGGAGCTGATGTGCAGGTAGGTGCATTTGGAGAATGATTTCATTTTTCATACTCAGGTGATCAAACTTCTTAAATTGCCAGGAGTGTGCATCATGTCTTTCTCATAGATATTGTGGTCTTATGGATGCACTTGCTCATTAAACCCCTGCTACCAGTTGAAAATGCTGTCAATCACGACTGCAATGAACATTCAAGTGTTAGCATGTCATGATAAACTGAGCTCTTCAACCTCTTTGTTCTGCATAAATGGGAAGTGGGATGCTTTGTTGAAATGAGGAATGCTGTTATACACAAAGCTACTTTTCTGTTCTCTGTCACATCCCACAAAGCTTGATCTTTGTCAATTATGATGATGGATGTCTACAAAACTGACAGAAAGTGTTGTCGTTGGCTTTGAACACCTCGGCACAACAATCTAACAGACACTTATGTGCAGGTTCGCATAGCTCGAATTTTCAACACATATGGTCCAAGAATGTGTATTGATGATGGCCGAGTTGTCAGTAATTTTGTGAGCCAGGTCTGTTCTGCTTCAGATCCCTTCTCTTCAGTGTAATATCAAATTGTATGTCCTATGTCAGCCTGGCTTGAAGTTGAGATTCCATGGAAAACTTATTGCCAGGTACAATCTATGGGCTGGGCTGGGTTTGATCACTCCATGTCTGAGGTGTTCCCTCTGTCTAGAATTCAGGGTTCCGGAAACTGGTGAATCCATCCCATTCAAGTTAGTGAGTTAAATGTCTCTGGGGCATTAGGGTACATCCTATGTTTGAATTACAATGGTCCTGATTGGCAACAAATTACGCATGTGCCCAGGGCTTCCTAAAGAATGATGATGCACTAGCAAGCCAAGCAACTTCACATACCCATGAGAATTGAATTTTCTGTGTAATCCGATTGACACACTTTGTGTTGTCTCACAGGCACTTCGTAAGGAGCCAATGACAGTTTATGGTGATGGCAAACAAACCAGGTCATTTCAGTATATTTCTGATCTGGTAAACATATTTGTCTCCTCCATGTCATACATGTGTTGTGCTCCTGAGGATGCTTTGGGCATGAAGACAAAGTGTTTGAAAAGAGATGATGGTATTTATTCAACTGTGGGTTGCCCCAGTTAAGCAACTGTGATCCAACTATGAGGAGTCTTTTGGAACAGGAGTTGAGCTGATGCATTTGTCAAGTGTGGCATGACAATGTTCATGTGTGGTCTTGTAGGTTGAAGGTCTTCTGCGATTGATGGAGGGTGAGCATGTTGGTCCCTTCAATCTGGGGAACCCCAGCGAATTCACAATGTTGGAGCTTGCTGAGGTCAGTGACTTGTTTTGTTTATGTTCAGTCATCATTTACAATCACACAGCTGCCTACCAGCTGCTTGGAAATGTATTGGATAGTGTCTGATGTAACCAAACATTTCTCTGAAAACCTTTTGCAATAAGTACTCTGGTGAAAAACATCCAAATAAAGCAAGCAAAGATTCACTCAAGTCTCTTGGTAAAGCCAAGAGTCTGAAAACAGGTGATTTGGAACCATTTACTCACTTGATGCAACACAAAGTTGTGATTTGCTCACTATTGTGAGTGAAACTCTACCAAACACCTCTTCCAGCTGCTCAAAATGGCTGAACCAGTATATATGTGGTCATTGTACCTACATCACAGTGTCTTTGTTTGTGCTACAGAAGTGAATGGACTAGTCTACTCTGCTTAAGATGTTTCATTCATTGCATTGCTTGGCTTTGCTTCACCAATTTGCGGGTATGTTGACTGCTCAATACATGGCTCATAGGTGGCTCATAGGCAAGTGACTCTTGCAGGTGGTGAAGGAAGTGCTAGATCCAGCTGCAACCATAGAATTCTGCAAGAACACTGCAGATGACCCTCACATGAGGAAGCCTGACATTTCCAAGGCAAAGGACCTGTTGGGGTGGGAGCCAAAGGTTGCATTGAGGAAAGGTCTCTCACGAATGGTAGAGGATTTTCGCCAGCGGATTCTCAATGATCACAATGAGGGCAGTGAAAACAGCAGTGCAAGATATTTGATCAGCTCACCAAGTAAGGAATCATCACTTCTTGCTTGAGTTGAATATCCAGGCAGGTCTGTGTCACCTCTTTCATGAAAATAAGCTGTCAAAATGGCAGAAGTTCCATATCATCACATGCAATGGTGCTGTTAAATCCTAGGTTGGAAAAACTAGCTACCTTGTCTTTGAGTCTGGAGCTCTGGAATTCAACATTATGACAGTACAGTTTGAAGTTCTGGCCTACTGGCATTATGCTGCAGTGGAATTCTAGGAGGAATCAGCATACCTGTGTCCAATGATGTCTCCCCTCAGAAGTACTTGAATTATAGTATTTAACTACTCAAAATCAGAGTGGAGTACCCATTTTTATAAACTCTTCAGCACTGACCTGCCATGTGGAGAGTGGGTTGATGCTGCCCCATTGTTTGGCATTTTGCAATGTATTTGAATCCAAATGCCCTGCTTCTTATTGCTGATTATATTTCCAATTTCCAATGTTGGGGAGATGACACAAAGGCTTAGAGACTTGTGAGTAATGATATTTCAGTGAAGAGTGTAAGTAATGAGATTTCAGTGAAGAGTGTGAGTAGTGAGATTTCAGTGAATGACTGAGTGATGATATCTCAAAAAGTCAACTGTTTTGATGCAGAAAATTCCACAAGACATATTCTACGCACATGCATAAAGTCTTTCAATTGGAATACTGAAGACAAAAAGGACAACTTCCACAAGTTCTTAGCAACTCAATGATCTTTAAATTACACATTTTGGTAATAAAAAAATCGAGGCACAACATGAGATAATGGAGTTCAAAAGCTGCAATACAAATTTTACCTTGACCATGGAGCAGAGTAAACAATCTCTGGGGACCACAATTTCAACCAGAGTGTTACTCACAATGCATACATACAGCAGCAGATCGGTACACACTGCTTGTCTGCATCTCATCCACTTCATTTCTGAACACTTTGAATTGGCACATATTGTGATAACAAACTCCATCCATGTCCTCGCCACAAGAGGGCATTATAACAGAATAATAACAAATTCTAGTACAAATTTTAATTCACATACAGATCTCCAAATCTGCAATCCCCAAATAGCATTTTGCCTAAAAACTCAAATTGAAAATATTTCTGGGGGCATGTTATTGTGCTCCCCAATCCCCCTAAATATAAGAAACCAAGTAAAAACAAAAGAGCAAGAAGGAGAAAAAGGCCATCAAAAGTATAAAGCCCAAAATTTCTCAAGAAACTGCCTAAGTAATTGATGACTTGTGATGCAGAGTGTTTGTTGGAGATTCATGTGCTTGCAGCAACTCAAGCTTTCCAAGCACTCAACTTCAACCTCCAAGCACTATCAACTCAAGAAGCTCTGAGCACACACTTGTCCCACAAAGTGGCTGGAAGAAGATAGGGTTAAAGATTTTTGTGAGATGTCAAAAACACATAGGTAACAAAAATCAAGACCGTAGATTGTCAGTGCCATGGCTGTTCTTTCTGTTCCAAGAGAGATAAGAGGGGTCGCCGAGTGGCCTGGGGTGTCTGAGATGGATGAGCAAGAAGACTAATGCAAGAACAATGCAGAGAACACCAATGGTGAGATATGCCACACCCATGAAGATGTTCTTGCCACCCAGCCAGCTAGTTGTAGACAGGACCAGTTTCTTCTTCCCCTCAAAGCTGTAAGTGTTGTACCGGTTGAGAATTGCTACATTGATGGTGTCACCAGGCTGAAAATCTTGCTCAATTTTCCCCCACAGTTTGCGGAAATTGGGCAAAGCTGCAGTTCGCATCCAGACTATGAGATCCTCATCTTGATCCAAAGGCAAACTCGAATTCAGTTCTGCACCTCCTATGCCTGAAGGGTCTGTCAGATTGTTGTTGGGGAAATTCTTTGGAAACACAGTACTACCAAACTTCTTTTGAACATCACTTTTCCAAGCGATTCCATTCTTGTTCACAGGGACAGATCCGCTGCCCACAGTGCTGAAATTAAAAGTATCATTGAACAAACTCCAGGCGATCAAGCCACAAGGAGTAATGGGAAGTCCATTCACGTAGTCTTCAGGTTTGCAGTCAGACAAGCTCGGATCATTACTGCCTTGCAGTTGCGCGCTACTGACGCTCTTCACATACCTGCGATGATTCTGGTAGAAATGGTCCAACTCGTAGTACACATACACAGGACTTTTCATTCGTTTCGGGACAGTTAGAGTGACGTTGCAGTTTTTGTCCGTGCCAGGATTTTGGATGTAGCTCAATTGCGCATCCTTGGTGGTGGTGGCGTTCGGCAAGCAAGTCTGGTCATATCGGTGCACGATTTGCACCACTTTGCTGGAAGCTAGCAGCGAGACGACTCCAATTGGGATAAAGATGATCCCCACTATCAAGAAGATCGATATCACCCACCCCGGCGTCAACAACGGCTTGCACGCCGGTAGCTCCTGTTGTGTGAACTTGGTATACTTCGGCCTTCTTGACTCCTTCTTCACTGGTGATCCTGTAACAACTCCCGTCTCCGATGTACTCGCCCCATTCATCTTTCCCCTCTCGAACCCTCCTCCTCCTCCTCCGCACGCAGGAAAAACCTTCTCTCTCTCTTGCAAAAGAAACAAATCCCCCCTTATGTGCCTCCCTCACACCTACAGCCCGCCCACACCCCTGAGCGTAAACGTAGAAGGAAGATCTTGAGCTCTAAAAAAAGGCGTAAGCTTTCCGAACTATCTCCCAGGATATCAGAGGATGCAAAATGGAAGAGAGAAGAAAAAGGCAAAAGACAAAGAGAGCAGCAGACGCACCAAAACCCAATCAAGCAGATGAGAAGAAGAGTATCTTCTTGAGATCCCCAAAGCTCCTCAGTAATGATGGGAACTAAAAGAGAAGATTCGAAGATTTCTGGAAGCAGTCAGAAACAAATACAAAAAAAACTCCACACCAAAGAGGGGGCAAAAAAAGGGGGATTCGACGACGCTCTTAAAAATTTCTGAAAACCCTCTGAAAGGGAGGATGAAGGAAAGCAGAGTGAGAGAGAAAGGGAAGAAAACAACCAACCCAAGGGCTATAGCGAAGATGCGGGAAATAATAATAAGACTGGAAAAACGAGCCACAGATCTTTGAAGCAAGCAACGGAGAGGGGCAGTTCGACACCTCAAGTCAAGCAGAAGATGAGCAGCAGCAGACGAGAACGAGAGACAAACAAAGAAGCAAACGAAGAAGTGGGTGGAAGGAGAAGACGAAGAAGAAAGGCAAGAGAGCTGTAGACTACTGTGAGGGCACGCCGTTGCTGCGCGACCATGACGACACGCGCAAAACCGGAGGTCAAGGAATCACAGGCAGCGCCACACCAACCCCGACTTCCCTTTCGAAGCTTCCATCATCATCCACCCAGTTGGATGTTCTCGTCCATCCATTATTGTCCAACTTGTTATCATCCATCATACATCCATCCATCCATCCATCAAAATGGTTCCCCTTGTTTGTCATCCATCCCTCTCAGCAGATCCTGTAGAGATGGACAGACAGAATAAGGTTTTTTTTTTCTATTTTTAAAAGTTCAGAAAAATACATACATATTTATTATATGTATTTTAGCAAAATAATTTACCCTAAAACCCTAATTTTATTCTCACTGTATAGAAAAAAAAAAGCCCTGTATATAAAAACAGATGGGGATGAGAACCCATCCAAGGCAAGGCAAATAAAAGCACGAGAATGATGACCCCCTGGGCCAATCATAAATAAACCAAAGCACGCAAAAAAAAAAGGTCAAATACAAGGAACAAAATGGAAGGACCCATGTTCAAAGAAGACAAAAGAACGGTCTAAGAGGCAAATCACAAGGGAAACATCAAGTTCCCAAACCCTTTCTTGTTGTGAGTGAGAAGCCTATTGAATAAGGAAAGGGAGGACCTCCCCAAAGGACACTTAACCTAAAAGAACCTTCATCTACTGCAACAGCACATCTCACATCTCAAAATAGAGACTACCTACACATTAGAATACATGTCATGAAAGAACATAACAATCAGGACACCAATAATACATTCATAATAAGACTTTGCATTTTCATTAATAGATGTAGTGTAATTTATTAGAGTAGGGTAAAGCCTCAAGGGTGGAGGGCAGTATATTTTTTTCCAATTTTGTGATGTTGCTAAAGTGGTGCTAGTTCACAAGTATATTTAGCAAAATTTGGTGATATTCAAAACATGAAACTAGAAAATCCTCAGCACCTTTTCATATTGAAGCAAGGTTTTTTATGTTTAGATTAGAGATTTCTTTTCGTTTTTTGTGCTTTAAAAAAAGTGTGGGGCCGAAGGGGGTGGGGGGTAATAATATTCTTTTTTCTTCTCTTTTTCTTAGAAGGAGCCATTTGATTGGCCCACCACCAATACTTTTCGAACATGGGGCACTCCCCAACATAGAAGTCTAAATCTGCATTTGTCCTCAAAATAATAGAAGCAAGCTTTGTCATGCTTCCCTTTGCCTCTTGTATCACCCACGCCCCCACACCAATTGACAAAAGAATGAACACATGTTTTTTGAAAGCTTAAATATTTACTCATTGGCCTATCTACCATAGTTTTTTTTAATCATAAATCAAATTGGCATTAAATGTCCAATTTCTAGTTGGCAACCTAAAATTGAACCATTTTGGAACATGTAGAACTAGAATATAATGTAAGTCCATTAGAGCATTTTATTATTTATAAAAAATGCCCTTGCAATTGTAATTTGTTGGAGCCATTTGTGTTTTGCACACATGATGGCATGCATTGTCACTTGCAGATGGTATAACTACTACTAGGATTACAAAGAATCATGTTTTTGACCTCCATAATGCATAAGGATACCATGATGATATTTTACATTTATAATGCATTTCATTAGCATTTTGTGGTATAAACTTGTATGCACCGAACCTAAGATCCTTTGGCAACAATAAGTGTTGTTAATATTATTGCAAGGAAGAAGAAGGGGAAAAACTTTGTCCCGGAAGAGGGATGCCAACTTTGTTGTTCATTTTAAAAGATATGATCATAGGCATTGGTTAGAAATGCAACACATTTTGGGAGAGGAGTTGCAAACATCACAACAGAAATTACTCGACTTTTTATGCATATAGACTAACAAGGTCTTTGGAAACAAAATGGGGAATAATCAAACATGATGTCTCTAAGGTCATTAGGGAATTGGAGTAGTTGAAGCTTCCAAGAGTCAAGTGCAAACCATGGGAACATCTTGCATAATACCTTCAAATTCTAGAAGGTAGAACATCCAAAGGGTTAGAGCTTTACTTTCATACATTGCTACGAGGTGTTAAAAAACATCCCATGATGTGTCATGAAGTCAAATTTGTTGCAACACCATTAGATCTAGGAATTATAATACAAAACATTCACAAGGCACAAGAGTTGCAAAAAACAAATTGACAAACAATATAAATAGTGCACCATGAAAGAACAAACCCAAGTCATAGCAGACATGACCACAACAACATTGGAAAAAAAAAGAACATCTTGGAGGAGTAGAACACCAATTGCATATTTCTTCATAATGCTCAAAAACAACCTTTTTCTCAAAAGGAATTAGACCAAACACCTCTCATGTAAGGTTGGGCAATGATTTTTTCAAAATTGCAAGGAATGACTCCCATCACCAAACACAATTTCTATTTTAATTGGGATGCACATAACACCCAAATGATCTAAGTTGATCCTATCGTTGAGCACAAAACAATCTCCCTAGGTAAGAGTTATAAAAAAAACTGGATATGAAATTTTCACACCACAACACATTCAGTCATGAGATGCCAAATGCATGTTATACTTCACATTTGAAATTATGGTCAGTCTTAGACTATATCCATTTGCAAATTGTCAATGACCTGGGATGAGAGGGCCCATTGATTTTTGATGAATAGATTTGATTTGTGGTTAAGGAAGTGAATTTGCTTGATAAACTATGTTAACCAAGCTTTAAATTCATTGAATAATCATGATATTGTGTCATAGAACCAAAATATTTATCGAAAAGTTGACATTCTTCATGTAAATAAGGAGTGAATCTATCTATTGCATAGGAAACATACTGTACCCCATAAACTACAACATATTTTTGTACTTTACTAATGTAATCTATCCAATACTACCAACTTGCAATATCCGTGGAAAATCAAGGAACCCATCAAATGACTTGAACAGAGATGTTAGAACTTAGACATGCTTCCTCATCGTGCAAATTTGCAAAAGGTCTAGCCTGTGTACATACCAAAAAGGAAAATCCATCACCAAATTGTAGGTGATGACAAAAACTCACATACTAGAGTTATCCCAAAAGTCATGCCCTGTTTTGGGCCTGAGTTGCACGCCTCATTTGATGTTGCATCCCCTCTTGGCTGTTGTCCGCAAAGTCATTAAATCAAATAAGGGTATGAAATACTGAGACTCAGGGTTAAATGCACCAAGCTCAAGAACATTTTATAACTACGATACACATAGCAGGAGTGATTGGTACTGAGTTTCATGCCCTGTTGAAACCCAGTGTGTGAAAAGAACACCAAAAGGGGGTTCTGGTGCTGTCTTTTCCTGACTTTACAGATAATTTTAGTACTATGTATAAACTTTAAACAAATAAAGTCATTTGTGTATGTAGGTGTGCATACCTCAAATACATAAATAAAAAGGGAAAGTATTCCCCCCATTGTGTGAAATTTCTGGTGCATGATCCTCAGCAACTTTAGCTTATTTTATATAGAAAAGAAGAGATCATGCTCATAAAGTTAGTATCTTTTCAATTTTTTTAAGTTCTCACCAATCACATGTTATGTACCCATATAGTGGAAGGCCTGCTCCAACAGGCCTCCCCTACTTTGAGGGCCCTACCTTGATGGTGGTAACAAGTGTTGTGTTAGTTATTTGAATTTTCAAGGAACTGTTTAGTTCCAGTTTTTTAATATTTTAGAATCAGAGAGAACTAACTGCTGGTTTCATTTCTTTGAAAAAAGATCAGAATCAAAGAACCACCAATCCTGCTTATTTCAAAAATCTTAAAGAAGTTGTGATTTTCATGAAAGAATTGCTAAAAAAAGTCCATTTTATTTTT
>Ga0209208_10008870_pt1 | contig 13321 bp, 15 predicted proteins | sample S1TSphfallax_3_FD_187694 | JGI IMG/M metagenome (GOLD analysis project Ga0209208, IMG submission 187694) | Host-associated microbial communities from peat moss isolated from Minnesota, USA - S1T2_Fd - Sphagnum fallax MG (SPAdes) (version 2) | ecosystem: Host-associated > Plants > Peat moss >...
CGCAACGTGGTGCTCGAGCCCGCCTCGCATGAAGACATGTGCGGCAGCTCGCACGTCGAGAAGGCCACCCTCGAGATCGTCTACGACACGGTTTGAATCATGAGTGTGACCCCCGACAACACGATTCCAGCGACACCCCCGTCCGGCGGCGCGATCGCCCACGGCGATGGCCTCGGTTGCCACGGTGGCAAGGCCGAGATGCATCGGGCGGCAGCGGCGGCCGGCAAGAGCGAAACTCTGGCCCGGTACGCAGCCGACTATCCCGCCGGTCCGCACGACCAGCCCCAGAGCATGTGTCCCGCATTTGGTTCTTTGCGCGTCGGCCTGCGCATGCGGCGCACGGCCACCGTGCTGTCGGGTTCGGCCTGCTGTGTGTATGGCCTGACTTTCACCTCGCATTTCTACGGTGCGCGGCGCACCGTCAATTACGTGCCGTTCAATTCTGAGACCCTGGTCACCGGTAAGTTGTTCGAGGACATTCGCGAGGCGGTGTTCACGCTCGCGGATCCCGCCCTGTACGACGCGGTGGTGATCATCAATTTGTGCGTGCCCACGGCCTCCGGCGTGCCGTTGCAGCTGCTGCCGAAGGAGATCAACGGTGTGCGGGTGATCGGTATCGATGTGCCCGGCTTTGGCGTACCGACGCATGCGGAGGCCAAAGACGTGCTCGCCGGCGCGATGCTGCGCTATGCGCGCACTGAGGCGGCTCAAGGGCCGGTACAGGCGCCGCGCGGCGGGCGTAACGCCCGGCCTACGGTGACACTGCTGGGCGAGGTGTTTCCCGCCGATCCCGTGGGCATCGGCATGATGCTGGAACCCTTAGGGTTGGCGCCCGGCCCGGTGGTCCCGACCCGTGAATGGCGCGAACTGTATGCCGCGCTAGATTGCGCCGTGGTGGCGGCCGTTCACCCGTTTTACACGGCGTCGGTGCGCGAATTCGTCGCGGCGGGGCGCAAGATCGTGGGGTCCGCCCCGGTGGGCTATGACGGCACGGCCGCATGGCTCGCGGCCATCGGCGAGGCGTGCGGAGTGGGTGGCGACAAAGTGGCAGCCGCGCAGAACCGCATTCTGCCGGCGATCAAGGGCGCGTTGTCGAAGACACCCATTCGTGGCCGCATCACACTGTCGGGCTACGAGGGATCCGAGTTATTGGTCGCACGGCTTCTCATCGAGAGCGGCGCCGACGTGCGCTATGTGGGAACCGCGTGTCCGCGCACCGAGTGGTCGGACCCGGACCGCGAGTGGTTGGAGGCAAAGGGCGTGCGGCTGCAGTATCGCGCCTCCCTCGAACAGGATCTGGCCGCGATCCGGGAATTCGAACCCGATCTCGCCATCGGCACCACGCCGGTGGTCCAGAAGGCAAAGGAACTCGCGATTCCCGCGCTGTATTTCACCAATTTGATTTCAGCGCGTCCCTTGATGGGGCCCGCCGGCGCCGGTTCGCTCGCGCAGGTGGTCAATGCCGCGCTCGGCAATCAGGCGCGCTTCGATCAGATGAAGGCCTTCTTCGCCGGCGTGGGCAGCGGCGAGAGCGCCGGTGTCTGGCAGCAAAAGCCCGAGGATCATCCGCAGTTTCGTGAGCGCTACAAGGCGCAGCTCGTGAAGCTCGCTGCGAAGCGCAAAGCCGAGGAGATGGCCTGATGTTGGTGCTCGACCATGATCGTGCCGGGGGTTACTGGGGATCCGTGTACGTGTTCACGGCCATCAAGGGACTTCAGGTGATCATCGACGGCCCGGTGGGCTGCGAAAATCTACCGGTCACCTCGGTGCTGCATTACACCGACGCGCTGCCGCCGCACGAGTTGCCGATCGTGGTCACGGGATTGGGCGAGGAGGAACTCGGACAGCATGGCACCGAGGGTGCGATGAAGCGCGCCCACAAGAGCCTGAATCCCGATCTGCCGGCGGTGGTCGTGACCGGTTCCATCGCCGAGATGATCGGCGGCGGGGTCACTCCCGAGGGCACCAATATTCAACGGTTCCTGCCGCGGACCATCGACGAAGATCAATGGCAGAGTGCGAATCGCGCGATGACCTGGTTGTGGACCGAGTACGGCAAGAAGAAGATCCCGCCGCGCAAACCCCGCGCCGAGGGTGAGAAGCCGCGGGTCAACATCATCGGGCCGATCTACGGAACCTTCAACACGCCGAGCGATCTGGCCGAGATCCGCCGCCTGGTCGAGGGGATCGGCGCGGAAATCAATCTGACCTTTCCGCTCGGAAGCCATCTCGAGGACGTGCCCCGGCTGATCGATGCCGACGTCAATATCTGCATGTACCGCGAGTTTGGCCGGCTTCTGTGCGAGACGCTCGAACGCCCTTATCTGCAGGCACCGATCGGTTTGCACAGCACCACCAAGTTTCTGCGCACTCTCGGCGAACTCCTCGGGTTGAATCCGGAACCTTTCATCGAGCGCGAGAAGCACACCACCATCAAGCCGTTGTGGGATCTGTGGCGATCGGTGACCCAGGACTTCTTTGGCACGGCGAGCTTCGCCGTGGTCGCCACCGAAACCTACTCGCGCGGCATCCGCCATTTTCTCGAGACCGAGATGGGTCTGCCATGCACCTTCTCGTTTTCCCGCCGTGCCGGCGTCAAGCCGGACAATGACGCGGTGCGTAAGGCCATCAAGGAAACGCCGCCGCTCATCATGTTCGGCAGTTTCAACGAGCGCATGTACATGGCGGAGAGCGCGGTTCGTGCCATGTACATCCCCGCGTCTTTTCCTGGGGCGATCATCCGTCGGCATACGGGCACGCCCTTCATGGGCTACAGCGGCGCCACCTACATCGTCCAAGAAGTGTGCAACGCGCTGTTCGACGCACTCTTCAACATCCTGCCGTTGGGGAGCGAGCTCGACAAGGTGGATGCGACGCCGTCGCGGCTGCACCGTGAGTTGCGCTGGACCGATGAAGCACAGCAGCGCCTTCAAGAGCTGGTGGAGGCAGAGCCGATTCTGGTGAGGATATCCGCGGCCAAGCGGTTGCGCGACGCGGCGGAGCGCGCGGCGCAGCACGCCGGAGAAGACCAGGTGGGCGTCGAGCGTCTGCCGCGCCCGCGCAATGCCGCGCCGGAAACGGTGCCGGCATGATGCGCCTGCGTAGAACAACAAGAGATTCGTCCGGTACATCCGGATGGAAGGGGTGCCGAGGCGGGACTGTACGCCGCGGCTCTGTATGTCGCGCCAGCATGGCGCGGTTGACGGCCGAAAGGCCTGTGTTTGGAGGTGAGACGTATGGCTAACGAAAGAACTGGTTCTCTCTCGGGACTGACCGAGACCGAGGCCAAGGAATTTCACGGTATTTTCGTGACGAGCTTCATCATTTTTACGGTGATTGCAATTGTTGCCCATTTTCTAGTGTGGCAATGGCGGCCTTGGCTGTAGGCGATTAGTCGCTTGTTGACCTTGATCGTGGATTTACGGTTTCAGAGAGGAGATTAGAAAATGTGGCGAGTTTGGCTGTTATTCGATCCGCGCAGAGCTCTGATTGCTCTGTTCACGTTCCTGTTCGTACTGGCACTGGTGATTCATTTCATCCTGCTCAGCACCGACAGGTTCAATTGGTTGGGTGGTCATTCCGGGCCGTCGGCGACTCCGCAGCATATGTCGATGCTGCCGGACCAAGCCAAGCCGTAGTGCCTTTTGCTGATGGCGGCGGGAGGGTGCAGCGCTTGCGGGCGCGAATCCCATCCGCCGCCGGAGGCGATCGATTGACCGGTTCGATGGTGCGAAAACTTTGGATGTGAGAGCACAAACATGGCGATGCTCAGCTTTGAAAGAAAATACCGCGTACGCGGCGGCACCCTGCTCGGGGGCGACTTGTTCGACTTCTGGGTGGGGCCTTTTTACGTTGGCTTTTTCGGTGTGACGACGGCCTTCTTCTCCGTGTTGGGCACGCTGCTGATCGTCTGGGGCGCGGCCATCGGACCGACCTGGAACATCTGGCAGATCAACATTGCTCCGCCCGATTTGAAATACGGACTGGCGCTCGCGCCGCTGCGTGAGGGCGGGCTGTGGCAGTTCATCACCATATGCGCGATCGGCGCATTCGTCTCGTGGGCATTACGCGAAGTCGAGATCTGCCGCAAACTCGGCATCGGCTACCACGTGCCGTTTGCCTTCGCGGCCGCGATCTTCGCTTACGTATCGCTCGAGGTTTTCCGGCCGCTGCTCATGGGAGCGTGGGGCCACGGGTTCCCGTACGGCATATTCAGTCATCTTGACTGGGTGTCGAACACGGGCTACCAGTACCTGCACTTTCACTACAATCCGGCGCACATGCTCGCGGTGAGCTTCTTCTTCGCGACCACACTGTCGCTGTCCTTGCATGGGGCGGTGATCTTGTCGGCGGCGAACCCCAAGACGGGTCCGGTGCTGACCGCTGAACACGAGAACACGTACTTCCGCGACACCATCGGCTATTCGATCGGTTCGCTGGGAATTCATCGCCTCGGTCTATTCCTGGCGATCAGCGCCGGTTTTTGGAGCGCCGTGTGCATCTTGATTAGCGGGCCCTTCTGGACCCGTGGGTGGCCCGAATGGTGGGGCTGGTGGTTGAATCTTTCGATCTGGAATTGAACGAACTCGTCGGGGACCATCATGGCTGAATATCAGAATATTTTTACTCGAGTACAAGTTGAAGCGCCGCCTTATACCGGCGTCGGGCTGCCGCGAGGCGCCTGGGGCCGGCAAAGGCCGGTGGGTTTCAATCATCTGCTGGGCCGTTTCGGCGACGCGCAGGTCGGGCCCTTCTACCTGGGCACGCTGGGGTTGATGTCGCTGATCTGTGGCTTCATTGCCTTCGAGATCATCGGCCTCAACATGTTCGCATCGGTGCATTGGAATCCGGTGCAATTCGTGCGCCAGCTGCCCTGGTTGGCGCTGGAGCCGCCGGCACCGGGTAACGGCCTGCACATTCCACGGCTACAGGACGGTGGCTGGTGGTTGATGGCGGGGTTTTTCCTGACCACGTCGGTGCTCCTCTGGTGGCTGAGGATGTATCGTCGCGCCCGCGCCCTAGGGATGGGTACGCACGTCTCCTGGGCGTTCCTGGCGGCGATCTGGCTGTATCTGGTGCTCGGCTTCATCCGGCCGGTGCTGATGGGCAGTTTCGGTGAGGCGGTGCCGTTCGGCATCTTCCCGCATCTCGACTGGACCGCGGCATTCTCGCTGCGCTACGGCAATCTGTTCTATAACCCGTTCCATTGCCTGTCGATCGCGTTCCTTTACGGCTCGACGCTGTTGTTCGCGATGCACGGCGGTACCATTCTGGCGGTCAGCCGCTTGGGCGGTGACCGCGAATTGGAGCAAATCGTCGATCGGGGTACCGCGGCTGAACGGGCCGGGTTATTCTGGCGCTGGACCATGGGCTTCAATGCCACGATGGAGTCTATCCATCGGTGGGCGTGGTGGTTCGCGGTATTGTGTCCGCTGGTTGGTGGCATCGGTATACTGCTGACGGGCACCGTGGTCGATAATTGGTATCTTTGGGCGGTCAAGCATCACGTGGCACCGATGTATCCTCATGTGTTTCCGCCCGTTATCGATCCTGCCACACTTCCGGGAGCACAGAAATGAAAGGGTTATTGGGCACTCTCGCCGTCATGGGGGCGGTCGTCATGATCGCCGGCTGCGAGCGGCCACCGGTCGAGTCCTTGCAGGGAGGCTATCGCGGTACCGCCATGGCCGAGATCATCGATCCGCGGTTGGATGCCGTGAAGGAGGCCGCCAATGTACTGCCGGCCGTCATCCCGCCGGCGCCCGCCGATGGGCCGCTGGCGAGTAGCGTTTATCAGAACATTCAGGTCCTCAAGGATTTGAACGTGGCGCAATTCACGCGGGTGATGCTCGCCATCACCCAGTGGGTAGCGCCTCCCGATCAGAGTTGTAACTATTGTCACGGCGCGAACATGGCCAGCGACGATCGCTATACCAAGGTCGTGGCGCGGCGCATGTTGCAGATGGTTCGCTATATCAATACGGACTGGAAAGCCAACCATGTGGGCAGCACCGGAGTTACGTGCTACACCTGTCATCATGGCAATGCGGTACCGAGGAACATCTGGTTTACCAATCCGGGTGAGTCGAGCACTACCGGATTGATTGCCAGCAATGCCGGGCAAAACAAACCCTCTGGCCCGATCGGTCTCGCGTCTCTGCCGTACGATCCGTTCACTGAGCGGCTGCTTGGGGACGAGAACATCCGCGTCATCTCGGATGATGCACTGCCGGACGGCAATCGCAGCTCGATCAAGCTCGCCGAGGGCACGTACGCGTTGATGATGCACTTCTCGCAATCATTGGGTGTCAATTGCACGTATTGTCATAACACGCGGTCTTTCGCGGTATGGGACGCGAGCACGCCCAAGCGAACCACCGCGTGGTACGGCATACGCATGGTGCGCGATTTGAACAACGAGTACATGGTGCCATTGACGTCGACGTTCCCCGAGCACCGTCTGGGTGTCTTGGGTGACGTCGCCAAGATCAATTGTGCGACCTGCCACCAGGGCGTCTTCAAGCCATTGTATGGCGAGAGCATGGCAAAGGATTACCCCGAATTGCGGGGGCCCATGCAGCAAGTCGAAGCGGCCCCCGCCGCGACGACACCGCCGCCGACGGCGTCGCTGCAGCAAGTATCGGCGCTACCGCAGCACGCGCACTAACCCTTAGTGCCTTGAGTAAATCACCCCCGCACCCGGTCAAGGTGCGGGGGTTTTTTTGCATGCGGCAAAGATTAGCCTGAAGTTCTTCCCCGGGGTGAACGGTATTTATCGGGCGGCACCGTCTGTCCGGACAACACCGCGCGAATCGCCTCGATTTGCTCACCGTATTCGGCGGAGCGGTCAAAATCACGGTCTTTCGATGTGGGGCGATCCCTACTGTTGTTCGGGCACTTATGCAGTAGCCGGGCGATTCGTGGATGGTTACCGTTGGATCTCTACGTAACTTTCCTGAGGCGCTCCTATGTCACAGCCAGATAAAACCCCAGGCGCCGGCCCGAGTGCCGACGATGCACAGTCGGCGCAAAGTGATGAGGCGTTGAAGGAGAAACACCAGCCTACGGTAAGCGAGCCCGGCGCCTTCAGCAATGATCCCGACGATCCGACCAATCCCAACGAGGCGATCGAACGGTATCGGCGCAAATTGCGCCCTTAGAGTCGCTTCAGCCGTCGATGGGTGTGAGGGCGGTCCCGCTACGATGCGATCGCATTGCCCAGCGCCACATTTTCTCGCTTGGCAATGGCAACACCATGAACCAGTGTTCCAGCACGGCGAGAGCCAGCAAGCTGATAGTGAGCGCGTAACCCGTCATCTTGAATGGATCGTCGGTGGCTAGGTAGCGTTGCATGAGCACTGTCAGCATCACGGTCGACCCACTGATCGACAGCGGGAAAAGGAGATTCATCGGACGCTTCTTGAAGAAACTCCGCAGATATTGCAAATGCGCAGGGAGGAATTTTTCTCCCAGATTGGGCACGCCGAGAAATAGGTTGAGCTTGGCACTCAAGCGCATGGCCCACAGGATGAGATACGTCCACAGCCCGACACGGTTCGGCGCCTGCCAGGTGGCGGCAAGAATTCCGCCGGCCAGCAACACCGTGGCCAATTCGTTATAGATGATCGCTTCGGTCGCGTGGAAGAAATGCCGCAAGCCCGAACAGCGATCGGCGCACGCATGGCGGCGCGGGCCGGTGATGAAGCCCATCAAGAAGCTCATTTCCAGCCACCCCCAAATGAGGATGGCGCAGGCGAATGCCGTGTAGGCACCGTTGACGCTGCTGTCGCCGGCGCTGGTGCGCAGCACGTGGGCGGCGCAGACCAACACGGCAGTCGCGACCCCCATGCTCCACCGAAACGTGCGCTGCGGCAGTCCATCCAGGAACAGGATGATGCCCGTGGTAAACCACCACACCAGAACCGCGCATCCGGCTGGCACGGCGAAGTCGCTCATCGAATCGCGGCTCCCATGAGGGTGGGTGTTACCACGCCGGCGCCATGCCCACATGTTCCGGCAGCGCATGGTGATGCACCGGCAGGGTGTACAGCCTTACGAATGTGGCTGCCGCCGCCATCGCAAGACCGATCCGCTTGAGCCCACCGATGAGACCGCCGCGGGCCTTGGCCGCCGCGGTGGCCACCGCGATGAGCCGCAGTCGTTCGAGGCCTCTGCGAAATTTCGGATTGTCGATATCGAGCGAGAGCGGGAACACCTGCTTCGAGATTTCGCTGGTGATGCGAAACACGGTGAAATCATAGTCATCCGGGTTCATTGCGAACGCCTTGTGCATCAGCGGCCGGGCATGGTCGCGGACGTACATGGTCGCGAAAACCGCGAGCAAGAAAAACCGGATCCACAATTTGTTGTGTCCGCGCAGCAGCGAGGGATTCGACCGCATGATCAACGCGAACGCCTCGCCATGCCGGAATTCATCGTTGCACCAGCGTTCGAACCAGCGAAATATCGGGTGAAAGCGCTTATCCGGATGCTGCTCGAGGTGCCTGTAGATGGTGATGTAACGGGCGTAGCCGATCTTTTCAGACAAGTAGGTGGCGTAGTAGATGAACTTCGGCCGGAAGTGCGTGTACTTCTTGTCGCGGCGCAGGAAGCCTAAATCCACCCCGACCCCGAAATCCTTCAGTGCCTGGTTGATGAATCCCGCATGCCGCGCCTCGTCGCGCGCCATGAAACCCATCAGGTCACGCATGTCGGGGTTCTTGACCCGCTTTTTGATTTCGCTGTAGAGCACACAACCCGAAAACTCGGCCGTGACCGAACTTATCAGGAAATCGAGAAATTCCTGGTGCAGATCCGCGGGCAGCTTCTTGACTTCGGAGTCGAACAGCGCATTGCGCTGAAAGTGATCACCGTTGATGTCGCGTTTGAACTCCGCCATCATCGCGTCCCACTCGGCGCGCACCGGCGTGACGTCGAGGCGTTCCAGCGCGGCGTAGTCGGTCTTGTAGAATCGCGGGCTCAAGAGGGTGTTTGCCTCCGCCTTGCGCGTCGCGGAGTCGGTGGAATCAACGACTGTTGCCTCGGCGCTCGCCGCCTCCATCCCGAGTGCTTCGTCTCTCATGAGTGGTCCTTAATGATGCGAGCTTGCGATCAATATATCCGCGAACGCACCGGCATTGGTAGGTCCGAACACCTCCAAGTCGATATGCCGTCCGGTGGATGGATCGTCGAGGGACAATCGGCCGTCCGCCCAACGCGTCAAACGAAAGGGCGGGGTGGGTCCGACGTGATCCGCACGGCGTTCGCGTACCAATCCGCGCAGCACCCCACGCACGAAACCGTTGGTGCCCGGTGCCAATTCATCGGTCAGCCGGTTGGAAGCGTCATAGATGAGCACGGCGCCGTCGGCCCGATCCTCGAAGCGTAGATCGTAGCTTTCGACCACGCGGCTTACCGGCGGTTGATCCGGGGTATAGCCGGTGAGCCGTGCGATACCGACCATGATCAAGGATGAGATCACGAGTACGCCGGCGCCGATGATGGCGCCGCGAGGAATCTTGTTCGCGTTTTCAGCAGTGATGGCGTTCACGATAGTGTCTCCTGGTGCTAATTCAGGGTCAGGCCGCCGCCAGCGCGGCACCCAAAACCTCGGCCGCGCGCTGGCCGTCGGCGAGCGATCTGAAGGAAGGCTGCGTGTGCGTGATCTTGCCGGAGCGGACGTGGGGCCAGCTGATGAGGTAGCCGATGCGTTCCTTGGCCGGCAGCTTGAAGGCGATGTCGCCGGTGGCATCGCCGTGGGTTTTCAGAGCGGCGGTATCGATCAGCCGGAAGGGAATGGTCATCGTCAACGGCACCGCCACACCATGCCTTAGGATCACCCGTGCGCTGGTGATGCTGTACACGGTGGAGCGTGCGTTGAGGTAGGCAAGAAAGGACAGCACGCCGACGGCTATCGCGCCTAAGGTCAACAACAGGAGACAGGAGACCCCCATGTCGACGGGTGAGTGGCCGTCGTACAGACCCGTACCGACGCGCCAGACGATGAGCAGTCCGAAGTACGCCGCCACCTTCCTCACGTGGTAGGCATGCACCGCCAATGATTTCCAATCCGGCGCACCCTGCCACAATAATTTTTCGCCCTTGGGCAGCTCGGCAGGCAATCCGCGGATCGGCTCAAAATCGAAGTCATCGTGGCTCATAGTAGCGGCTCCGCGCGGGCCGGGGTGGCATAGAGATTGCCGCCGGCATAATAGGCTTGGATCTTGTCTTCTTCGAGCCGTGTGACCTGATCCAGACTGGCGGTGGCCGGCACGGTGGCGAATTGCGAGCCCAAGATCGACCGCACGTTGACGCGGCGACGGGTGGCATCGAATTTGGCGAACGTGAACGGCAGCAATACCTGCCTGCCGTTGGTTGCCGTGAGTTCGATGTAGCGAATCTGCGGTTCGGCGCGGTCCACCCAGATCTCGGTCACGACGCCGCCCTGGGCTTTGTCGGCACCATAGACGTCCATGCCGATCGGATTCGGATCCTTGGGCGATACACCGAAGCCGGGTGCGAGCCGCGACGGCACGATCATCGGCTTGCCGTCGATGGTCTGGTCTGGGATGTTGGCGCGTTCCGCGTAGGAACAGGGTCCCACGCCGTCGAGCATCGGATTGCCGGTGGGCTCGAGCGGCGCGCCGGGATAGGGTCCCATCGGCGTTGCCTTGATGACGCGGGTGTCACGGTATGCCGCGTTGGGCGCCAACACCGTGCCGCCGTCGTGCAGGAGGAAAGTCTTCGGCTTGGGTATTCCCGGCAGCCCTTGCACCAGTACGCTTCCCGAGCGATCCGACTCCAGCGGATAGCCCTCGCGTTTATCCTCTCTGCGCAGGTACATGATGAGACCTGCGAAGAATATCCAGAACACGTACAGCGCGATCTGCGCAACGTCGATGTAATCCGTAATAGCGCCTCTCATAACCCAATCCCCTCTAGAAAAGTAATCAACTCGGTAACTCAGCCAATGTGTATTCCCGCGATTCGGCCGGCTGTGCACGAACTGCCGTGCGTACCAGCGGGCCGATCGCCACCAGGGTGGCGAACAACAAGACGATTTCAACCTGATAGACGGCGCTATAGCCGGTCGATGCGCCGGTGAGCACCGGGCCGAGCGAGCCATGGATCGCAAGGCTGCTGATGCCGTCGCGAATCGCGCCGCCCAAGGCAATCGCGAGTCCCGCACTGGTCGCCTGCACCGCGCCCCAGGCGCCGAGCGCGAGGCCGGTTTCGCCGTTGCGCTCGCGCGCCATCGCCCCGGCGAGCGTCCCGACAGCGAAAAATCCGCCGCCGAAGCCGATCAACGGCACGCCCAGGCGGAACATCATGGGCGACATCATCGGTGCCGCAAATATCACCAAGGCGAAGGCGAACAAGCCTAATACCGCGCCATAAGCGGCAATGCGATAGGGGTTGGCGCCGTGCACCAGGAACCGCGCGGCAATCGAGAATGCCGCCAACATGCCGCCCGCCAGCATGGCGGTCAATGTGGTGGTGGCGCCGACCGGCAGGTGCAAGACCTCGCCGCCGTAGGGTTCGAGCACGATATCCTGCATGTTGAATGCGGCGGTGCCGAGGCCGACCGCCACCAAAAAGCGGATGGCGCGCTTGTGCCGGATGAACTCACGCCAGGAATCGATGAATCGTGCGGTGGATTTTTCCACCACCGTGCGCACCGTGCCGCGCGCTTCCTGCTTCCACAACGCCAGGAGGTTCAAGAGCATGGTCATCACCGCCGCGCCTTGTACCACCTGGATGAGGCGGATCTCGGTGAAGTTCGCGAGCAGTTTGCCGAACGCCACGCCCGCGGCGACCATCCCGACCAGCAGCATCACGTACATCAGCGCGACCACGCTGGGTCGCGTTTCCTCGGTGGCGAGGTCGGTGGCGAGCGCGAGGCCGGCGGTCTGAGTGGTTTGCAGACCGGCGCCGACCAGCAGGAAGGCGAGGGCGGAGGCGAATTGCCCGATCCACACCGGACCATGAGTATCGCCCGACAAGATCAGCAGCGCGAACGGCATGATCGCGAGACCGCCGAACTGCAACAACGTGCCCATCCAAATGTACGGAACCCGGCGCCAGCCCAAGGCGGATACATGGTTGTCGGAGCGGAAGCCGATGAACGCGCGAAATGGGGCGAACACCAGCGGCAAACCGACCATGAGAGAGACCAGCCAGGCGGGCACTCCCAACTCGACGATGAGCACGCGGTTCAGCGTGCCGATCATCAGCACCATCGCGATTCCCACCGACACCTGGAACAGCGACAACCGCAGCAAGCGTCCCAGCGGCAATTCCGCGCTGGCGGCATCGGCAAACGGGAGGAAGTCCGTGCCGATCTTCATCCAGCGACCCACCAGCCTCTCTCGGACGCGGATCATAGTTTGACGAGCTCCATGGCTTGAGATTTATAAAACCCGCTGGTCACCAGTTGGCTGCGGCCGACGCGCCAGTCGCGTAACGCGGGTTCTGCCGCCAGATGCCGTCGCAGCGAGCGCTCCGAGATCGGCTCGAGCGCCGGTGCCCGATCACGCCGCGGGAACAGCCGACCGACCGTCCACATGACCGCGAGCATCGGGGTCCGGGGTGCGAAGGTGAACACGATCGAGTGTTCCGTGCGGGCCGCGAAGCCGGCAAGTACCCGCACCACGTCGGCCGCCGCGTAATGGATCAACGAGTCCATCGCGACCACGTGGCTGAACTGGCCGAGGGTCGGATCGAACATGTCTCCGACCCGGAAATCGATGCTGCCCGAGCCGAGTCGGGACGGCAACCGCTCGCCGCCGAGCTTCACCAGGGTGGGTGACAAATCGACGGCCACCACGTCGGCGCCGCGCTTCGCGGCCTCGACGCTGAGGGCGCCCGTGCCGCAGCCGGCGTCGAGCAGGGCTTTGCCCGACAGGTCATCCGGCAGGAAGCGGAGCAGGGTGGAGCGCATCTCGTCGCGGCCGGCGCGCACGGTGGCGCGAATCCGGCTGACCGGCGCCGTCGAGGTAAGCCGCGCCCACGCGTCCACGGCGGTACGATCGAAATAGGTTTGCAACTGCCCGCGGCGTTCTTGATAGTTGATGGTATTCATTAGTCGAATCCCAGTAAGTCGAAGATGTCACGGTCTTTCATCGATTCGGCAATCAGCGGGTCGGTGCCGTCCCAGAGTGCCTGCGCGAGTCGCAGGTACTCGGTCTTCACGGCGTCGAGCTCGGGCGACTCGTCCATCTCGAACAACGTCGCCTTTTTCAGGCGGCTGCGCCGGATCACGTCGAGGTCCGGGAAGCGCGCCATGGTCTTCAGGCCGACCCGGCTGTTGAACTTGTCGATC
>Ga0209208_10008871_pt1 | contig 13320 bp, 12 predicted proteins | sample S1TSphfallax_3_FD_187694 | JGI IMG/M metagenome (GOLD analysis project Ga0209208, IMG submission 187694) | Host-associated microbial communities from peat moss isolated from Minnesota, USA - S1T2_Fd - Sphagnum fallax MG (SPAdes) (version 2) | ecosystem: Host-associated > Plants > Peat moss >...
CTCTCTAATAGGGTTTGAGGCAGTTCCAGAATTTGTGAGTGTTGAACAAAGGCCTCCTTGTAGAAAAACAAATCACTTTATGGCTTTTCCAACCCAAAATGGCTAAACTCATGAAATTCCCAACCTAAACCCAACCTTCACCCAATCCAAAATGCCTCAAAAAGCTCATGAAATTCCCCACCTGAACCCACCCAAAAGATGTAAAAACTCATGAAAGTCCTAACTTGAACCCATCCTTTGCCCAACCCAAACACCTCAAAATTCATGAAATTCCCATCCTAAACCTGTCTGTTGCACATCTCAAAATGCACCTTAAAACTTATGAAATTCCCAATCTGAACCCAAATAGTCTGTAGCCAAATCTGGCTAAATCATCATATGGATGATCACAACTTCAGCTACATCACAAAACCCCCAAAAAAAAAAAAAAAAAAAACCCTAGAGCGCCACCCACCCACCCTTCCCTCGCTCACTCTCTCCCTCCACCCGTGTTTTTGTTTTGGTGACGCCGAGGAAGAGCGTGCACAGATCGATCCGTTCGTTGTAACAAGCTTTTCGGGACCATCGTCATCTTGCTTTTGCACTTGCGCTGTCGCCTCTGCTGCCGCTGCAATAGAAGAGAGAGAGAGAGAGAGGGAGAGAGGGAGAGGTAAGGGCGCTGGCCAAGTCGTGCCGTGACAAACAAACCCTAGCGTGAGAGAGAGAGACAGAGACAGAGATACAACAGCTGGATACATACAAGAGACAGAGAACGAGAGAAGAAGGTAAGGCCTTCTGTCTTCATGTTGCCGTCCTTAAGATGTGCTTAAGCATGCTTTGTAATCCTAATCCTCGTATATTTCTGTTTGTTTGTTTGTTTGTTTGTTTGGTTGGTTTGTTGGTTGGTTGTTGTGGGATTTATAGTTTTCGTTTTCTTTCTGTAGAGCTGGTGTCGGATGGAGATTGCGGGTCGGGTCTAGATAATAGCTTATGGCTTCTTGTTGCCTCCTCCCCCTCGTTGCTTGCCATAGCTATGTCGCAATTTCGTGTTGTGTGTTTTGAGGCTCTGTTTAGTGAGGCAAGAACTGGTTTGTAGACACTGGGTTTTTATTTTGAGGTTGCAGAAAGTCTGAAACCCTAAGGATGCTAGCAGTAGTGGTCGGCACTGAAAGGTTGAGACTGAAGCCATCTAGTGTCGGGCCTTTTTTTTTTTTTTTTTTTTTTTTTTTTTTTTTGTTTTTTTTTTTTTTTTTTTTTTTTGTTTCTTGTTTTATGAGGTGTTTTTATTGTTCTTCTTGAGGGGGAAGCTTGATGCAATTTACGTGGTTGCTCTGCACATGTCAGATTTATCATTGACAGATAGACTTGCATGTGTTTCAGATATGTTTTGCGGGCCAGAGTAGTGGCAATGTCCAGCTTTTCTAGAAACCTTTCTGCTGTAGAATCATAACCCCTAGCACAAGGATTATAGGTTTTGAACCCCAGATGTGATCTGCGAAATTGAAATTCATTGCATCATGCTGTTGTTCTTGTTTAAGGTTGCATATTGAAGAATCTTTTATTCACCTGTTCTGGTTTTTTTTTTTGAAAGCCCAGTCGGGTTAATAGCAGTCGATCACTTGTAGTAGTGGGAAACCCCCTTCTTTAACCTAATAATCCCCCTCTCCTCCTCCACCTGCACACACCCTCCCTTCTTCCTACTGGATTCCTTTTGAATTCAGAAGTATGCATTTAGTTAATTGCTTGTGCTTAAAGATTTGTTTCCCAGAGTCCTCATGGCAGTGTGGTGGTGCTTACTACCTAGCAGTCTTGGGATGTGGACCATCCATCTTGTGTAGAGACAACAACTTGTCAGTGCCAGCATTTCCACCATAGCTGGATGGAAACTAGATGTATGGTGGCCTGAATGTGAAACATCATGGCTATTAGATGCCTCGTCATGTGTTTGGCACATGTTTGCTTGACTGTTGTTTCATGATGTCCCCGACTGCACATTTTGGAGGCTAATCATACTTTCTTTTTGTGTACTTCCACAGGTGCAGAATTGGTGAGACAATCTCAACTCTCTCAAACCTGGAGTTCTCCAAAGCCTGGAGCAACTAAGCCACGAGTGAGTTGCCTTGGGTTGGGTGATGTCCACTTCTGTTCCTTCACTCTGTTTTTTTTAATGGCAATTCCTTTTTTGAAGATGTGGCAATTTTTCTATTCTCTTTAGTGCATCTCAGTTTTCTTTAATACTGATAACCTATTTGCATGATTTGCAATGCAGGCCCCAACAGACCTGGTCCAAAGCTTGTAATCAGCAACCTCAGCACAAAGAATCTCTCATACTTGGTCTACAGTTTCCTCAGGTCTCTTCCAGAATCATTTGATCTTCATCATAGAGGAAGGTTCGCTCAAGGGTTCTTGTCTGTTATCAAGTTGTGTCCTTCACGTTTTAACGAGTTAGATGGAAATCCCTTCTGAAGTACTGTATCTTCCAGATTGCAAGTTGCAACATTCTTCTCCTTCTGTAATTTAATGTCTTATCGGTTCATTCCTAATTGCACATGAAGTCAATGCTCTGTCATTTTGTTCTCTGAGTGGGGAATTTACCTTGTCCAGACATGCAACCATACTCTTTATAGGGTTGGAAGGAGAGCAATCATTGTCTTTTTTTAATCTTGTGAGGACAGGATTTCCTGTTTTATGTCTACTGAGTGCTTGGGATCATTTTGTCACGTCTTTATCACAGCATTTACAATTATTTGTTTCAGCATCATTCTTGGATAAATGGTCTTTTGGAGCACAGGCTCAGAATATTTGTTTATGTAACAAAGATCATTGGTGCAGCATGGAAGGTGCCCCTCAAGAACCCAAAGGAAACAGAGATTGGCGGCGCACGATTTCATTGGAGCGTGATTTTGATGGTAATCGGCGGGAGGGTTGGTGTGAAGAGGAGCGAGAAAACAACAGCTTGGGTCCTCGGCGTGATCGCTGGAAGGAGGGAGAGAGGGCCGTTGAACAAATCTCCTCTCCTCTGCAAAACCGGCGTGGCATCAATGAAAGAAGAGCTGAAAACAACATGGCTGCAGGAAGAGAACCTGGGGAGCCTCTTCGACGCGCTCCTGCAGATCGGTGGGCGGATACAAATAGTCGAGAAGCTAACTTTGACAATCGTCGTGATAGCAAATGGAGCACCCGGTGGGGCCCAGAGGACAAAGAGAGGGAGCTTCGTGGGCCAAGGGATGTACATGACAAGGAAGTGGTTGACACTGGTGGGCATCATCAGCGTCATGTCACAACCATCAGTAGTGGTCGGGATTATGAGCGGGATAGAGACAGGGATATGAGGGAGCTGGACTCAGGAGCCCGTGGTGATCGAGCATGGCGATCTCACTCATTGGCATCTCGGGGGCGAGGAGAAGGCCCTCCCTCAGGTGCTACCCCCCCCAAGATGGCTCCTGGATTTGGCATCGGCAGAGGTCGGGGTGATCCAACTGGTTTAGGTTTTGCTGTTGGACGGGGTCGGGCAAACTTTACTGGTATTCTTCAAGGGCCACCTCTGTCCAGCCCAATTGGTGCTTCCTCTCTATTAGATAAATGGAATGGGGGTGGTGATGACAATAATGCATTTCAATATCCACGTGCAAAGCTGCTTGATATCTATCGAAAAGTTGGGGCCCTCTCCTCATTTGCAAAGTATCCAGATGGCTTCATTGAAGTCCAGCTACTCACGCAGAGCAAGGTCTCAGAACCTCTGGCTTTTATCACACCAGACATGGAGGAAGAGGTGAGAAGCTGTGTTATTCTGCTGGAGAGATCATGAGTTGCCAATTGGTGATGCTCCAGATTTTTCCATGGTTTTTGCATTGTGTGTTCCAAGTGCTGCAGAGGTGATAGATGAATTAAATTCTCACTAGGAGCTTGTGTGTCCATCCACTTTTTGTTTTGTTATTTGTTTGTCTGATGCATTCCTGTGACTCTTTGGATGAAATTAGCTGGTTTTTCTCGTTTGGGTACATCAGTTGCAGATGCAAGTACTGGTCCTGCTTATTGTCTAAGTGCAATATGGAGTTAGTTTGGTGATGGATAGGAGGCTAATTGATCTGTTTGAATTCAGGTGGTGTTAGAAGGGATTCGAAGGGGAGAGATAGTAAGCAGTGGAGCTGTGCATAGTGCAATATCTAAGGAAGGCATTTTGAACAAGGGGCCTCGAGAAGACTATGGTCGTGGTCGTGGACGAGGCCAGGGGCTAGGTAACTTTTATGCCCTTTTTTGCATTGACAGTTAATGAGACTATGCCAGTGAGTGCATGCATGTGGGTGCACACCTGTTTTCCTCTCTGTTCCTGTCATCACTGGTCCAAACTGGGTATGAGGTGGAGGAAAGGTCCCGGAAACCACTTGTTCTATGTGTGTCTCCAACTTTGGATTGAGGGTTGAAAAATGTGTGTTTGACAAACAAGAGACCTGTGATCTTTCAGTTCAGAACTGATTTGTACAGAAAAGACTAGATATGAGGATGTGAAATGATATTTCTAGCCTTTGATGAGGCCCTTTGGTCCCTTGCTATGGAGATCCCATAATTGAAAATAAAGAGGTGTGGATTCTCGGGAGATGGACATCAAATCTGGAAAGAGAGGTTGAAGTTTATCATTGGGAGGAAGTTTATTCTCTGTGCTTCAGCAGAGAATGGTGGACCAATGAGATCAAGCTAAAGGCTGAAGAGGTGTGTGATCTACAAGCAATGTTCCAATTGAAAACAAAGGAAATATTTTGGAGGGAGTAGAACTGTCCAAAAAGTAGGGTCAACCAGTCAGTTAATGTCAGAAGGAAGGTCATGAGGAGGAATTTGGCACACAGTATGTGGACAGTATCTTGCAGCATTCTGTCCCAATAGAGCATCTTGGTCTATTGATGCTTCTCTTGTACAGAATTCTCTGTAATAATTCATGGGGGCTCCTTGGTTCACTGCATCAGAACTGGCTACACTACTTTGCACCTATGCAGATTTCTTCCAATTACTGTTAGCAATTCTGTGAAGAACCAACTGAAGGGAGGGCTTATATTGAACCTGATTTCTCGTGGTTCTTCAGGGGGCAAAGAGGAGCCTGTTTTTTTTGATGGGCACAAAGAAGATTTGTCTTTTGATCAGCCTGGGCTTGGGGATCACCGAGGTGTTGAAGGAGGTATCTCTGACAATCTGGTGGAGATGCAATTTGCTGATGCTGAGACTGGGGACTCTTGGGGTCCTCGGAAGCAAGCTGAGGGTGTCACTGATGCCAATGGTAAGGATCCACTCTACCTAAGTCACTTTGTATGCTGTTGAGTATGTATTGACTCGAATATGTAAGTGCTCCATTTGGGTCATAGATTTCAAGCTTGACCTGACAATGTGTCAGCTGCTAATGGTTTTCTGCAGTTCCTCATAAGAACATTCTGTTGAAGTTTTCATTCTTATTACTCTCTTCTCTTCCAGTAGGGTGCTTAATGTCTGACAGTGGGAACTGATAAAGTCAGTGGGGATGTTGGTTATCTGGTCACTACCATACATATTGCTATTGAAGGTTCCTGAACATGCAGGAAACTGCCACTATTGTTCACACCACTCAGTTTTTCTTCTGTGTTTGATGTCTTGTTTCCTGTTTGCTGACATATTGTTACTTACTACTGGGTCATCCCTCAATTTATCTTGACCTAAATTGTAAGCATGCGGAATTTCTCAATGCTTCTGAAGATGAATTCTCATTGACTCAGGTGTTCTTGGCCATGCTTGAGAGGAAACTTCAAACATGTTGCAATATTTTCAGCAATTGCACAATTAGTTATGCCAAATTAATAAATGCATTTTTCTTTTTGTGGTGGCCAGATGGCAGAGATGAGGGTCTTTGGAGGCGTGCACGAGCAGGAGATGTAGGAGGTATTTCCAGAGATGAGATTAGCCGGAGGCATGAGGGTGCTGGCCGCAGTGATGGAGATTGGCGCAAGCCCAAGCCTGCTGACCAGAGCTCCCGTTCTGAAAGAGGGACAGCCATACAGGATGACAGGTCAAGCCGGACTGGAGAAGAAATTCTTTCCAATGAGACTGATACTCATACCACAAAGGAAGCCTTGCTACCAGTCGAGCCTGAATTCAGTGCACCTAGTTCCATGACAGGAGAAGTCCTTGGGACTCATGTGAGTATTTCCACAGGTTCAGACAGTACCAATGTTCCAAAGGAGAAGGTTACTGAATCCCAGCAAGTGCCTTATGAAGAATTGTCTCTATTTTACACAGATCCTCAGGGTGAGGTGCAAGGTCCATTTACGGGGGCTGACATTGTTGGCTGGTTTGAGGGAGGGTTTTTCAATGTGGATCTTCCTGTGCGATTAGCAGATGCTCCTGAAGACTCACCCTTTCTACCTTTGGGTACCATTATGCCTCACTTGAAACCCAAGGCTCGAGTACCCCCTGGATTTGATGCTTTGAAGCAGTCAGATGAGACTGGTGATGCTGGTGACGCTGGTGATGCTTTTGTCACTAAGGGTGAAGTAGATTCAGTGTTACTCAACTATGGTGCACAAACCTTGTTCGAAGATGGCCAAGAGAGGAGATTTCAAGAGATTATTTCTGATCAAAGTCCACTAGGACAGTTGGATGTTCTAGGATTGGGTAATACATCAGAAGTAGCATTTGGAAATGAACACCAGCTTGATCTGAAAGGGATGCCAGCAAGTACCAGGGAAGGTAAGAACCCTGAATCCTGGTCTTCTACTTTCTTTTCCTAGTCTCAAGTTCCACTGAATTTGTTTAGGTTTAACTGGTGATTTCTGCAGGTGTTCTAACACTAAGATTTTTGAACTGTAACCTGTTGTTGATGATAGTCAAGTTCCACCACTGGAATGTGTCTACTTCTGGCTGTAGAATGGAAATCGAGCAACTTTTCAGATCTCTTCTAAGCACTGGGTGTTTGCCTTTTTCTGTGTGGTGCAGAGCTTCCAGTGGACAAGCTGTTTGGAAGTGAGAATGTGATTGGGTTGAATCCCATGGCTGGGGTGGAGCGAACAACTTCCTTGCGGAAACGGATGTCTGCTTTTCCACAGATGGAATCAGAGGTTACAGAACCTCTGAAGGTATCCTTGGCCAGTTCTTTCTCCCAGAATGAAGCTCCCAATTCCATGTCAGGTCACCCCTCCCTCTCATCTTCAATTGCTGCAGGGGCATCTCAGTTACCCTCCCTGCAGCCTGATTTGTCACCATTGTTGCAAGCTGCTCCTGCAACCAACCTGGGCCATCCTACACATCTGGACAGGCCCTGGTCTGCTAGTCTTTTGAGAAACGTATCCCTAGATGTACCATACTCAGAATTGGGTGCTGCTGCTCATGGAGGTGGTGTTGACCCCAACCACTTAGCTCAGCATCTGGAGAAGCTTGAGCTCCAGCATTTACAACGCCTGGGGTCCTCAGGTTCCTCACATCCATGGCCACTCTCTCTGCAACCACAAGTGGACACACCATTGCCACAACAACAACACCCAACTCTTGAACAGCTTCTACGCCCGGGGCTTCTTCCACCTCGTGATATCCCACCGCTGAATTTTCTTCACCAGCAAGTACCACCCCCTCAACAGCAACCCTCCTTGCCTGTACCTCCCTCAGGTCCAGTACTTGACCAGCTATTGCGTATACAGCAGCAGCAGCAACAACAACAACAGCAGCTCCCTCCACAAGTCTTAATTGAACAGTTTCTGAGGCAGCACCAATTGGCTCCACCTTCTCCTTTTGATCGTCTCCACCGTCAAACATCTGGATATGATGAGCACTTTCTTAACACCCGGCAGCCCCAGGAGGTATTTCGTCGTGATTCTCCTGCACAGCCAATTGCAAACTGGGAACTTGAACAGCTCTTCCCAGGCCGAAACAGCCACAGTGTCTCTTCCCTGGAAGAACTTATCCGGCGGCAGCAGGAGGAACAACAACAGGCATACCTCTGTCTAGCTTACTTGCTTACTTTCTCACTTCTTCACTTCCTCAATTCCATGTTGTCAATTTAGGAAGAACAGACAGCGGAAGTGTAGGCTGGATCTGAAGTTACAGTCTCCCCTCTCTTGGTAATGGAGACCAGCAATGTCTAACCTATTTCATCTAACTCATGCTAACCTTATGCAGTTAGGGAGATACTTCTCTTCTTCAGGAGGGTTTCTGAGAAGTTTTTGTGTTCTTGTAGATCCCCTTGTCTCCCAAGTCCTGTGGTGATTCTGCCTCACCTTTCATTCCCTTTCTATTGGTCCTTTCTTTCTAGGTGCTTTGCTGCAGCACCCAGAAACAACTTGAGCTAGAAGTAGTGGTGCCAACAGTTTTTCTGTTGTTGAATATGCATTGGCAAGTAACAATCTAGGTTACAGCTGAGAGTTGTGTTTCTTTTGGATGCAAAAGTAGTCGCATTTTAAACAAAAGGTTAGTATTCCTAATCCCTGAATGCTGTTTGATGTTGTGTAACAGTTGCTGCAGTTCAGACTGCCTGCTCCACAATTGCGTCAGAACTTAGATGATGTGCACACATCTAGTTCTTGGGAAGTCAATGAATTTGGCCAGTTCGTGCGGACTCGAGTGCCTGCACCAGTGCCAGCATTTGAAGCTTTACAACTTCAGCAGCAGCTTCAGCAGCAGCTTCAGCATCAGCAACATTTACGAAGTCAAAGAAGCTTCCAGGGACAGATACAATCTGATTCTCAAGAGGTTTATGGATTTAACCATAAAGTTTCAGAGCGACCTGGCATGAACCCTCGTGCCCCTGTCAATATGATGGAGTCCAACCAGCTGCGACGAGATAGGAACTTATCAGGATTGGCAAAACCCATAGAGGTGGATGCAGTGAATGGGGTGCCGATGGAATTGATGGCTCAAATCCAGGAACAAAAGCAACGAGCCTGGCCTGAACGCCAAAATAGCTTACCATCCTTTGTGGAGCCTCCAGGGGGCCTCTCAGACATGGAGAGATTTCACCGGGAGGCTTTTGATATGCGACAAGTTCAGGAGAGGCAGCAACAGGTTGAAGCTGCAGCAGCAGTCCATGCCCAGAGATTGTCTGCAACTCATGTTTCAGAAAAAGTGGAATCTAATCAGGCTAAAGGAAGTGAATGGCAACCTTCACAAGGTCCAAATGGAGCCCCAATACCAAGGCAAAACTGGCCATTGTTTCAATCTGAGACAGAGGCTCTGGGAAGCCATCATTTATGGGAACGAGATTCTCATGAGTATGGAGTCCAGGAACTGCAGATTCCAAGTAGAAGTCATGGTTTGTCTTCATCGCCACAAGAGCAGGCACCCATTCTTGCTATTAACAACCCAACAGGAACTCTACGCCCATCTACAGCTACCTCACCAGAGCCTCAACTGGGTGGTTGGTCTTCTGCTCACTATTTTGGTGATGGCATGTCACATCCTGAACTTGGGTCAGCAACAGTATCCCAACCTGGGTGGAAACAACCAGCAGCACCAAGGCCACAGCTGACAGAAATCCAACAGGAGGAGTCTGAGAATAGGAGGTTAGAAGAAAAAACAACTTTAGATGCAACATTGCGAGCAATGAGTACAGGTTCTCCTGTGGGCTCTGTGGGCTTTGGTCCTTGGACCTCTGTTGCGTCATTGTCTCAAGCAAAGTTCTTAAGAGAGATTCAGGAGGAGGAGGGTTACAAGGTTGCCACCCTCAGTGCACAGTCAGGCACTGGGGAACTCTTTCACAGACTTCCTGCAGCAAGGCGAGGTGATACTGCTCCGTGGGTCTCATCCTCGACTAGTGAGAAAGGTAGTTCACCACCTGAACTTGGGAATGAACTACTGGAAACTGCCCAAGACAAGAGAGTCCCTCAGGTTAGTCAGCCATTTGCACCTCAAAATCCTATTGCACTAAATGACAACAGTTTTGTAGAGCCTAAAGAGTCAAAGAAGAATAAGAAGCGTGCTGCAAAGCCAAAAGGCCTAGCACTGCCAACTAAGGCTGCAGCCTCTACCTCTGCGGGAGAGTCACAACTGGTGGGTACTCCACATGGGTCTGCGCTTGAAATATCTGAAGAAAGATTTCCAACACATATTCCAGGACCATTATTGCCTGAGGTTCCTAAGGTGCAAGAGCCAGCAAACACTGCATGGTCAGTAAACTTGTCAGGACAACCAAAGACTGCTATTTCTCTGACAGAGATCCAGAAGGCTGAGAAGCAGGCCTCAGAGGAACAGGAACAGCTAGCTCAGATGTTGCAAGCTGGAAATATGCGCCAGGGGACTCAGGCTTCATCGAAGCCTGTAGTTTTGATGAGTCGAACTGCAAGTGGTGGGCCATCTGCTTGGCAACCTCTGCCTTCCCAGCGACCCTTGAGTGCTCCCCGCTCCAAGACTGGAGTCTTTGAGGATGATGATGAGTCCTTCTGGGATACAAGCTTCAGTGGAAGGAGGAACGTTGGAGCCTCAAAACAAATTCTTAAGCCAGAAAGGTAATCTTCCTTGACCAGTTTGCCCTACTTGTGCCACTTATGCAAACATCTACTAGAACTTTAAACTGATCTTTCCTCCATCTAGGCATCTTGCTCTCTATCCTAGCAACCCAGCAGATTCTAACTCTCTTCTTCTACCTACCAGTGGCAAAACCCCTGAGCGAAGCAAGTCAAGCACAGCGGATATCAATAGATTTTTGGAGGAGGAGGCCCCTGTTGACATGGAGAATAGTGCCAACAGTGCAGCTGGGGACAAGAAGAAAGGGAAAAAAGGGAAGGTGGTAGACCCATCTTTGCTTGGATTTAGTGTTGCCAGCAATCGAATTTTGATGGGTGAGATTCAACGCATAGAAGACTAGGCTTTGACAACTGTCATGCCAAGTCAATTCATGTCTTCGCCACGATCGGACCTCATCAGAAAGAGTTTGACTTGCCACTAGGATGTCCTACCTGTGATGGTAACACACAGCTGTATGAGGGTTGATGAAGGACAATGTATATGAGTTAAAGAACCCTCTGACAACTACAACCCCTGGAGGTGGATGATGGATTGTAGGATCCCAAGAACTACATTTGGACTCCAGAGTTCTGGATTTCATGATGCATAGTGGTACTCCAGCACCCATGACCACCCAAGGATTTAACACATCAATTCCTTTGGGAACAGGCTGCCATCTCAGAACGTTTCAAATGCTTTAGCCGCCAGTTGACATGCTGTATTGCCTGTCTCCCTGAGACATTCCAGGTCATTTATCAACCCGTGGTTAACCACAGAGGGCAGATCATCACCTTAGTTGGTCAATCAAGTCATCCCCATCTGTGTTGCAGAATGAGAAGAGTGTAAATTTGTGAACAAATAGGTCCAATACTCATGATCTGTGGGGCCCTGGATGATGTTGTTCCTAGTCTACCTGTCCTTGATTTTTTGCTTTGCAGACATGTATTGTTTCGGTGGAAATCCAATCTGAAGTAAGAATTCAGAATCATCAAGAAAGGAGGTGAAGGTTGTCAAGCACCCCTGAAAAGGTGTGACAATCATCTACTCGGCTGCAATGAAACAGCCTTTATCATGGTTAGAGTGTGGTTAGAGTGGTGTTTGTCTGTTGGTACCCTTTTCTGACTGGTGGCAATGCCAACACTCACATGGTGGTCAGTGGATGTTAACTGTTGTATCTGTTTCAAGACTGGAAAACATGGCAAGGCTTGGATCCATTCTCAACAATACCAGAAGTCTTGTTAAGGACTAGAGGATTTTAGTTTTCTAGTCATGTTTGAAGCAGACCAAAGTATGTCACTTTGGTGGGTCTTTCTGTCTTTCTGACTGAAGGCTGCATGGGCCATCTTGTTTTCATGTGCAAAACAATGTTTGTGCCTTTCATGTATGGGTTGAATAGGTTAGATGAGTAGATGAGAAATTGGAGAGTATTGAACAATGACTTGAATTTTTTTGCAGAATGTTCATGTACAGAGAGCGGGTCTTGGACACGCAAATGAAATGATCAAGAATTTAGTTTCATTGGTTCCTGAAGGTTTTGTACTTCCTCTCTCCTGTGAAGTTGGTAGTTTTTTTTACCTAGTTTATTCAAACTCTTTTTAAACAACTCAACATGTTTTTACTAAAATGAGTTTGCCTTGTTAAATTTGTTAAAACTTGATTTGGAAAACACCTGATTGTCAACTAAGCAAGACATCAAAGTGCCTATCATAGTTCTACAATGCATACAAATCTCAATTTTTTGAATATGTGAATAGTCAATTTTACAGATTCTTGGGAGTTTGTAGTTGTAAGAAGTTTTTTTGTCTTCCAGATGGTCGGTCAATCTTATTGTCTTTCTGAAGGCAAAAGGCTACCCTTTAAAAGCTCTTCTAAAGAGAACTATAGGGTTGCTTCTTCAAGAAAAATTCCTGTTTGGAATTTCCGCTTTTGGCATTTTCAGAAATGATTTTGCTTCGGGTCTTCTTGTAAGTGGGGAGCTTCTTGTAAGCCCCACTTGTTCATAGTCTTTCCCTGTTTGTCCTTTCCTTCAGTTTTTCTTTTCCCTTTCTGTCTTTCTTTGTTTCTTTGTCTTGTCATTGTTGTTGTGGTCTGTTGCTAGCCAGTAGTATGGTTGAGTCTTCCCCATTGCTTCTGGAATTGCAGCAGAGACTCAGTTCGTAGGTTGGTGCTCGTCATCGGCCTTTACCCACTGTAGGGAGCTGATGAAGTCAGTGGGGAAGTTGTGGTAGTTAAGTCAGTATGATACATACTACCGTTGATGGTCCTTGAACAGGTGTGAGACTCGCACTTTTGTTCGTACCAGTGTGTTTTTTTGTTTGTTTCTGTCTTCCCTTGTTTGGTTCTTGTTGGGTTCTTTCTGTGGCTTCCCGAGGAAGAGTTAACCTTGCTGTTTCTTTCTTCATTGCAAGAATGGAGATATCTCTTTTCTTATGAAGAGTTAACCTTGCTGTTTCTTTCTTCATTGCGAGAATGGAGATATGTCTCTTCTTATGAAAGATGTATTTGTGAATAGGTGAATATTAAATTTTGCCTTCTATTACTTGATTTTGAGTATGTACATAAGAAAGCACATCAAAATCTTAGAAGGGTGCTTGATTCAAAATTTTCAATATTCCAATTTTTTGATAAACAAGGTATCACAAACACAAGGGATCAACTTGGGAACACAACAAATGGGGAAACTTTGGACTCAGTTTTTGCCAAACAAATGGGATCTTAGCCATAGAAACCAAGACTACAACATGCATATTGTAGTCTTTGGTTTTAAGAACGTGCAATATGTTGCAAGTTTAATGCAACATGGTCAAGAAAAAAAACACTTTGGCAAACTATTTTAGTTATCAAGTAACATTACACCTTATTGTCAAGCACATCATCAAAATTGGGTGGAAA
>Ga0209208_10008872_pt1 | contig 13320 bp, 10 predicted proteins | sample S1TSphfallax_3_FD_187694 | JGI IMG/M metagenome (GOLD analysis project Ga0209208, IMG submission 187694) | Host-associated microbial communities from peat moss isolated from Minnesota, USA - S1T2_Fd - Sphagnum fallax MG (SPAdes) (version 2) | ecosystem: Host-associated > Plants > Peat moss >...
CACTGCTATTACTGTCGTTTGATTGATATGGTACTTGGGACACAGGCTAAAGATACTATTAGATTTTAAATTGGTAGATTTTTGATTCCTGATCTATCCTTTGTCTTTGGCATTGCTAAACCATATTCGGGCAAGATTTGGCGTTTTAGCAAGAGTAAAAAGACGTAAGGCGCAAATTTGACAAGTATTGGATTTGATGGCAGGGGAAGCTTTTATTCTCCCCCATTTAAGAAAATATTTCTCAAATGTTTGCTAGTTAAAACTCCCAGGAAAAACAATAATTTAATTGGACCTCAGATGCATTTTGATTATTTCATAACTAAATGAGTAATTTATACTCCCTAGAGACAGAAAAATTATTTGGTAACAAAATCACCTCAATAAGTGACCTTTCCGCAGCATCTGGTAAACTCTTAATCTATATAGCACAAACTTCTCGCTTATTCTGCCATAAACGGGTTGTAGAAGTTTAAATTTCTCATGTAGCATTTTTTAAATTGTTAAAGCTACGATGTAGTTGGCGACAAAACTCTTTTCTTGGCTTTGTAAAATTTATCCTCAGTACTAACTACTCAACAGTGCCTCTACAAACTCATAACTAGAAAAGGGGCGCAGGTCTTCTATTCCTTCACCAGCACCAATAAAGCGAATCGGCAGACCTAACTGCTGGACAACAGCAATCGCTACCCCGCCTTTGGCGGTTCCATCTAATTTCGTCAGCACAACCCCACTCAGTTGGGCAGCTTTGGCGAAAACTTCCGCTTGCCGCAGTCCATTTTGACCAAGGGTAGCATCCAACACTAGCAATGATTCGACCTTGGCGTTTTGAGCTTTTTTATCGATAATTTTGCGGATTTTACTAAGTTCATCCATCAAGTTTTTCTTATTTTGCAGTCTGCCAGCGGTATCTACTAGGAGTAATTCCGTACCTCTGGATTGGGCTGCGGCGATCGCATCAAATACCACTGCGGCTGGATCAGTATTTTTCCCAGGATTGGCAATGACTTCCACGCCGCTTCTGCTGCCCCAAACTTTTACCTGTTCTACGGCAGCAGCGCGGAAGGTATCAGCGGCACCAATTAGGCATTTATAGCCGGATTTTTGGGCGAGGTGGGCGATTTTGCCAATGGTAGTAGTTTTACCTGCACCATTTACCCCAGTAATTAACCAAATATTTAAGGTAGCTTTTTCTGGGGCAAAGGATTTTTGGCTGGGGGCATCAAGCATATCCCGCAGGATTTGTTTTAAATCAGCTATCGCTTGTTCTGGGGGAGTAACTTCATCTCGGAGTTTTGTTTGCAAGGCTTTGATAATCACATCTGTAGCCTCCACGCCTACATCTGCTTGCAACAGTACAGACTCAATTTCTGCTACTGCAGCTTGGTTCAAGGGACCTTGACCGACGATAGCCTTGAGTTGGTTGAGGATACTGCGTCGAGTTTTGTCTAGCCCTTGGCGGAGTTTTTTCAGCCAAGTAATTTCTTCTATGGAGATGTCTTCTGGTCGTCTGCCTTGGGCTGCTAAAACTTCTGCTGACCAGACAAACCCATCGTCGAAGACTAGTTCTGGCAGTGGTGCGGCTATTTCTGGTTCAGGAACTTCTATGGCACTGGCTATGAGTCGTTCCTGCCTGGCTTGCCTTTCGGCTTCTGCTCGTTCTAGAAAAGATAGATTTGTTGGTTCCAGCACCTCTGGATTTTCAGTAGTAATCGGTTCCGTCTCAGGTTCTTGATTTTCCTCAACAACCTCATCTGCCATCTGGGGTTGTTGTTTTTGCTGAATATTTTTATAGGCAGCCTTAGCAAACGCCAACAAATCAGCCGGATCTACTGTAGGTTCTGGTTGAATTTCCGGCTCTGTGGGGGTTTCAGGAAGTGGCTGTGGGGTGGGGATATCAGAGGAATCATCATCTTGACGACGGAACCAATTAAAAGCCATAGCAGTTTTTTGAATTTTGTAGGCTATTCCAAAGGACAGCTGATTACTGCCATTTTAAATTGGATCTGAGTAGTACTAGGCAGTTTTTTTCGGCTCTGTCACTCGGCGAAGAACACCATTAATAAATCGGTGTCCATCATCTCCACTGTAACGTTTAGCCAGCTCCACAGCTTCGTTGATGGCAATACTTTCTGGCACTGCTAAAAACCTCATTTCTGCCACAGAGATTTGGAGGATATCTCGGTCGATTTGGGCTAGCCGAGTTACTTGCCAATCCACCAAGGCATCTTTGATGATTTGCTCAATGGCGGTACGGTTTTCGCTCACGGTGATGACTATCTCTCTGGCATAGTTACGAACTTCTTTGTCCTGATTAGCTAGCTGGATCAGTTCCGGAAAATCAATGGCCATACCCAGCTGATTGATAGCGGCTTGGGTAGAAGCGATCGCTTCTTGGAGCATAATTCTAGCGGTATTCAGGTCTGAAGCACGGGTTTGGCTAGTTAAGAGTCGGTCTTGAGAGCGTTGTAGTTCAGCAGCAGCATTGTTGAGGGTGTCTTGGACCTCTGTTGTCAGGGTACGTACTGCTCCCATGACTAACTTAGATACCAGTTGCTCATCTTGTAATTTATCTAATTTTTTCGGGTTGACAGGTAGTTGGCTCAAGCTTAAGAGTGCCAGTTCGCGAGCTATTTGTTGGGGTTTACGAGGTTGCATAAAGGTGGGGATTGGGGGTATTAATGGGTAATGGGGACTACTGCAATCACACCCCAAACTGAATACCTTTACATTCTAGGAAAAACTGTGACCAGATTGGGTGGGGACCATGTCACTTTTGAAGATGCATAAATTGAGTGCCTGGGCAATAAGGTGGTTGAAGGCCTGTAAGTAGAGCGTTTTGAGTCATGAGTATAAATACTCCTATGCATTGGTGACATGCTCCCGATTGGGTGTCTTAACTACTACTCCTTCAGTAGCAAATAAAATAAAGACCCATCACCACCTGTGACATTTGCCCGCTTCCCTGCTAGTCGTCCAGAACCCATAAAATAATCTACCCGTCCGGGACCTTTGATTGCACTTCCTGTATCCTGATCTAGTACATAGCGGTTTACAGTATGATACTCCAATTTGCCCGACTTAGTGAGGTAGGGAAGTGAACTGTAAATCAGTGCTAATGCACCTGGGGGCATGAGAGATTTATCTGTGGCAATGGATCGCTCGGGAGTCACTGGTTCATGAATACTACCCGTAGCCCCGGCTTCAGTTTCCTTAAAGAAGACAAATCTTTCCCACCGGGGGAGATAATCATTTAACTCCCAGGGATGTTTGTGGAAAAAGCGCATGACGTTGGGTAAGCTCAGTTCCCTGGCAGATAGTTTGCCGTCTTTTTCCAGTTCTTTACTGATGCTGGTCCAAGGGTAATCCGTACCTCCGGCATAACCTACAGATATTGTTCTGCCATCAGTTAGCTTTAATTCGGCGGAGCCTTCGATTTGAATCATGAAGGGGTCTAGACGGTCCCGGAACCAAGCTATTTCTAGACCATGTAACGGACTTTTATCTCCTAATAAACCATCCCTCCCCTCTAAATCAATGCGCTTGGGTTGGGGTTTAGGCCATTGGTGAAAGTTCGGTGGTAAGCGATACAGGGGATATTTGTATATTGCCGTCCGAATGGGGCTAGCAGTATAAACAGGTTCGTAGTAAGCGGTAAACTTGACGTTACCCCGGCCATTGTTGCCCACAGACTGGTAAAAATCAAATTCCCGCAGTACATCTGCTTGGAGTTGAGCTGGGGACTGGGAACTCACCACCAATTCCCGGAAGCGCAACAGACTTCGACGTACTCGATCTAGAGTAATATCCTTGATCGGATAACTTTGATATGCAGTAACTGCCTCATCCTGTTCCAAGTAGTGCAAACTGTGATCAATAGCGGTTAACAAAGCTAGGCGATCGCCCTTGCTGCCCCAAATTTGATCATCCCAACCCAAGAAGCAAGGATTTTGGCTGACACAATCGGTCCTTGGATCAATTTGGGTGAGTGGTAGCACAGTGGGTAACATCTGAGCAACAGTTGAGCAGAGTGGATTGAAAATGGCAACTCCCAGGCTCAAGCAAATTAAAGGAAAGGTTTTTTTCATCATCTAGTTGAATCGTTCGACACTAGAACTAAAAACGGGTTCTACACGGATTGCCACAATTCGAGATGGGCGCACTACCATATATTCACCTTGAATATTCTTGATCGGCACGCTCATAAAATCCTCAGAGCTGGACTTGGGAACAAGTTCACTACTGTACCATTTCTGAAACTCTTGAATCGTCGGAAACCTAACTTCCTCCCGGTGCCCACCGTCTAGTAGAAGGTGTATGACATATTCATTAGGCGTTCTCGGCATAAATCTACATCACTCCAAATACATCCAACTCATTGTTAACCAGGTCACGCCTAAATGAAAAGGGGTAGGAGTAATACTACATAGTCTCTACTTTCACGAGACGACAAGTTCTATACCTGAACCCAAATTATCGGAGAAATTACTGTGTCAATACTCCATGACCTCACGTACCAGGGAGGCTAATTTATCAGCACTATCAGGAAAGGCTATCCCTTGAGCATTGGCTCCCATTTTGGCCAATTCCTCTGGTGATTGCAATAGATGTAAAACTTGACTCTGTAAAATATCTGCGGTTAACTCTGATTGCTGTAACATCAAGGCTGCACCAGCTTTGGTAAACTCTTGGGCATTGTAGGTTTGGTGGTCTTCTGCCGCAAAGGGATAGGGGATCAAAATTGCAGGTAGACCACACACCGCTAATTCTGCTAAACTACCGGCACCAGCCCGAGTGATTGCTAAATTAGCTCGCTGTAATAGAGCCGCCATATTGTGATAAAATGGTATACAGATGTACTGTCGGTGTTGCAAACTTTCTACTTCTGGGTCTTGATCCCCAGTTATATGCACCACATAGGCACCAGCGGCAAACCAGGCAGGAGCACATTGACGCACTAATTTATTAATTGCCACCGCACCTTGACTACCGCCAAAGATCACGATTAAAGGTACATCATCGGGAATGGGTAAATCTAATCCTATCTCAGTCCCTGGCACCAAGAATGGCGATCGCACTGGCGTACCAACGCAGACAGTCCGAGATCGGGGTAGGTAATTCGCAGTTACGGCAAAGCCTATGCCCACTACGCTACACCAAGCCCCAAAAAAGCGTGTTACCTTACCCGGTAAAGCATTAGACTCGTGAAAAACCACAGGCAACCCTAAGGACCGAGCGGCAATTACCGCAGGACTAGCAATATAACCGCCTGTGGTGAAAATTCCTTGAAAATTACCTCGTTTAAGGATTTGTCTAACTGCCCAAATTGAACCAATTAATTTAGCTAAAATCTTTAGGGAGGAGAAACCCAAGCCTCGCTGAAATCCTTCGACTGTAATGGTATGCAAAAAATACTGTTTTGGCACCAGCTGATTTTCTAGCCGATTGGGTACCCCCAACCACTCAATTTCATAATCTGGTAACTTCTCAGCTATAGCGATCGCTGGAAACAGGTGTCCACCAGTCCCACTGGCAGCTATGAGTAATCGCGTTGGTGTCTTTGTCATCAAACTTCTACCCTTTGGCACCTAATCTAATTAAGATAAAACAGAAGAATTGGGAATTCTCCCACCATCGAGGTCAGAATTAAGAGTGCTTTGACGTTCAATCTGGATGTCTTGCAGGTTAACCTGATTTTGCTGAAATTTACAGTTGACGGCAAGTCGCACACCAATCGCTCATTGGGGACAGATCTGGCTCGCCACTTGCTTCAAGTCGGCACACTCACCCAACGCACTGCCTCTTTCAATTTTGGGGAACTGAATTCTTCCGGTAAGACAATTTCCCACCTTTTGCTAATTAAAACAGTAAGATATCACAATGAACCGCCACAAAAAAATTCCTGCCAGCATCACATTAATGATCTTTGTCGTTACACTAGGTTTAGGTAAAGTCAGTGCTGCCGAAAATCCGCCCCCAGAGCTAAAAAATTTGTTGATGCAAATCGACACCGACGCCAATCAGGAGAACATTAAAGGGGTAATGCAGTACTACAGCCCTAGTTTTACTAGTGGAGACGGATTAAACCGCAAGACCCTGGAAAAGTCTTTGACTGCATTCTGGAAGCGATACCCTCGATTACATTACAGCACCGAACTAGAATCTTGGAAATCTCAAGGTAATAGTTTCGTTGCTGAAACTGTTACCAAAATTACTGGACTACCCTCCCCTAGCAACAATAATATGGCTCTGAGTACCACGATCACATCTCGTCAACGTGTTACAAGGGCAAAAATTGTTACTCAAAGTATTTTATCCGAACTTACCCAACTTACCTCTGGGCGCAAGCCACCCCAAGTTACCATCCAATTACCAAAGCAGGTCAAAGTTGGTCAAAAATTTAGCTTTGATGCCATTGTTAAAGAACCAATAGGGGATGATTATCTCCTAGGAGCAGCACTGCAAGAGCCTATCCAACCAGATAAATATCTCAACCCCACAACTGTAGATTTAGAAGTACTGACATCAGGGGGACTTTTTAAAGAAGGACAAGCACCACTTACTCCTGGTAGTCAATGGATTTCTGCTGTGATTCTCCGTGGTGATGGAGTTACGATGATTACCCAACGGTTACAAGTTGTCAGAAAGTAGTGCGTAGTCATTAGTCACCCTGTTTCCACGCTTAAAAGTAGGATTACAGACAAGAAATTCGCCAGCCTGCTTGAATATAAGTAGGGTTGGCGATAATTTTTTTAGCTAATCTGTGCGTTGAGGAATTTTGCTGACAACCAATCCACCACTAACATTGGGAACCCAATATGCAAACTTAGGCGTTGCTGAATCATAGAATGATTTTGCCCTGTATGAAACCAAACCTCAATTGTTCCAGCCGTCAATTCATCCCGCAAATATGCAACGCCCAAACTTAATATCCACTATGATTTACACCTCTTTAGACATCTCCGACAATTAATATCTGCGTCTTGCTGCATCAGGGTTTCAGGCTCATTTTCGGAGATGTCTTTTGATTAATCCACTGTGAATGAGGCAGTTCTTTCCGGAAAAACTGCCTGTTGCTGCTCTGGAAAATCTTGATTGGCGACAATTTCGCCAAATGGACTTAATATATGCTGCTGTTCGATTTTGGGAACATTCTCCAATGGCAGATGGGGAAATAGTAGTTCTGCCACTCGATAAGCCTCTTCCAAGTGAGGGTAACCAGAGAGAATAAAACTATCAATACCTAGGGAAGCATATTCCAACATCCTTTCAGCAACAGTCTGGGGGTCTCCAACTAAAGCCGTTCCCGCTCCCCCTCGGATTAAGCCGACTCCCGCCCACAAATTTGGACTAATTTCCAAGGTTTCCCGACTACCTTTATGCAGTTGAGTCATGCGACTTTGCCCAACAGAATCCATACGCGAGTATGCTTTCTGAGCATTGGCGATCGCTTTTTCATCCACATACTGAATCAGTTGATTTGCTGCATTCCAAGCTTCACTCTCAGTTTCCCGGACAATTACATGCAAGCGAATGCCAAACCGCAATGTCCGTCCCTCGGTTTCCGCAAGTCTACGCACTGAGGTAATTTTTTCGGCAACTTGATCTGGTGGCTCACCCCAAGTCAGGTACATATCCACATGTTTAGCTGCAATACGCTGAGCGATGGCAGAGGAACCTCCAAACCATAAAGGGGGATAGGGTTTCTGAATCGGGGGAAACAGGAGTTTACCACCCTGAATATTTAGGTATTCACCTGGAAAATTGATTTCCTCACCAGCCGTAATCTGCCGCCATACTGTCAAAAACTCGTCTGTCAATTCATAGCGCTGATCATGACTCAGGTGTAAACCATCTCCCGCTAACTCTAACGGATCGCCGCCCGTTACTACGTTAATCAGTAAACGCCCACCGGAAACGCGATCAAACGTCGCCGCCATCCGTGCTGCCACTCCAGGCGATACCAATCCAGGACGCACCGCTACCAGAAACCGCATTTGTCGAGTCAGGGATACAAGAGAAGATGCCACAATCCAGGCATCTTCGCAAGAACGTCCTGTAGGTAGTAGTGCCCCTGTATAACCAAGGTCATCAACTGCTTGAGCAATTTGTCGCAGATAGGGAAAGCTAACTGCGCGTCCGCCTGTAGCAGTCCCAAGGTAGCGCCCGTCACCGTGGGTTGGGATAAACCATAGTAGCTGCATGATCCGTTTCCTATTTAAAATACGGTAATTTGATCACAATACCGTTATATAGATATTAACACAGGAGTATTGCACAGCCAATGGAGTAAATCAAGCTACTTGCACAAAACGTCTGTTGCTGAAGACTGGAAATAGTAAACTGTGATTTATTTCAAGCCTCAAATTAAATGGGTTCTTGAGAACGTATTTAGTCACTGCAACAAGCAGGTCTTATTGACAATAGAAAATCTGGAATCCCTTTAAATCAATGGCTTAGAGAAAAATCAGGCTATTTACTTTATCATTAATACTTTTGTACTGATAAACCAAAACATGAGGGTTATCAGCCTTGGTAGTAAACAATGATTATGTATGGGAAATTATGAAGATTTCATAAACCTTTATTTATTAGTGCTTTCAGCCGATCTGATTCTCAATAAGCGGTTCTTATTGCGGTGACTAGTTACTTGAGAAATTATGATTTTGATTTATCTACGGAAGAGCCAAAAATTGTAAAAATTACGTAACAATTACCCGGTCGCACCTTAACAATTCAAGAGCTAAAATCCGGTTAATTTAGTGTCAAAGGCATATGGCACAAACAGATCAAAAATTCATCCTTTTGTTAATGATTGTTAAGGTGCGCTAGCCCTGGTGCAATCCCCTTCTTTAATTCCTCAAGTTTCGACCTGAATCCTTACGAATTTTTCTGATTTTTATGTTATTAAAACTATATAAGACTGCTATAAAATAGTTAAAAACAAACTTAAAAAGTCTTGAAACCCTTAGGAATTAAGGAGTATATCTACCTCACTAGACTAGGAAAGCCTATAATCAGTAGACTAGTAACGCAAGTTGCTAGTTAGTGCCGCTGAATAGTATCCAAATGATACGAAATACCAAGTTTTGCGTATTGCTAGGCACAAAAATTTAATCTTTTGTACTTAAAAAGAGCCACTTTTTTATAACTAGCAACTTGGGTTAGTAGCCGCATTAAGTTCTATAAATGCATTTTACTCACCCTGACTTATTCTCCCCAGATTAATCAGATCATCTAAATTGAGAAATTAATTATGGAATTAAACATTCAGCTAATTAATTTAGCTCATATTATTGATCGTTCATCCTTGACTACTAGACCTGATAGTTATGTAGCCGATGCTATTGTCTTAATAAATCAGAAACGAAGTGATAGTTTGGCACCCAGCTACTCAAATCTATCCCTTCCAAGTCAAATCTTAGTAGTGGAAGCAGAAAAACTATTAGGAATATTTACAACTACAGATGTAGTCAAACTAATTGCAGCAAAGGAAGTTGCTGAATTAGAGCGTCAGCGTTACCAGGATTTATTTGAGTTTGCACCGGATGGTTACATAGTCATCGATACCTTAGGTGTGATTCAGGAGGCTAATCAGGCAGCAACCAACCTACTCTCAACCGAGCAAAAATTGTTAGTCGGTAAACCCTTAGCCATGTTTGTGGCACTCCAAGACCGCCAGATATTGATCAGCCAACTCCATAACCTACAGCAATGGGAGACATCCCTCTACCCTGCTAATAGTCCCCCCTTCCCAGCTACGATCAAGGTTACTGCCATCAATGACTGCCAAGGTCAGCACATTGGCTGGCGGTGTTTGATATCTAATATAAGCGGTAGCAAGCAGGCAGAAGAGGTTCTGGAAAAACGAGTCCAGGTGTGCACAGCTGAACTTCTAGCGGAAATTAATGAATGCCGACACAGTGAGAAACTCTACCGCGATTTAGTCGAAAGTCAAATCGACCTCGTCGTGCGGATCAATTTACAGGGAGGAATTACCTTTGCCAATACAGCCACCCGCAAGACATTAGGTTGCCATGATGGTCAGTTATTGTTTGAGTTTTTCCATCCAGAGGATCTACCAGCAATCATCGAAAATATTACAGCCATTACCTCACCACCCTATCAGTTAAGTATTGATGAGCAAAGGGTCTTGACAGTTGAAGGTGTGCGTTATTTTCAATGGAACTTTACCGCAATTAGGCATGAGAGAGGGGAGGTGACAGAACTCCAAGGAGTAGGGATAGACATTACCAACCGCAAGCAAATGGAGCAAGCACTGCGGGAGAGGGAGGAGAAATTTCGCCACTTTGCGGACAACAACCAAGCCCTAATTTGGATTACCGACCCAGAATCAGGGGAAAACCTGTATGTCAATCCAGCATACGAGAAAATTTGGGGCTGCTCATCCCGGGTAGAAACAATTCATCCAGAAGACCGCAATCCCCTCATGGCTGCACTGGAAGAGCAAAAACAAGGCAATTCAACTGACATCGAATATCGAATATTGCAACCTGACGGCTCAGTCCGCTGGATCTGGGAACGAGGCTTCGTCATCCGCGATGAACAGGGAAAGGTTAATTCTTACGGAGGTGTGGCAGAAGATATCACAGCTTGGAAATATGCAGAAAACTCCCTGCGCGAGAGTGAGGCCCGACTAACTTTAGCTTTAACATCCGTCCAAATAGGGATATGGGACTGGAACATCCCTACCCAGGATATTCTTTGGTCTGCCAATATGGGACCACTGTATGGTTTACCCAGCGGATCTAAGTGTCCACCCTATCCAGCTTTACTCGATTTAATCCACCCAGAAGACCGTGAAGCCTTAATTAGAAAGGTGAGGCAGGTGATTGTGCAAAAAACCGAATGTGTTATCGACTATCGAGTTATCCATCCGGACGGGAGCATACATTGGCTAAGTAGTAGAGGTCAGGTCTACGACAATGAAATGGGTGTGCCAATCCGGATGATTGGCACCACCAGGGACATCGCTGACCGCAAGCTAGCAGAAGAGAAAATCCGCGAACAGGCAGATCTACTCGACATTACCACCGATGCCATCTTCGTGCGGGATTTCCAGAACCAGATTTTGTTTTGGAATAAAGGTGCAGAGCGTTTGTATGGCTGGCAAGCCCAAGAAACTCTTGGCATAAACCCAAATCAGCTTTTCTACCCCCAAACGTCCCTTCACCAGGAAGAGATTGCTGTCAAGACCGTGGTTGAGTTAGGTTCCTGGCAAGGTGAGTTACACAAGTTCACCAAATCTGGACGGGAAGTTATCGTGGAAAGTCGGTGGACTTTAGTATGTGATGCCGTAGGTAAACCCGAATCCATCCTGACTGTAGATACAGATATTACCGAGAAGAAACAACTCCAATCCGAATTTTTCCGTGCCCAGCGTCTGGAAAGTCTGGGTACCCTGGCTGGGGGAATTGCCCATGACCTAAACAACATCTTAACTCCAATTATGGCATCGGCTCAAATACTCAAACTCAAGTCCGCTCCCCTTGAAGAACGTCATCAGCAATTACTCTCAATCATCGAGAATAACGCCAAACATGGTGCAGCCTTGGTCAAACAGGTATTATCCTTTGCACGAGGCTTTAAGGGAGAACTCACAATAGTTCAAGTCAAGTACCTGATTGGGGAAATTATTCAAATTGCCAAACAGACATTTCCTAAATCTATTCAATTTTCTACCCAGATAGCAGAAGATCTGTGGGCCGTTTCTGGAGATGCTACCCAGCTACATCAAGTACTGATGAACCTAGTAGTAAATGCCCGTGATGCCATGCCAGAGGGTGGTACTCTCACAATTGAGGCAAAGAATTTGTTCATTGATGAAGCATATACCCGAATGAATCTAAATGCCAAAGTTGGGACCTCTATTGTCATCACTGTCTCTGATACAGGGATTGGGATGTCACCAGAAATATTAGATAGAATTTTTGAACCATTTTTTACTACCAAAGATATGAGTAGTGGCACAGGATTAGGGCTGTCAACAGTCTTAGGGATCATTAAAAGCCACAACGGGTTCGTTGATGTCTCGAGTCAAGTTGGTAAAGGTAGCCAATTTAAGCTGTTTTTACCATCCCTAGAAGTAGCTCAAGACGCCTCCAAAGAGCCGCTAGAATTGCCTCAAGGACAGGGAGAACTAATTTTAGTTGTGGAAGATGAAGCTACAATTTGTGAAATTACCACCTTAATCTTAGAAAACCATAATTATCAGACCATAACCGCCAAAAATGGTATTGAAGCGATCGCTCTCTATGCCGAATACAAAGAGAGAATTAGCGTTATCTTAATGGATCTGATTATGCCAGAAATGGATGGCATGACTGCCATCCGCACCTTACAAAAAATGAACCCTCAAGTGCAGATAATTGCTTGTAGTGGACTAAACTCAACAGATATGTTATCTCCATCAGCTTTTACCCAAGTGCAAGCAGTTTTATCAAAACCTTACACAGCAAAGGACTTGTTAGAAAAGTTATCCTGTGTGCTCAGAGGGTAAAATAAATGGGACTGGGGACAAGGAATTTTAGATTTTGGATTAGGGGACACCAGATAAATCTCTCCCCTGCCATTCCTATATGTGTAAACTATTTGCTGCCTTTGCCAATAGCTCACAAACTTCCTCATCAGTAGTTTGGGGAAATTTTTGATACCAAATACCAACACTAAAAAACGGGTTGGGTGTGCTGATGCAGACGATTTCGTCTACCAATTTTGCTAACCTCTCACAGGTGTCAGCTGCGGCAACTGGTACAGCAACTACAATCTTTCCCGGTTGCTGTTTCCGCACAGCCATAACTGCTGCCCGGATGGTTGCTCCGGTAGCTAATCCGTCATCTACGAGAATTACAGTACTCCCCCGTAAATCTGGAAACGGTTTGTCACCTCGATACAGTCGTTCCCGACGCTCTAATTCCCGCTGTTGCTGGAGGGTGATCCTGGCAATTGCCTCATTGGATATATTTTCCTGGGTGATAATCTGTTGATTGAGGATGCGTACACCACCAGAAGCAATTCCTCCCATTGCCAGCTCTTCATGATGGGGTACACCCAGTTTGCGTACTACTAATACATCTAAGGGGGCATTGATGACATTTCTCACTTCAAAAGCAACGGGTACTCCCCCCCTTGGTAATCCCAAAACTAACACATCTGGACGACTGGTATAAGCCAATAATCTTTCAGCTAGCATTTGACCAGCTGCTGTTCGGTCTTTAAATAGCATGGTGTCAGACTCCTGATAAGTCAGGAACTAAGATCTTAAATCGTTACACACATCCTTTCTTGATTTCCTGCTTCAGA
>Ga0209208_10008873_pt1 | contig 13319 bp, 4 predicted proteins | sample S1TSphfallax_3_FD_187694 | JGI IMG/M metagenome (GOLD analysis project Ga0209208, IMG submission 187694) | Host-associated microbial communities from peat moss isolated from Minnesota, USA - S1T2_Fd - Sphagnum fallax MG (SPAdes) (version 2) | ecosystem: Host-associated > Plants > Peat moss >...
GAAGAATGCTAAATGAAATTTTCGGCAGGTGGAGGAGGCGCTCAAGAAAAATGAAAGACAGGATGAAACTGGGTTTACCACCAAAACTGATGGTTTTCTGAGTTTCATCCCCCCCCCCCTTGAATGCTAATGAACTTTTTTGCAGGTTTTTTTTTTAAAGAATCTCACCCTGTGTAATGACCAAACTCAGGGTTCTGGTGCTGTGTTTTTCTAATGAACTTTTTTGCAGGTTTTTTTTTAAAGAATCTCACCCTGTGTATGACCAAACTCAGGGTTCTGGTGGTGCTGTGTTTTTCTTACTTTACAGACAACTCTATTGGGTCCCCAACTCTTTTTACACTTTCACAATTTCAATGCAACTTTTGATTGTACTCTACCATATATTATTACCAAATGGCAGCTTCAACACATCTCTGTAGAACATTTAAATTAATTTTGTAAGAATCCATGTCAAAAATTTCAATTTTCATGAATATTTTCAAAAATATTTCTCTAATTTCCTTCAAAAAAATTTATTCTTTGGAAAAAGAGTAGATTTTTTTTTTAAAATCAAGGTTTTCAAAAAAAGTATAATTAGAGTCAGAGTGACCAAGGTATTACGCTAAATTATGTTATCTTCAGAAATGTTGAGATTTTCAGACTTTTTTTCTCAAAGAAAAAAAATTTGTGAAGCAAAAAAATTGAATTTCTGGGAATTTTTGAGAATTTTCTGTTTTCAATATGGAATCTTCAAAATTAATCAATAATTGTTCTACATACATGTCTTGAAGCTACCATGTACTAAATTTCTTTGAGTGCTTTATGTATAGGGGGGAAGCGTGCTCCCAAGGGCCTCCCCTAATTTGAGGGTTGTAGCCTTAAGGCTGGCAAAAGCCCAAGGTTGTAGGCCTGAAAATTAGGAGAGGCATATGGGACAAGGCCTTCTCTACATAAAGCACAAAAGGCTTTTTGCATTTAAATGGTGCAAGGTCGACATGAGATTAACAAGAGGGTCCTTAAATCTTCCATTTGAGAAGGAGCATTCAAATATAAAGAAAAAAAAACCTTCAAGTGCTTTACATTACGTATACATACTCAAGAGTCTAAGTCTAATAGGTAGCTTATTTGTATGCCCTTATTTGAGTGATGCCTTTGCCTTTCACCTTTACCTTACACATAATTTGTCCATCATCCAATTCTCATGAGCATTTTGATGGCAATTTTCAACCCTTCGTTCTTGTTAAGTAGCCTTATTACAAAAGCATCTTATTTTATTTTATTTTTATTTCAAATGACACATGAAAACATGTCATGACTACGAGGAAGCATTATCATAGTCCCATATTGGAAGAAAATGCTTCTATTTGGAAAATATTAAAAGCATCACAATTTTTTTTTGTGAAGGGCCAATCAAAGTGACCCATTGCAAAAAAAAAAAAAGAGCTTTCAGACGCACCCGCATTTGGATGTACCCACAATTAATTACTATGGATTACAAGTGAGTATAGTTATTAAAGATATATAATATATATAAACTTACACATGCCTAAACATTCATATTCACATGACACATGTAAATGTAAAATATATATGTATATACACACGGCAAAAATATAAGTGTAAGTGTAAAAGTTTGGTTGTCTAAGTGTAAAGAACACTCCACTTTTTTTGCCCTTTTTTCTCATGTTTTGGGTATCATAATGAGAGAAAAAAACAAAAGACAAGATGGAGCAGCTCTTTATGTTCTATATTTGCCTCACATGAGGCCTTTATTCAGTAAAGCCTTTAGGCCTTTAGGCTTTTCACCTAGACTTAAGAGCAACCAGGTGAGCTAGTAGAGTTATTCGTAAAGTTATTGTGAAAGCTCTTTTTAATGGCTCTTTTAAACTTGGAAGGAACCCTTTCAAACTAGCCTTTAGAGTGTGTGTGTGTGTGTGTGTGTGTGTGTTTATTTTATTTTATTTATTTATAAAATTTTATAATTTTTTAAAAAATAAAATTTAGGGGGGCACAAATGAAGAGATTTATTGTGAAGACAAGGCAAAACAACGCCAACTCCTTTAGAGTTTTTTAACACTGCATTTTGACAGAAATTTGAATGATTTAACCCTCAATTAGTATGTTTTTTCTTGGGTGTCCAATCTTTATAAACAATGTGAAATTTAAGCCCATTGATTGAGATGCTAGTCCATGGATGCATGGTAGTTCATGAATGAAAGCTCATTCATGAGATTTCACCTAAGAAAACTCATGACAAGGTTATTCGGGTTCATATTAGTCATGTCAACTTAATGGCTCTTGCACCTCGCCATCATGGAGATATGTATCATGTTTTGGGAGAGAAATTAGTTACTCATGTGACAAGGGAACGTGTAGTAGGAGGTAGGAGTCTTGCTAATGGATGAAATGAAAATGTGAATGAACTATATTCATGGATTAGTTAAAGTTGTAGATGATATTTGTTTAGATGATCTATATTTCATCATCAAATTTCAATAATCCATAAAATTTCATTGAAAAGAATTATGAAAGAAGGTTTGTCGGGCCATTCATCTATTGATGATATCCAAATCTGTGGATGATATTCCATGGGAGTTCATGCATGAAATCTAGATGAAATTTGATGGATGAAAATCCCCTCAAATGAAGTATTTATGGATGAAGTAGAACTACAAATGACATTGGATTTATGAGATTAATTTCAATTTGAAAGAGCATGAAATTTCATTTGATTATTTTATTCATATCCATTAAGAAAGATTTTCATCTAGTTGGGCCATTTCACAATCATAAATAATCCATGTCATTGAATCGTGACACAATTTATATGCAGTTTCATTCAATCAAAGGGGTTAAATTCATCCATCAAAATTAATTTCATTAAAAGATATAGATCGGGGTCATGTTTTTCTCCATAAAAGATCATTTCATGGGTTAGTCAAATCTCACCCATCATAGTAAACCTAACCCTTAGTAGGTGAGATCAGGTTAAGTTCTAGATCCAAACAAGGGAAGAATTAATTTCAAACTTATCAAAGAAAAGGCAAAAGCCATTACATGATGAGGTGCTTGTTCTCTCTGACATCACTAGAATCACAACTCATTTTTAAATTCTTTGTTGTTTTTTTGCTCCCTTTGCTTTTCATCAAGAAAAAGACTTTAAAAGTTAAGTCACATGGGGGGAGGATCTATGACAAAGCTTTCCAATCCCACACAAATTTGTTTCTTGCTTTACTATAAGTTATATAATATTGCTACCCATGTGACTCCTACCTCCTCCCTACCTCCCTCACTCCTTCCATCCCCTCCCCCACCTCAAGATCATTGCAACAAACTTTTTCAGAACTTGATGAATATGAAAATGTTCATGAATAGGTAGCAACCAACCTCTCAAGTCTAGGAAGTGATTTGCAAAACCAATACTATATCAAAGATGGTGGTGGTGGTGGTGGTAGTGGTGGTGTCATTGGTGGTGGTCCTTACCTAAGCCTAATGGAAGATTTTCCCAATGCACCATCACATGTGGTTTGAAATTTTAATATTTCAATGGTGATGGTGGTGGTGGTCCTTAGTCCCTTACCAAATTCAAAGGCAAATATTTCCCAATGCACCATCACATGTGGAGTGGAGAAGATTGGTCACGAGTGACACCTTTTTCATTATTGGGTTTCCTTTCCATTCAATGCGATGAATTATTTGTCGATTGTAGAAAGCTTTGTTTATCGATGATCATCAAAGAACAATTTCATTACTTTAAATGATCAAAAGGCAAAACCCTCGACTCCCACAAGTTGTATGATTGCAAACGAATTGAGTTATCTAAGAAGAAACAAAGGAGCACAAGTAATGTGTTTACACAACCTTGTCCGTTAGTACAATGAGGAGTTTGCAAAATTGTTAGTATGTTGGCAAATTAGAGAAGAATGTGTTAAAATGCTCCAAATTAATTTGTGTTTGAAGCTCCTTGCTCTTTGCATGTCTTTTGCATGGGCCACATGCAACATTTGAGAACTTCCCTACCGTAAATAAATAATCAGTTTTTTTCATTAAATGTAATCCTTTGAATATTGAAATGAATTTTTGTCAAAATGTGAGGCTATGAGGCATTGAAAACCATCATAATTATTGTAGTTTATGACTTGATTACTTACACTACTCGGATGACAATTATATCACAATAAACCATTGTAGATCATGAACAAATTAGATTTTCAAATTGTAAAATAATAGAACCTTTGGGGGGTCCATGCTCAATGTCATTCTTTTATTTCTTTATTACAAGAAGCTTGAACACTAAATTATATTATTTGTAGAAATGTTGAAATTTTCAAAAAATGCTTCTTCCAAAGAACTTTTTTTTGTAGAGGAATTTTTTTTTAATTTTTTTTTTTGAATATTCAGGAATATTTTATTTTCAACATGGAACCCTTCAAAATCAATTAATTTGATAAACATGTGTCAAAGTTGGCCTTGTAGGGTTTAGGGTTTAGGGTAACCATAAGGGACTCATTCACTAAACAAAGAATGAAAGTAACATGTGTTTACCCGTGTTGGGTGATTATCGCAAACAAAAACAGACCCCCGCAATGGTTATCAAGGTGGTTCTTAAAATTCATAACCATGGTTCTTAAAAATCAAAGAACCGATTCTACCATACAACTACGGTTCTCCAAAAAAATTGAAATATATATATATCATAGTACCTTGGCCATTATTCAACACATATCCATTGAATAATTAATTAATTAATTTTGAAACATTCACAATTTTTCATTCACAATTTTTTTTAAAATTTTGGAAGAAATAATTTTTGAAAATTTTCAACATTTCTGAAAATAACATAATTAGTGTCGAACTGGCCAAGGTACTAAGGTAGCCATATCTAAACCCACCAGTTCTTTCATGAAAGCCACTAGTTCTTAGAGGTTCTTGATATAACTAGAACCTGCGGTTCTTTCAATTTGAGTTTTTTTATTTAAAAAAAAATCCAGAAACAAGGATCCTTTTAACCAAATGAAATACCCGACCAACATTGGTAGGTTCTTTGCCCGGTTCTTTATTCTTTTAGAACAATAATTCCAGGTCAATAGAGGTCCATTGATTTTCTTGAGAACCGTTGTGAAAGTGGTTGTAAAGAATTTGTGCATTCCATTCTACTTGATATGAAATAGATGCATTGAACAACTATGCTCAAAAAAGGTCTTTTGAGCATATGCCTTATCGCTAATGCAAAAATAGCTTAATTTTTTAGTGTTACTCTATTTGATTTGTAATAAAATTGTGTTGCTTTTCACAACACAAAGAGCCATATTTGAAAGGTTAAATACCATAATACCTCATCAAGTTTGGTGATAATTAAATTTTAACAAATTTAAATGGAGGGAAATTTTCAAAAATGGGTGAGAACTTGAGCTTCTTGCTTCAAGCCAATCCACCATTGCAAAATAAATATCTAATAACAATTGGCAATGATTTTTTATCCTATAATTTGGTGGAAGATTATGTCTCCTCATTTTTGCAAAATGAAGCAATAAAATAGTTGTAAAAGATCTCACATTTCACAAATTATTATTTTTAGTGTCCAAGTGGATATAGAAAAATAAAATAATAATTCAGCGCCCAAATGCCAAACTTGACAATGTATTACAATACTTATATGTAGTTATGATTTTTATTTTTTCTTAATTAAATTATGTTTATACCCTCCTTCACACTTAATTACTTTAAACACATTATATTATAAACTTCACATATTACTAATTATGGGACCTCCATGAGAGATGGATAAATGATGAAAACTTGTCAAACATCAATAAAACCAAACACCCAAAAAAGGGAGAAAAAAGGTACATAATGAATGGACCCAAGTTTAGGCAAAAAATGCAAACTTTCAACAGGGGTAAACTAGAAAGGGAACATGAACAAATCAAATACTCAAACACCCCCTCCTCCCTTTGTCACAAGGAGCATATCAAATAAGAAAAGGGAGGAACATTTTTAAAAACATTTAACCTAGAAGAACCTTCATCTATAGTAATAACATGCCTCAAAATAGAGGTTGCCCACACTCATTGCAACGCCATTGCAATTGATACTTTTTACTTATAAAATGAATGCAAAACCAAAAGAGAAGGGCCTATAAAACCCTTTGTGCTCCATGTCATATTGGCACATCAATGAAAAGAATTGTCAGCTTGCTAATGTAAACACCCAAAAACCTCTATGGCTAGAAGGAAAAATTGGTTTGATAGTTATTAATTGTGATAAAGGTCATCTTTAACTTGAAATGTAATTGTAGTGACAACCCCATGAAATGGAATTGCCCGTGAAACCAAATTGTTCAAATGGGTCAACAATGATGATGTTAGCCAATGTCTAGATACCATCCACCAAAACCATAATGTCAACTCGCATACACATAAACTAAATAGTAGGTGGTAAAAAAACGTGGGTTTGCTCATGTAAAATGTGAAATCCCACATCCTTCATGTTAGATGCAAAGGCATCTTGCACATAATCATGGGAAGCTATCCTTTCCCCACCGTGGGCACAATAAGAAAAGGTGGATCTTTGTAGGGTCCAAAAGTTGATTACAAATGCAATGTAACAAACCAAGGGTTAAGGGATGGGGGAAACCCAATTGAGTGCACAACATAATGGAAAAAACTTTTGAAGTTAATTTTTAAAAAAGGATCATTGGTTGAACAGACAATTGCATACCCACACTTGGCCTCACACAATATTTTAGGCATGCCTAATGCAAATAAAAAAAACAAATAAAAGATGATGTTAGAAAAATGGTGATCATGCAATCTTTCTAAAATATGCTCTTCAAGTTAATATGTTCTTCTCTCTACTTGTTATTCAAAAAAAGGGACACATGCCATCACCATTGGGGGAAGAAGCTCACACATAAACTTCAAATGGGCTTGAAAGGATAATAAACTTGAACTGATAGCTCTTGAAATTGTTTATACAAGTTAATAAAAAATATACCCATTAAGAGGATAATGTTGTTAATGATCTAGTTGTTTCCATGCTCCTAGCAATGGCAATCCTCATTATAATTGACTAATTAGGTGAGTCATAGTTATTTGACAGAAAAGAAAAAGAATCCTAAGCTTGAATCTAATGATGTTTCAAACTTGCATCATGTATGTTAATACTAGAAACAAACTCGATGATGATCTAGAAATAATAGCTTGTGCATGATTTTCTAAATTGAAATATTAGTATTGGCTTGTGTTGTACTTTCAATTTGTTTATTCATATCACATTTTGCATATTATATTACTTTATATGTACAATAATGAATTAAGGGCAATTTACATTAGAATGCTTAGGCTTGGGATCACTAAAATCTAAAATCCCTCATTGGTCCAAAGTGTGGTTAGTTTGGGTTCACATTAGAATTGTTTGAGGCCTAAGCCCAAGCAAATGACCTTGAATAAAAACCTTGTTGAAATCTTACATGGATTATTATGGATAATGTTGCTTGAGCCCTTGGGGTATGTTTTCAAGCCCACCTCTTTTATGTGGGCTTGATGAAAACAATGAGAGCCCACGGGCCAAAAACTCCTAACCATTCAACTATTATTAATATTTATATTTTTTTGGAAAGTAAAGTTGGAAAGAGTTTTTGGTGGCTTCCTCCACACCCCCCCCCCCCCCCCCCCCCCCTCCAAAAATAATGCTATTTAAACCCTATAATTTTTTTATAAAAAAAATCATCTCATTTTTCTAATCATGTTTTGAAGCTTTTCAAGGTGTTGAAATTTTTGTATTAGAATTATTTGTTCATAGTTTGATTTGTTGTTAGCTTTTTTTAACAATTTATTTTTGTCAACCATAAAAGCCTATCCACATGATGAAGAATATTGATAATCACAAGGGTTGAATCAAAATTCCCAAGAGATGTGGGTTATCCTTTCCATGGTTAAATTTTGAATTCATGGGTATGTTTTTTGAAAAACATTCAATTGCAATGCATTTTAGCCAAAAGAAAGGAATTCACAACCTTCACATATGATAAACCCTTGTAGTGACCAAGATCTAAAATTTCTTGGAGAAAAGCCCCCAAGTTTGTTCTCACAATGTTCACATTTTGTGGACAAAATAAGGGAGATTGTGGGGATCAATGAAAAAGAGATGGGCCGTGAGAAAATAAAGTGTTTGTTCTTTGGTCCAAATTGGGTTTACATTATGAATAAATGCCCTTGAGTCATCACCCATGGGTTTTCCCATGGCTTCATCCAAAATGCAACATACTAAGAGATTTTATAGGCCATGGCTTCAAGGCTTCTAATGTAAACCATTCCTTATTACAGGAGTTTGAGGATGGGATCTTTTAATAAATTACCCAAAAAATTGTTAATGCCACATTTTACTATAAAAATAATGACAAAGTTTTATGATGTCATTTAGAATGTTAACACATGATCCACTATGGAATTCATAAGGTTGTATTTCAATTCATACTTTTCCATGATGTGTGTATTATATTATTGAGATTTTTCTACAATCTGGATTCTTAATGTTCCATCATGATTGCTAACTTTTGCTAAAACTTGCAACAACAATTTGAGGATAGTTACATGTCAATTAAATGATGTGAAGTTGTTTCAAGGTTTATTATGGTAGTTGGTAAAAGTCTTGTATGATTGATTGATTGTGTTATTACAAAAATTGGAAAAGCCTCACACCTTAACAAAAAAAACCATGATACATTTGCTTTTCTAATCGCTAGAACCAAATAGATTCATTGATGTCCATTGAATTTTTTTGTCTCTATACAACTAGTTTGTAGCACATTATTTCCATCACAAGTCACAATCATGTATTCACTAAATATCACAATGCAATTTTTGAGACATTGAAGTGGTCATTACATGTCACCCTAATGTATTTGCTATGCTACCACACCACCATTACAAGAAGAGAATGTGGTTTTTCTCACACAAAAAGGTTATGGCTCATGACAAATTTGTGAGGTAAACTTTGTGGTTTCATCCATCACAATGTACATTATGTGGTGTCTATTGTGGCACATGTTACATTGAAATTACAATTTGACATCCAAGTTTACCATAGATGAATCACCTTTTGATATTTACTATGTACATACACCCTACATACCTACTTATTATGTACATACATACCTATTTGATTACTAGGTACCTACCTACGTACCTATTTAATTGTTAAGTACCTACATAAATATACCCTTACATACCCACTAACTACCTAATAGGCTATTGAGTTGTAAATAATTAGTTGGAGGTTATTTAAATAGGTGTTTAAAGTAAATAAATATTTAGAGGTTATTTAAATATGTATTTAATATAAATATTATTTAAATAGGTACGTAGTAAGAACTTGTGCTACCTAGTAGGTAGGCTATGTAATAATATGTGCTAACAAATAGTTACAATTAAGTTATAACCATGCAACTAGGCTACAACTAGGTTGCAACTAAAATTTTATCTCATATTGTTTGTTTTCCTTTTCAAGTTTACAAACCGTATAAGTAGGTTGGTTTAGTGTAGTAAACACATTCAATTTTTTCAATTACCATATGGGAGGAATTAATCACATAGGCTCCACCCAAAAGGCTAAATCTAAAATAAAATAAGATTTTTTTGTAAAGCTTTTAGACCTAAACCTAAATACCTACCTACCTAGGCTAGACCTATGGCTAAATGGCCTAAGCTTAGCCTAGGTGCCACATGACCTATTGTAAATGGCTTAGCTTGAAATTAGGCTAGGTATTTCAAGCACCTAGCTAGGCAAGGTGGCCTAACCTAGGCCTAGCTTAGGTTCCACATGGCCTATCATAAGTGGTACAACCCTAAACTAACCCTAAATTATCATGACAATCTTAGGTTGCCATGTGGCACAATTTAAATGTTTTAATTAGATAATTAAAAAAAGGTAAATTTTTTGGAAATTTTTTTTGACAAATCCAAATGATGCCACATGTTACATTTTTAGGTTACCATGTGTCACATTCTTAGGCATGTGAACAAATTGGTGTGCATTGTAGTTGCAAGTGTAGTTGCAAATGTAGTCATAGGAACTCATCCTTTAATACATGTATAAAATCACCATATTCATATTGTATGAAAAAAATACTTCATCCATCGCTTACAACTAGCATTGTTGGCAACTTGTCATTTGTTGCTAGGTTGCTTTTTAGTCACAAATGTTGGTTGCAACTAAAATTTAGTTGCAACCAACAATTGCAAATGACATTTTTTCTACTAGTGATGTCATTTATCTTGTAGGGTTGAAAGAATATTGGATTCAAGTTTTGATACTTTTATTTTAAGGTCAACAACATTTTGTGATATAATTGTTTAAAAGGATATTTGGTTTCCATTTCAAATTTTAATGTAAGGAGTCTCACATTTATTATTTCTATCATATGGGAAATAAAGTGCAAATTATAAAGTTTCAAATGTTGGCATATACACTAGGAGAGTAATAATGAAAACTTTACTAACATTTTCACAAATGTATATTTAATTTTATATGTATTTTCATGTTGATTGGTGTAATTAGATAATTCTAATCATAGGCTAAAAAATTAGAAATAATTCAAAGTTTAAACCTTCAAACTAAATAAGTTAGAATGGTAGAAAAGATACCAACCTTAAATTGTTTAACAATTTAATTCATAATTTCAATAGAATCAATGTTTTAAATTCAAAACCATTTTCAGTTTTTAAATCTAATACTTAAAATTTAATATTTAAGTAATTGGTGTAATGATGTGTTTTGTAATTGTGGAGTTGGGTATTTATCACCTAAATATTATATTTAATAGTTGTGGAATTAAGTATCTTTTTTAGGTGTTTGCACATTACAATGACTTTATATGGACATCATAGTGGCAAAATTTTCTGTATTTTCTAGATACAAGAAAATAAATAAAATAAAATTCATTCAAATAATAATAAAAAGGACCCACTTATCTAAAGTTATCATAATCAACGTTTCAATAATGAAAAAATCAAATCAAAATTGTGAATAACCAATAAGTAATGGACTTTTGAATTTTGTCCACATTTTTTGGCACACATGAAAAACTTGTGGATATAAACTTTTATTTCACAATGTGTTAGTTTTATGTGTTTGAAAATTGGGATATTGGATGAATAATGTTTTTAAAACTAAAGATCCATTGAATGAATGGAATGTGATTTTAATTTATTATGTCATGGACTTTTTGAAATCCCAATTTTTAAAAAAAAAGACCTTTTTAAGCATTTAAAAAAATTATTTTGAAATATTTTTTATATGTCTTATAACATCATGATTTGAAATTAGAAGTGGAAAAAAAAGTCATCTAAATATTCATATTTTAAACTGGTTTTCAATTACATGAGAAAAGGACTTTGAAAATGGATTATAGTCTACCAAAATTGCAACACCCTAGTGTGCTTTTGCCCTTTTACCTATATTAGTGGATTCAATAGTTGTGAACCATTATAAGTAGTTTTAATAATGTGAAATTTAAAATCAAATTTAAAAAAACAACTAATTATTTAATTATTCAATCACTAATTAAATTTTCAAAAGGAAAATTGCTAGATTTCTATGCATGATTCAAGTTATAAATGACCAAGAATGTAGAAATGTTATTTAAAATATTTCTTTTCATATTATTTTGTAGCCAAAATTGGCTAAACTTTCCTATGGATGACCATCACTTTGGTTATATCACAAAATTGAACAAAATAAACCATTGATTACAAGATGTGTTGTTCCACAACTACTAGACATGCCATTATATAATAGATGGACACTAAACAAACTTATTGGATGTAACTATTTTAACATACTATTTTATTTTATTTATTTTATAAAATTTAGGAATTGTTTCAACTATTGTGATTAGGTATATATATATATATTTTCCCCCAGTAGTTTTGTTTTGTATTTTGTTATCACGTTGATGTCATTGCTAGAGATTTGTGAGTTTAAGAGCTTTTGATATTTTGTAGAATTGCATTAGATGGAACTAAATGTTTTGTACATTGTTATACAATAGACAAGAAAAATAAATAAGAAATCTTGAACACCTTTGAACTATTAATGTATAAGATATTGATCTTGCTAATGATGTAACATCTTATAATCCAATGTATGTTGTTTGTCCAACACCTCTTTATTGTCTTATGGATGAAGGGAATGAGTTTTGAAGCTCATGATAGTTTTATTTCATTTAAGTTGAACATCACGATGTAACAATTTCAAAGCCACTTCAAATTATAATTTGTCATAGATCAAATTTCATTTTAGAATCGTTCCTCATTGCTTGTTTTGCACTCTTTCAATGTTTTTGTCTATTTGTATCTTGTTGTGAACTTATTTGTTGAATTAGAGTTTCATTAACATTTTTCCTACCAAATCAAGAATGAAAAAGAAACATTAATGAAACAAAATGACATATAGTGAAATTTATATAACTTTATTTTTTGAAAAAATAAAATTAATTTCAACAACATTATTATGTCCACAAAAAATAATTTAATCATTGTCATTGGTAGTGCAAAGTAGCATGGGGGGGTTGTCTTGAAACATTGGAATGGTTGCTTAAAGTGGCATTTTATTTTTTTAAAAACTCTTGAAAAATAAGTTGGGTAACATGCCCTCCAATTTACACTAAAAAATTTAGAGTGGGTCTTTATGTATAGATATAGGAAATATATATTTTTTTATTTTGGCAAATTTTCACAACTTGGCTAAACAATAAAGGAAGGTGCAAAAAATTCAAAAAGTTCTTTTTGGGGGGGAAAAAAAATGAGGCCAAGTTGCCACTTCAATTAGGGGGAAGACAAAAAAAAAAAACTAAAACTAAAATTGCTGTATTTAGAGAACATGTTCCAATAAGTAGCCAAATTATAATAAGAATCTTAAAGTTTTCTACTTCCCTCTTTGATCTCGAGCCAAATTTGGCTAAAGTCCTCTTGTGCATCATTGCCAACCCACCCACTTCACAAATTTGGGGGGAAAAAAAAACACAATCTATGAAATAAATAAATTTCAAAATAGAAAAAAGTATTTATACCCTAGACAATTTTAATTTAATTTTTTTTCTTTTAATTTTTCTATAAATTTATTTATTCCATAGAGCATTCATAAATTCTGTAGACAATTTTAAAAGACAAGTTCCGGGAAACTCTCGAAAAGTCTTCTCATGGCGGTTCCGTCCAGTGTTGGGTGGGTATTTGGTTGATTTAATAACCGTCGGTTCTGAGTATTTGAAGAAAATTCAAAATTACAGAGCCACCACCGAGTCCGGGTATTGCGGGGGGGGGGGGGGGGGGGAAATTAAA
>Ga0209208_10008874_pt1 | contig 13319 bp, 11 predicted proteins | sample S1TSphfallax_3_FD_187694 | JGI IMG/M metagenome (GOLD analysis project Ga0209208, IMG submission 187694) | Host-associated microbial communities from peat moss isolated from Minnesota, USA - S1T2_Fd - Sphagnum fallax MG (SPAdes) (version 2) | ecosystem: Host-associated > Plants > Peat moss >...
CACAAGTTCCAGGTATTTGAAAAAAATTCAGAATCAAAGAACCGCTGTCGGTTCTGGTTATTTCAAAAAAACCTCACAGAACTGTCGAGTTTCACGAAAACCCGAAAAAGAGGAGCTAGGCAGGTTTTTGGGCGGTTATTTTACTTTTACAATTTGGGATCTGGGTTTCAGGACCTCGACAGAAATCGCCCGTTGCTTCACCGGCCTCTCCCTTCCCCCACCCCCCAAAACCTCCGTCACAAACATAGAGACTTACTGAATTAATATATATGATTCATTTAGGTATGACAACATTAGGTTCTATAAATTATTATGGTTGTTGTCACTTGGACAATTCCAAACTGAAATCACTTTCGCCCATTCTTAAGTAGAGAGGCATGGAAAGGTTTTTATCATATTTGTGTCTTTAAAAAAAAAATTCCAACACCATATGCACAAGTAGATTTTCAACACCCTTTTCACCAATTTGCATTTCATTTTTTTCAATTCAATTGTTGAATTTAGTGAATTGGAAATGGATTTAATTTAATTCAATTCAATTCAATCTAAATTCAATCCAAGTTGCATGTAATGCCATTTAATATTTTCATTCAAATGGAAATTTATTTTAACAAAATTAAGTTTTTTTAAAACAATTAATCAATTGATCATTGTTGGTAATGCAAAACAACATGGAACCCAAGTTAAATATGAATATATTAATATACATTTAATGACTAATATAGGGTAGGTTATGGGATATGATCATGGCACTAAGTTGTGGTGAATCTTGTGAACATTTGAAATTTGTCTAATTTGAAATTTACACTAAACTGTTTCCTTTTGTTTGAATGTGCAAATTAAAATGACCAAAAGTTTGATTTGAAATGTCAACTCGTATTAATCTCATTTCATAACTTTTGCTTTCTTTTTTTAAATTTGATAAACAAAGGAATGAATCTTAAGTTCTTACAACTATCTACCAAACTTAGGATCAAAAAGGTTTATTATTGTTCATATCATTTAACAAACTTAAAGGTGCATCACTTGGTATCAAAAATTTAAGAAGAAATTTCATTCAAAATAATATAAATCTTTAATACAATGACCAAAAAGAAACAATCATAAATGAAGTGAACTCAATGGGATGCCAATTGAGCTCATGGATAAATGATTTTAAAATGACCTTGAAATTCCATGAGAAGTCATCCAAAAGGAAAGCTCAATATGAGTTTTCCCAACACTAGGAGCTTGAAATAAATAAAGAGCCACTAAATCAAATCTTGTTCATCATGAAATAAATAGTTCCCTTTTAATGTGAATTAACCCAAATTTCACCAATTGGTTGAAATCTTCAAGTGAAAACCTCTAAAAAGATTGATATTTAAGTTGATGAAACCAAGGCATTTTGATGGTGTATACAACCATAAAATGATGGATGCATGGCTTTTGAAGATGGATATTTACATACCATACCATGAAAATAATTGGGGTATTACAATAGATTTTTTAGAAACTTATTTGAAGTGTCATGCCCAAACATGATGAAGGTAAATTCAAGATGAAAATGGGATATGCATGTTTACTTGTGAAAATAATTCAAGGTGCACATTGAAAAGGAATTCATTCCAACATATGGCCCAAGACATGAAAATTTCACCTTTTTGTGATTTATATGTCATGTGAAGTTTCATTGCATTAAGGAATCTTTGTGTTAGAAATATAAGTAATTAGTTGGATTAACTAAATTTTCATACCTCATCGAAAGATATAATTTTCTATCTTTTTTTGCCACTTGTAGAACAAATATCGCAAGCATGTCAACCAAAACCATGATAAAATCAAGATATTCTAAAAGGTCTACAATAGATTTTTTAGTGTCAAAACCTCAAAATTCATGCAATGCATCAAAGGCATTCTTAGCCCAAATTCTAGAATGTTTGTTCAATTGTCGATCGCCCTTATTAACAATTTCCAGTTCACTTTCATCAATGTCCATACACAAAACTTTCAGGCAAACATTGTCACGTGGATTAGAAAAAACAACGTATCAGAATTAGGAAAACCACAACCAACATCAACAAAATTAGAATGTAGCTACAAAGGAGCTACTTCAAACTTTGGATGGAAGGATTCAAAATGAACAAGGGAATCAAAATCTTCAATAGTCAATACAACATAAGGGTTGTAGAAACTTGTCAAGAATCTAGGATCAAGTTCAACAAAGAAATCAAGATTGGTAGAAGGTTCAACAACATCACATGATTCAACATGATCAATAATGGCCCACATATCATGGTCATGGAGAATATAATTGAAACCAAAAGGCATTATGGAAGAAGATTGCAAATCTAGAAACTCAAAAATTTGAAAATCAACAAAGTTAAAAAAATGAAAACTAGCTTATTCATTGTTAGTAATAACCAAACAAAACAATGTTGGCAAAGAATAACTAAAAACATTAGTAGAATACTTTGAAACATCAACACAATGTTTCTTCAAAGGTGGTTCGTCACCATAAGCCATTAGAAGACAAGAAATGGAAATAAAAAAATTCAATGACACGAAGAAAGAAGGAAAGAAAGGATTAAATAACCTCAATGCACAAGCATGAAGGTTACAATAACACTGTTTGGAGATGCACCAACAACATCGCATGAATGGTTGTAAAAAAAAAACATAAATGAAATACAAAATCAATAAACCTTTCAAAAAAGTTGAAAACACTACACAAGAAACATAAAAAAGATACAAATAAAAATGGAATACTATTGTAACAACGTGAAAAATGAAAAAAAGAGGGTAAGAAAGTTTAGTTGAAGATTGAAAAGTCATAAGACCCTTTTCCAACCAAGAAGGAAACAAGGAACCCCAATTTCGCTCACCAATGGAAATTCTTAAAAGAAAGAGAGAGGAACAATGTTGTGATCAAACAAACGATATAGAAAAAATATGCAAAATAATGTAAACCTTGAATGATTTGATCTGTGCAAAAAAAACATAAAACAAACAAGTAAAGAGACACAAGAAACAAAGCAAGAAGTTATTTTAAAAAGAGCAATGTTAATAAACAAAAACAATTGAAAGAAAAGCTCTCCAAGCTCTTGAAAATGCGATGATGAAAAACAAATGAAATTTTTATAAAAGTGATGAAGCCATACCTTTGATACCTTTGAAAACTCAAAGGAGTTGCAAAGAAAACTTTGCCCAAAATTGAGAGAATAAGGCAAATAGACTACAAAGCTAAAAGAAACAATACATAGGATGAGTTAAAATAAACCCTAAAAGAAACCTAAATAAGCAATGAAAAATAAAATAAAATGAGAAAATCTATCCAATACTTTACATTGGGAAAGATTTTTTTAAAGGTCCTTTTGGGAAGTGCGATGCAACTCTCGACCTACCAACTTCATGCCAATGCCTTACTTCCTAAAAGGACCTAAAAAAAAAACCCTATATAAAGATGACCCAAATTTTGGGAAATCACCATTTGGGAAATCAACTCCTCCCCCTAGCATAGAAGTCTTTGACTATTCATATAAACAAGTTGGTGATTTTTTACAAGTTTGTGCAACAATGTTGGGGAATGAAAGGTCTTCACCACCTATTTTAGACGAAAGGTTTCAATTACACTCCAAAAGTTGCAAGCCTCCACAATCTTAAGTCAAACAATGGTAATAGGGTTGGCTACTTATCAACTTCCAATGTTCACAAACCTTTCACCCATTACCATTTCAAATATTTTGATTGTTGTAAATAGCTAAAAGATGTTTGCTAGTTTTGATCTTGAGCATGGAAACTATCCATTTGTTTGTATTTGACTATGAACAATGTCCTCTTCTACATCCTTTTTCTTACCTCTTTTGTTTCTTTTACCCCTTTTTTCCTTTGAATGAAGTCTTGCAAGTTTCAATTTTAAAAACTTGGTTTGGGACCTTTGATGCACATTCACAATCACAACTTTTGTTAGTATGTGAAAGCTTTCATTAAAGTGCATTGAACATAAAAGAAAACGGGAAAGTTTGATATAGTGTTTTTGGTTAGGGGATTTCTAGTTCAAGCCAAGCATAAGTTTCAAAACGGTTGGCCCTCATTGTTATCAATAGAGAGTTTTCTCAATGTGGGTCACAATGGAAAAACCTTGCCAATGAATGTTAAGTTTGAAAATAAGAAGGGATGTCATGAAAGGGAATGGAACTGAAAGCATGAGTCCTTGATAGATCAAAAGCCCAAACACTTTTAAAGGTATGTCAAAGGAAAAACGAGAGCTTCAAGAAGGTTTATTTAAAAAGGAGCAACCCAAAGTGAAACTTTGTAAAGGAGTAGATAAAGGTCTATGTTTCAATTGTAACAAGATGGGATGTCATTTAAAAGATTGCCCCAAACCAAAGTGAGGCAACTTGAACTTCAAGATAACATTTCCATCTATCAACCTCATGCAAAGTGAGGATTAGGTTAAGGAGGATAATCACCTTGAAAGGCTTTTTTAAACAAGAGGTTTTGTGCTTGTTGGACACAAGAGCCTAACATTAATTTGTAACTAAAGAAGTTGCGAAAAGGATGGAGCTCACAAGAGATGTAAACCTTGCGTAAGTTTGGGGCTTCATTTACTGAATGGAGCCCCAAACAAACAAAATTTGGAGTGGGCAATTGGCCAAAACCAGTTCACAACAAACTCAACCAGATTTGGTGTTTTTTATTCAACATCTTCCTGACAGACTTTTCAAAATAGAGCACAAGAAAGATCTTACATGGTTGTGAAATCTGAATAGGAAACCCTGATATAAACAAATACCAAACATGATTAAACTCTCGAAATCTTCACAACATTCACTTCCAAAGTTTCTTTCCAGTAAAATGAGATAACTCCTTTATGGTAAAAATCTGCATTTGTTCCTGTTTCACATTGTCTTGAAAGAACTTCATAAGAATTGAGAACCACCCCAAAACTCTTCCTATGTGTTTATTTGCTTGAATACACCACTAGCTGGCAGATTGCCAGTAGAATGTAGGTAGGTTTTAGGGCTTTCTAAATAGGCCTAGAATTCTGCAGTTGACTCGTTTGCATGCGTCTCTACACAGTTCATGTCCATTTCTTGATATACAATCCAAGATAACAAGGTAGGATCTAGGACTTAAATCCAAGCTGGACTCCTCTTTCTGTTTAGAATGCCAAGCTGTAGAGGCCAGCTTCTCATTTTGCTGGCCCTATGTGCCCAACAGGATAGGTCCTTAATCAAGATTTGAAAAACAAAGCCCTCTCATGCTGTGCTTGACACCCAATTTCTAACTAAGAAAACCCTAACAAAGACAAAGGCTTTTCAAGTGAAGTTTTCGAGACTAAATAATTCTTGAAAGGAACTGTGTGCATAAAGACATAAGGCCTGGATTTCCAATTTGGGAAATAAGTATGCCCAATATCTAGTTACACATTATTACAATATTCAATTTGCAATCATCCCTCTCTTTCACATGATGACGTCTGTACCTTAGTAGAAATGGTTTAGTTTCAACATTATCTCAAGCTGCCTCCCTCCGATCCTCAACAGAAGTCCGGTGGCAAGCTCTCCGAACAGCCCGGACAACATCTTCAATCTGCAACAATGCACATCCATGAGAGCTGTGTGAAAAGGAGCAACAGAGACTCTGATTTTTTTTGTGGCGAAAATTTGCCATTTTGCTATTAAAAAAAAGGTGCAAAGCAACATGATCAAGGGAATTTTTTTGAAAATCTCCCAAAAATTTGCCACATTTCAAATAAGTTATGATATTGCCAAGATTTAGCTAATATGTTCTAGCAGTTCGCAAACATGTAACAGGATTCCTAGATTTTCTACTTTATTTGTCTTGCAGCCAGATTTGGCTAAATCCTCTTGTGGCTGATTGCCACTTTTGGTGCAACATGAGAAAATTGGAAAAAAAAACACTGAGCAGAGATGGCCAACATGCTCTATACAACACTTGCTTCTGGCATCCACTAAAGACCAAGGACAAGAGTAGCAGATGGACAAAGGAGAGAACTAATGTTGGCCCATGTGAATGATTGGTTTGTTGGAGCCCACAGGGTGTGTGGGCTAGGGAAACAACTGACAGCTGATTGTGGAAGATACAATCTCCAAGGGAAGGAAGGGAGATAATTCATACCTGTGGTACAGCAAGCCGCTCAAGGTTGGCAGCATATGGCATTGGTACATCAGCACCACAAATGCGCTCCACAGGGGCATCCAAGTAGTAAAAGCTCTCTTCTACAACACTTGCACTGCATGCACACAGAGGAAGAGAAAACTACATCAGTGGCTTCCACACAACAACTAGAGCCCATGTAGATAGTGATATATTGGATATGATCCTTTTAGCCCTGGCAAACAGAAGGAAAAAGTAGTAGGAAAAGAATAGTAGACAAAGCCAAGACTCTACAAAATATGCCACATATAAAGTGGAAATCTTGAGAGAGGATCTTAAAGGCAAAAATAGAGGGGTTCGTTCCCTTTCACAGAATGTGGATTTACCAGATTTCAGCCCCAACACCATGCTGAGGCCAGCCTTCCTCAAGTGTAAGAAGTCGTGATGTCTTGCGGACTGATGCATTGATAGTTGCTCTATCAAGAGGACGAATTGACCGCAGATTGACGACCTGCAGATGGAATACGGCCAAATTGCATGCACATGTCATACCATCTTCCGGAAACTATTGAAGATCAAATGCAGATAAATGGAAAGCCTGCCTATCAGCAGTATGTGGCCTGTCCCACTCTCAAATTTTTCTATTCCAAACAACAGTTTCAATAACAAACATAGTGCTACTTCAAAAGACAATTCTTGATACCTCCACACTGATGCCTTCCTTGGCTAGTTCATCTGCAGCCTGCAAGGACAGTGCCATAATTTAGCCTTGCTGAATGGGGATGGGTCCAGGAGTCAGAAAGTACCAAACACCTCGAAATGATTTAGACAAACTCCACTAAAAGTAAAACAAATGGGAAGCAAAAAAGTGTCAACACCATACCTTCAAAGCATAACCAACCATCTTAGAAAAAGTAGCGATGGTGATGTCCTTCCCCTCCCTCTCAATCTGCATAAAGCACAGTCAATTCAAGGTCAAACAGCCCTTGGTCAAAATCATTCATAGACTGATTGGCTACAAATTCTTGAAGCTGATAGCAGGGAACAACCTCAACAGAGATTACACAGAGAGGGCTTTCAAATTAAGCCTACTTATGCAATGAACGACATGAACTCATGAAACACGCCAATAAACCTGTCATATATGAAGTTTTATGATGGAAAATCTGAAGGGGGAAAATATGAACCTTGCTTTAATAACTGACCTTAGCCTTGCCAATTGGAAGAGTGAAGCTTGGATCAAGCACTTGTGGGGACACAGGGAACGTTTCTCCATACCTTTCAAAAGATTGCAAAAGAAAAAGTGAATGCAGGATTAGTCCAGATTTTCACTTGCAATATGTAGTTCAAACTGCAGTAACTGACCATAACAGCACTTTGAGTTCAATGCAGACATAAAATGTCCAAATGGCATGTTAGCAAGAAGTTCACAGCCAGAATTAAAGCATCAATCAGGTAGTTTGTTGCAGGCTTTCAGGGACAGAAGTTTAGACCAATGTCCTTAAAGACACAAAGGCATCCTTATTGAGCACAAACAGCTCTAATCTTATTTGGACAAGCATTTACACTTGCAGAACACAACATAGCCAGAATTGAAAAAGAATCAAAATGGCATACAGGAGCTCATTTTCCAGGAAGACAACAGGGTCAGGATCACGGATAGCAGCCTTGAGAAGCCCACGTGCATCCTCTGAACTGTAGGGCACCAGCACTTTCAGTCCTGGACACTGGCCATACCATGCTGCAAAGCACTGCAGGGAAAAGACTTCTGTTAGACAATCAAACTCAGTGCTCATTGATCGATGATTTCCATTTAACATGTCTAGAGTCCACTCCTAGAAATCCACTGGGCAATGGAAAACAAAGCATAGTGAGCCATCTCCAATGTTCCCACATGCAAATTTACATTGAGAGAGCTACAGGATTGACATATTGAGGGGATAAAAATACCTGGGAATGCTGAGCAGCAACACCAGCAGCTGCTCCATTAGGACCTCGAAAAACTATGGGCACATTAATTTTGCCTCCTGACATGTAGTTGGTCTTTGCAGCAGAGTTGATAATGTGGTCAATAGCCTGTCATATCAACCCACAAAGCAAGAAGTGGTTCTGATTATGAAAAGGATACCAGGTGAAACCAAGAAAAGAAAATCAGGGGCTAGGATACAAACATACAATTGAAAGGGCTAATGAGAGCAGCACAAATTCACAGAAGAAACAGCAATAGCAATGAGATACAGAGAGGGCCAATGCAGGTATTGAGATACCTGCATAGCAAAATTGAATGTCATGAATTCTACTATGGGCTTCAATCCCATAAAAGCTGCTCCAACTCCAAGACCTGTGAACCCTGCCTAAAGATTCCTCAAGCCCAAGTCACAAATTGGAGTCAGTCAGAACCCCACATATGGCTTCAAGAACAGGGGGATTAGAATCTTTCATTGTAGCTGTAGGGACAGAATATTCCTCACTTGATCATGAATTATGTTGAATTCACCTTCCAGATGCTAAGCAAATTGTTTAGTGAGCATTTTACTGGTGCAACAATGCAAAACAAGAAACTTCCTCTTGCCTATGTTCAATGAGACTAACCTCTGTAATTGGAGTGTCCAGCACACGGTCAGGTCCAAACTTCTGTAAAAGTCCCTTTGTCACCTGTCATGTAGACTAGAAAATATCAACAATTTCCTTATCATGACTACATATCTATGAGATTGTGGAGAAAACTCCACATTAAACAATTTGAAGGTTATGCAGTGATAACCCTATGAGAGTCACTCACAACATGTCAGACATTGCCTTCAACTACGTATGTACACAGATCTTTTGCCAAATCAAAAAACATGACACTACAGTCTGCACAAGTCCAATGTGAACTAATTGTAAGCTAAGAACATAAAGTTCATACAACAAAAAAATAATCACAGTGTGCTGGATACTGAAGACTCAATGAAAGACATTCAAACTGCAAACAGCAGACAAGTAGATAAGTACCTTGTAAGCACCTTGATATTCACCAACCTGTCAAAAATACACATACTCATGAGATAAGACTCGGTGTTACACTCTTATGAAGAACTCCATAGCCCCCTGCTTAGATATGGTCATTATACTGTCAAACATGGGAATCTATGTTTTCACTTCTCCAATCCAACTGCGCTTCCTTCATTGCTTGGAACCATAAAATTCATTCCTAAGAACTGCAGCCCAAGGTTAAAAACAAAATTGTTGATAACCTCCATTTCCATCTTGGAAAATCCTTTCAGCATTAGAGGTTCCTATCTACAATCTGAAAATAGAAAGTTTAGGCAAACTCCCTACCTCCTCACCAATCACAAAAACTTTGGAGTCGGCTGACATTTCTTCTTCAATTGCTGAATTGAGAGCGTCCCTAACAGTGATCTGTGCTCCCCACACAATCCTACTTTCTCAGCTCATGCAATTCTGCCAAACATTTGCAGAATGACTTCATTTGTCACCAATCCTACTTTTCTGCAACTGCTATTCATAGCAGTTTCCTCCTGTTTCGTTCAAGACCCACTTCTCTGTAATAGTCGAAGCTGCTTCATTGCTTATAACATCAGGCTGTGAATGTCTTGACACTCCATTCAACCATGTTTCAGGTTCAGGTCTAGGATTACAGACAAGAGACGTACCTCACTGCCGGTGGACATTAACCTCTTGGAGGCTGCCCAAGCCATAGCAGCTGCATTATCATTGCTGCGTCTCTGAAGAAAACGAACCACTCTCAAGTCAGTGCCAAGAAAATATCCTGCCCTTTCACAATACATCTCTCATCTTTCTCTTGCTCTTTCCTGGAAAAAAAAAAACTTCATCATTGAAGAAGATGGCATGAGAGCTTGATAGTCCTACAGCAAAACATAAGTTCAAGATCTAACCACGACAACCCTTGACCTAGGCATTGAGAAAAGCTGGCTATTTGCAAACAGAAATATTTGCTACCAGAATCAGGATAATGTTCAGCTTAGAAAGGAGAAAAATGACGAGAAAAGCTGCTTCATAGACATTTGCTAATTTATTCTAGAACTAAAAGATTTGCTTCCAACTTACATGAAAACAAAACTCTGAAAGGAATTCCACATAGGTATCGACATGGCTAGTTTTCTTAGGACTAAGATCATCCTCATCAGACTTTCCTTCTGGATCCAAAAAAAGAAAATGAACTAAACGAAACCCTGAATTTCCACAATAGAACTTGAGGAGAAATGAACAAGCCATACATGAGGGAAACGACCAGAGAATAGAATCACAACATTTGTCTAGAGTTCAACCTCACAGCCACAAGAAGAACAGACACAAAATGGATAATAAGAAACATATTATTCATGCTTGCTCTGGCATCAATTCCACATCGAATCCTAACAATTGCCACAAGAGAAAAAAACCTCCAAAAGAATCCGAACTCATACCAGAAACTAGGACGACATTCCTTTCCAACAGGAGATATAATGGAAACCCCAACAAATCTCCAAGACCGGATATTATTTCTCCGGCAACAACGAGAATCGAGATCTATGATAAAGGAAGCCGAAGCAGAACTCCAGGACCTATCTCTCTCTTCTCCAATTTGATGGAAAAAGAATAACAACAACAACAACATAATGCATGGAATGAATAAAAGAAAAGGAAAGGAAACTGGATTCTACGGGAAAAAAAAACCTAGAAGTAAGGAGGCTGACAAAGATTGCAAAAGAGAAAGGAAGAAGAACAAATGTACGCTCGCGAATTGACTGACGATGAGAAAAGGAGGAAGAAGAAGAAGGAGAAGCAAGATCATACCTGCACAGAGGTGAGAATCGAACGGCCGACTTCACCCGCCTGCCGTCCCACTGCTCCCCACATGATGATAGCTTCTGAAAGAACTCAGAGAAGAGGACAGCGATGGTGAAGAGATGGCGAGGCGGAAGAGTGAGTGAGTGAGTGAGTGAGCAAGTGCCTAAGAATCCCCTGCTGGCGCCCTTCGCTCTGGGGCGCTTCCCGAATGAGGCCAAAAAAACCACCCCCAACACTTTTGTCCTCTGGAAGACCTAATTGGCCAAGCCAACAGAAGAGTCGGTTGGTCCTTTTCTTGTTCCGTTGTTACCTACATACCTAGTGCGCTTTTCTTTTCTTTTCCTTTTTAAAAATAAAAATAAAACTTAATATTCATAAATAAATAATATTTAAAATATTTTATAAATATTTTATAAATTGACTAGAATAGAATAGATTTTTTAAAATTTAAAATTTAAAATTTTTAATTGTTTTTTATTAATAAACAATTTGATGAATTATTTTTTAAAGCACAATAGCAGACCTGACTTGACAAGCCGTTGTTGTTGACACCTCGCAAGTCAAGCTTCAATGGCCAGAGGGCCCGCAGGATTTTCACCTGCAGAACAACAGTTAGTGGGTTTGGTTTGAACCAGGGTTTGGTAAACTTATTACACATGGAAAAACCCCAAAAAATTTGTTGGTTATGTATATCAACTTTTGAACATACCATACCCATGGAACAAAGGTCATTCATGTTGAAGTGATGAATTAATTAGAAAAATGAAGGTAATTTTGAAATTTTAAAGGTCTTGTTTTTTTAGTTAAAAAATTATTATTATTATTATTATTTTTCCTTTGAAGAAATGAAGGCGACTAAGGATGTCCACAATGAAGGGCTTACATCAAGGTGGTAGCACAGTTTAGCGCAACATTTTGACAATTACCTTTGCCCATTGTAAAGCATGAGGCAAACCTTATCATACGGCTAAACACATGTACATCACAACATATTTGAGGAGGCATTATTCATTGTATAAGGCACCCTCCAAATACATTAGGAAATTCTTTCAAGTGTTGTATGCAACTTGAAGCAAATAATTGGAGATGATGATTTTAAATGAAATATTTAGTAAGGAAATTGTTGGTGACCAAGCTTGATTATGTTTGTGGTTTGATAATTCAAAATATCTCTTATTATTATTGTGCATGAATATGCAAGACTCATAGGGAGCACATCTTTTCACTCAATTTCTTGAGATTTTTTTGTGTTCAAAAGTTATATTATTATGCAAGGTGTAACTTGTCTTTGGCTTGATTCAACTCACAAGCATGCCTGCCATTTGCCTAAGTCTCAAGCCTATGTTTAAGATAAAACTTCAAGATTGGGCATTCTCAAGACAAGGGGCCAAGGACAAGGCAATAGTTAAATCCAAGCTCAAGCTTTGAGAATGTCCCACACCCTTAGGCTTTACTCATGGTAAGGCTCAAGGCAAAGGCTATCATGAAGTTGAATATACATAGATGACACATTGAATCATGGATATAAGGTGCCTTCCATATGCATTTAAGAAAATTTCCAAGTGTTTTATATATCTTTTTAGGTTTAACATGAAATAGAACATATTTTTCAAAACTCATTATATGTGTTCTTCTCATAAATATCGGATGTAAAGGCCATTGTCTTCTCAAGCCAACCTTTGTTCATTTCATTAGGTGATAAGTTTTACTCATTGCATTTACATACTTAACCAAGTAACCACATTAAGTGGGCACAACATGTCTTTTTGTTTTGTTCTCTAGATTTATCCAAAGTCTATAGCTTGAAGACATTCATGAATATTGTGCACCCCAACTACCTCACTTCTTTCCAAATAACTACCTTGCTTATTTAATTTACCTATCAATCTATAAAGGAAGGTAGTTTGTTTTGTTTTGTAATTATGACATCCATTGAACCAAGATGCTTTAGATCGTGTTCTTGGTGTCTAGGGAAAGCTCTTGACAAGGAGGGGTGCATGGGCTTGGTTTCCAAAGATGTTTGGACTTGTGATGCAAAAGTTTTTTAATATTGAATATTTTTTTCACTGAAAATTAAAATAAATCATAGCTGAAGATTTCAGAGGAATTGGAATGTGCCTTTGGTGTTGTTGGAATGATCTTGATGAACAAGATTTAATGAAATTTATTTGGTAAGATTTGGATTTAGAATGTGGGAGATATTAGTTTTTAAATGATTTTTGCCACAAAAAATTCTAATCAATTTCAAAAAACCAAGTTATGGGAAAAAAAAATCAGCTAAAAATGTGTTAACACTTCAATGTCTACCATTCAATCTTATATATTAAAGCTACAGTGGTGGTGTTTGTCTGTTACAGGGTTGTCTGTTTTGCACAACCCTGTCACAGTTTCTATAGTAGAATTGTGTCAGCCAGCAGGGGGGG
>Ga0209208_10008875_pt1 | contig 13316 bp, 12 predicted proteins | sample S1TSphfallax_3_FD_187694 | JGI IMG/M metagenome (GOLD analysis project Ga0209208, IMG submission 187694) | Host-associated microbial communities from peat moss isolated from Minnesota, USA - S1T2_Fd - Sphagnum fallax MG (SPAdes) (version 2) | ecosystem: Host-associated > Plants > Peat moss >...
ATATTTATTTAAAAATATATAATTATGTAACTAAAATGTGAAATTAATTTATTATGAACTTACATAATTAAATAATGATATGAATATGCAAAAAACTTGAAACATACATGTTTATATATATGCGATGACATGATATTTCGTAGGTTGAAGTATTGGTTAGATGGTTAAGGAGTTGGTTTGTGACCATGGAACTGAAGGATCAATTCCTTTCAATAACATTTTAAACTTGGTCCTCAATGATTCCAATATGACTACATGGTGTTGTAAATAACTATAACATGAATACATGTGTCCTAAATGATTATAAAATGACTATATATTTTTATTTGAATTGTAAATGCATGTGGACATTACACATAGTTGTTTTGGACATAACTTGACACCATGTCACGTTGAATTGCTAAAGCAAGTCGTGCAGCACAATTTTAGTGACCATAATCGTTTAATCTTAAATGACTATAAATCTAGTTGTAAACATAGTTGTTTTAAAAAAAAATCCTACTAGTGAATACAAATAAGATATTCATTTAAATGAACCTTTGAACAAGAATTTCAATTAATTTTTTTTTATTATATTATAAGCATCAAATTTTTATTTAATTATATGGTTTCAAAAACTTTGGAAATTTGTTTTCCATTTTTGGGAATTCTTTTACATGAAAATAATTCCCCAAAATTCATTTTTAGCCACTATCTAGAAATTCACGTTAAATAATTAATGTAATTTTTTTAAAATTATAAGTTATTGATTGTTTATTTACACATTAATTATGTGTTTAATCATCTACAAACTTATAATATGCTTACTAGGTATGTAAATCTACCTTCTAATTATTTTCCCTTTTAATTCATAAGTTTGTAATATTTCAAATTATATGTTATTAAATAATTATATGGTGTTCATGAAGAACACTTTTAAATATGTAATCATATCCATGAAAACTTTTAGTCATCTAGTCATATCCACGGTTACAAGAATATGATTAAGTAAAAAAACATGGCATATATGATTGCATGACTAGAAAATAGTCACTAATCATATTTGTTTTAGTCATAAATGTCAAGTTTTGGTATAGCGATAGGCATATATTGTCAAGGAAAGGGGTGAGGAGTTGGTGCACGCTCCCTAGCTCACAACACTTTGAGGGATAAAAGGGCGTGTTGGAGCTTCGTGATGGGACTAAGAAGAGTTGATAAGCTTCACTCACTCACATGGGCCTGCACATAACCCACACAAGGTGGTTAGTGCATAGTTGGAACACCCTTGGTGCTAGTATGAGCCACGAGCAACACGGACACACAAGATTCACCACGGCTCGGACTTGGGGGAAGCCACCACCTTCCCCCTCATAGTATACTCTGCACGTCTCCATGGGGCCCACATTCAAATGGTTTTTCTCTCGTGGGACTCCTGAGTGGGAGTCCCGAAATCGCGCCAACTAAGACTCTCGCGACTTTGGAGCCCCATAGCTTTGCAAGCAGATTCAGATCGAGGTGCTTAAAGCAAAGTTGTAGCCCTCGTCAAGAGCTTTCCAACGATATGTCACACGTCGTCTGCAGCTAAGTAAATCGGGTCGATTCCCAACTTTTTCTAGTCGGGGGTCAAACTGACAGTTTGACTTCTGGCCCTTCTTTTGGCCATAACTTGTGTTTTAGATGTTTAAATGAGCAATGCAAGCTCATTTTAAACATTTACGTTCCAAGAGCTTTCCAATGATATAAAGAACGCCACAAGCCATTGAGTTTTGACCTTTGAAATTACTCTTAGAAATTTTGGGAGTCCACCGGGACTCCATCTTTGACACGCTCCTAAGTTCCTTGATAGACCCACTTGAAGGTCTAACTATGTAGAGATGCGGAAGGAGTTAGAACTTGGGGTCGCTCCCAACTTCCAACACTAAAGGGGGTGAGAGGGGCGTGCTAGAAGTTCCGAGATTAGACTAGGACGAGGGACAATTATGTTGTTACACGATCCTACATCCAAAACCAACCCTAAGTTGGTTACAACTCATTCTGCACCCTTTTTGGTGTTGGGACTAGCCATGGGCGACCTTGGACTCACTTGACTCACCACGGCTCGGACTCGGAGGAAGGCACCACCTCCCCATATAGTATTCTCTGCAGCTCCCCGCGTGGGCTACATCCGAATGGCATTTTTTTCTTGGGACTCCCAAGGAGGAGTCCCAAAACTATCCCGGGTTGGACTCCCGGGACTTTGGGCATCCATAACTTCTTTTTTAGACCTTTGATTGGGATGAGCTTTCAAGCAATCTTGTAGCTCTCTTTGAGAGCTTTCCAACGACATGTAACACTCCTCCTGCAGATGTCGAGATCGGGTTGGTTCTCGATTTTTAGTGGTTGGGAGTCAAACTGCCAATTTGACTCCTGACCCTTCTTTTGCTCATAACTTAGGTTGTAGATGTCCAAATGGCTCATGTGAGGCCATTTTGGACATCTAGACTTCAAGAACTTTCCAACGATATAAAAAACACTCAAATGCAAGGCGTTTTGACCCCTACTATCAAGCTCTGAATTTTTGGGAGTCTCGAAGGACTCCAAGTTTCCACTTTTGGGAGTGTGAATTTCATCCTCACACTTAACCCAAAGTGGGGTTGCGACAATCTCCCAAAGTGGGAGTTGCCTTGGGAGTGTGAGGGTTCACTCCCTCACATTTTTTTACACTCCCGGGAGTATGTGATGTGATTCCCGGGCTTTCTCTTGGCCCGCAACCTTGCAACCCCTTTGCCTTGGTCACAAGCCTAAGGCTAAGGTTGCGACAAAGTTATTTTATCTTAATCTATTTTTGATTATGTGAAATTATTGCTGGTTACTTTTGGCCATTAAAGGTTATTTCATTTTATGTTTTTATTGGCAATTTTAGGCTATTGTAGGTTTTTTGACCTTAAAATATTTTTTCTATTGTAAATTATTTTATTTTAGATTTTTTGGGCAATTTTAAGTAATTTTAATATATGATTATTAGTGGTTATTAGTGGTTATTTTAGCCTAAATTACCATAAGTTATTAATGGATATTGGTGGCTATTTATTAATGGTCATTCATGCATATTTTATTAGTGGACATTGGTGGTTATTAATGGTTATTAGTGCCTATTATACTAATGGATATTGGTGGTTATTTATTAATCATCATTCATGCATATTTTATCAGTGGATATCGGTGGTTATTAATGGCTATTATATTAGTGGCTATTGGTGCTTAATATATTAATGGGTATTGGTGACTATTCTATTAATGATTATTCGTGCATATTGTATCAGTGGATATTGGTGGTTGTTAATGGTTATTGTTGCCTATTATATTAGTGGCTATTAGTGGTTATTAATGGTTATTATATTAGTGTGTACTGGTGGTTATTAATGGTTATTATATTAGTGGTTATTGGTGGCTATTTTATTATAAACCATTAGTGATTATTTTATTAATGACTATTGATGGTTATTTTGTTGGTGGCTATTAACAACTATTTTGTTAATGGCTATTGGTGGTTATTTTATTAATGCCTATTATATTGGTGGTTATTTTAGGTTATATTATGACTATTAATGGTTATTATATTATAAGTTATTATTGGTTATTATATGTTATATTACGATTATTAATGGCTATTGCATAATAATTTATTATTGGTTATTCTATATTATAATATGACTATTGGTGATTATTTTATTATAAGTTATTGTTGGATATTATATGTTATAATATCATAAGTTATTGGTAGTTATTCTATTGTAGGCTATTTTAGATTATTTCAAGTTATTATACTTAAAATAAAACAATTTATAATAACCTAAAGCCTAAGGTTAGTTGAATAATTTAATTAAGAATAACTTAAAAGCATATAATAAATTAACTATGATATTTTAAGATAAAATAAGGTATAATAATATAAAATATATCATAAAATAACATACATAGGATATTGAAAACAACATAAATAATTTATTTATTATAGTAAATTATAATATTGAATTATTAATTAATAGTGAGACACAATGTTTACATAATGATTTTATAATGAAATAATTTTAATCAGGGTGAAATTAGTAAAATATAATAAATTTATTTTCATTTGTAAGGTCCCATAGTGATTCAAGTTAACGAAATGCACCTTACGTTTGTGATAGTGTAAATATCCATTAAAATCCACATGTACATTATAATTATCCATTAGATTCACTAAAATCCACCAAAGCAATCCACTAAAATTCCATGAAAGTCCACATCCATTACAAATATCCATTCAATCTACACTAAACCCCACATAAAAGATTCATTAAAGCTCACCAAAGTTCACATCCACTACAACTATTCATTAGATTACAGTTCCATTAAATTCCACTAAAAAAATCCACTAAAAGTCCATTGGAAGAGCATTTATTAATTAAAATAAAATCTCCACTAAAGTCCATAGGTAGCCAAATAAATGCATAAAATTTCAAACATTTAATAAAAATATTATATTTGTTCATGGTCATCCCTGGGTGGACACTAATGGAGTTTAATGGACATGGGGTGGTGCATGGTGGAACCTTAATGGGCATCTCTCTAGTCCACCCATGAGTGAACATTAGTGGAGTTTAGTGGACACGTGGTGGAATGTTGGGTGGAAAGATGTGAATGCAAACTTGTCATTTTAGACGTGTATTACGTATCATGATGGAAGAACTCTGAAGCTGGCCGTGTGAACAGAGTAACTTTTTAAATTACCTATTTGCTAGGTACTAGGGTAGTAGGTACATAGGCACCCCTGACCTGCTGCATGTAGTTGAAAAAAAATTAGGGCAAAAAAGAGATGTCCCTGTGTGAACGGGACATTTCTGAAGGGTTCCAAAACGCGAGGCGCTCGCCGACGGTCCTCTCTCTTGTTCTGGAGCGCCGCCATCGCTAGACCTGCTGCCCCAAGCTGTTCACCATGGTACGCGCGCGCTCTCCTTGCCTCTTCCCGTTGTGTATTCGCTCGTTGTTAGCTACAGAAACTCATTTCTTGCTTTTCTGGAATGGTATTTAAAAAAAATCCCCCGCTACTTTCTTCTTGCCTGAGAGAAATCTTGACCTTTTGCGCTTGTGATGACAAGAGTTTGATTTGGTTTTCTTGATCGCTCTTCCCTTGCTTTGGATTGTTTCTCTGCCCGTAATCTTTCTTGATATATCACTACTGTCTTCTCTATCGCATTCTCTTTCCTTCCCTTATTATGTTGATAATATTGCTTGCCTGCGGTCGTTCCATTATTAGGGTTTATTGTGCGGAAGGGGTTTTGGAGTCTTAGCGTGCCGTTCTCGCTCTGTGTGCTACTCTAGGTTTTGTTGCTGTGGCGGAACTTAACCACGGTGCTTAAGTTGGAAGATTTTCTTTTCAAGTTTTTTGGAAACAGTGTTTGTGAATCGAGTGTATCGTGTTTCTTTCTACAGAATGAGAGATTTTTGACTGACTACTTGCTTGTAATTGCAGGCCTCCGAAAAGAAACAGCAGAATTGCATGCGCGAAATCAAGGTGCAGAAGTTGGTGTTGAACATCTCCGTGGGTGAGAGTGGAGATCGCCTTACCAGGGCATCAAAGGTGATCTTACATCGTTATGGTTTCTACTCTTTATGTCATTTGATTCTTTCTAAGGAGGGGTTGGTGTTTCTTCTCTGAACTACATTTGGAGATGATGTTGTAGCAATTTTGCACTATGTTCACTTTTGTGGAGGTTCTGATATTTTGTTTGTCTCATCTCTTTGTAATTGATCTGTTGCAGGTGTTGGAGCAGCTCAGTGGTCAGACTCCTGTCTTTTCCAAGGGTGAGATTGTTGTCAGAGTATGCTCTTTTTGTGCATATTTCGTCTTTTTTATTAGATTATTGCAATTCGATAGGTTCACAGCAAGAATTTAGACTGAAGGTGTTCTGGATACTCAGAAGAGGTCATGTGATTTGCAGCAAGGTACACTGTGCGTTCTTTTGGTATTCGGCGCAATGAGAAGATTGCATGCTACGTAACAGTGCGTGGAGAGAAAGCCACGCAGCTCCTGGAGAGTGGATTGAAGGTGAAGGAATATGAGCTGCTTCGCCGAAACTTCAGTGAAACCGGATGCTTTGGATTTGGTATCCAAGAGCACATTGATCTGGGAATCAAGTGAGTTCCTTCTTGCCTCTCTGCTTTATAGTTATGTGGATTTCTGCTTGGGATATAGGAGGCCCCAGCCACTACCCTCTCTGTAGCCCTCTCTATGCCTGTGGCTTCGATGCTTGCTTGTACATGGGCAATCTTTAATACACGCTCACAACCTTTCTGCTGGTTGAACCAGGATACTGTTGATGTTTTGATTAGCCATGCCTCCTGAGTTCTAGCTGACATCATGACTAAGAATTCCTATTCCTTCCTGAAAATGTAATGGAAACTTTTGATGCAGATGTATGATTTGTTGCCCTGCATTTTGAGGTGACTGTGATATACACATGTACACCAACTGTTTTGGAACTGATTTCAGTAGGGAGTAGTGTCTGCTAGTCACTGCCATTCATCTGAATGTGACAGCCTGATACTTTGCAAGGGGGTCTAGTGCCACACTCATTCTCACTGTATTTATGTGGGTTTTCCCAGTTGTAGGTTTCAATATCTGTTCAGTTATCTTATGTGACATTCTGGATTTTTGCTCTGCAACCACACTGATATATTTTCTTCTCTATGTGTATGACTGAATAGGGCAGGTGCTGATATTGAATGATTGTGTTTTTAAATGGCAGGTATGACCCTTCCACAGGTATCTATGGAATGGACTTTTATGTTGTGCTTGAGCGTCCAGGTTACAGAGTGGGGAGAAGACGCAGGGCTAAGTCTCGCGTTGGTATTCAGCATCGTGTCACCAAGGAAGATGCCATGAAGTGGTTCCAGGTCAAGTATGAGGGTGTGATCCTGAACAAGTCACAGAACATTGTCTAGGTGATGATCATTTTTATGTTAAAACGAAGGGTGAAGGAAAACCAAGTTTTTAATGGAGGAACCAAGCTGTGGGCGCCCCAGAGGCTTGCAGCCTCTGTGGTGATAGAGTTGGCTTGGTATAGGGCATTTTTGCATGTGTATGGCAAGTGTGAAACAGATGGGTTCCTGTTGTCACTTCATGTGCTGCCTTTTATATGCAACAGAGTGAATGTTGATGAGCATGGAATATTTCATGTGGCAAATTTTGTGTGAGGTTTAAGGTTGCTGCAATGGTCTAACCCACTGTTTTTCAAGTGTGACTGTTTTTGTCTGATGGAGTGCAGCCTCACATCACAGATAGTGCAGCCTTTCTGAGGTGGGTGGGTGGAGATTGTCATTTTTGTGGTTGTTGTTCACTAGGGATTGCTCATGCATTGCAAAACGGTTTGCAACCTTGGATGTATTTGGATACCCCACAGTCAAGCTCTTTGGTCAAAATACAACTAGCCTTTTGTTCTCAAGAAAGTTTGGTGTTTGTTTGTGTAGGTTCTTGTTGTTTTAAGAGCAAAAGACTACTAACTAAACCACTCCCAAGTAAACAACAAATTTATGGGCCCCCAGTAAGGCGGAGACTATGGAATGTGGTATTTTTAATACATTTTCAAGAATGTTCATCAGGTTTGAGTCTTGATGGGGAAAGCCATTATGCAATCCAAATTGTTTCTGAATTTTTTTGTGATTCATGATGGCCATTTTTCTTTTGTTTTACGATTTGAGCTGGCCATATCGAACTCCTTTCTCTCTACAATTTTGTTCCACCAAATGATTTGGTGGTAGAAATGGTTTAATTCATCAAATCTTCATATCCATAGATTCATATGTTCAAGTTAATAATATAAGATATAGTTTTGGGTTTATATCTATATGTTTTATTACCTTGCCATCTTTGACACTAATTATCTTGTTTTCATAGTTGTTGAAAATTTCCAATTTCGTTTTTCAAAGAAAAAGATTTTGTGAAGGAAAATGGGGAACCATTTAAAATAACCTGGAATGTTTTGTTGTTCACATGGATATGTATTTAAAAAAGATTGAACTAGGTAATTTTTCAACCCCATTACTATGGGAAATTTTATTTTGCTTCATGTGGTGGCTTTTTTTCTTTTTTTTTCATGGGTGCCTCGCCCCTTGTTGGAGGCAGTTTGCCCCGTGTTTGTTGGTCATTTCCTTCCCGTTTCGCCCTTTGTTTCTCCTTCTCCCCACCTCTTTGGTTGGTTGTCAGGCTAGGCTCATTTCTTCCCTTGGTTGCAAGTGTGGGACTCAATTTGATGTCTTGTGTTTTTAATGTGGTGTCCTTTTTTTAAAATGTAGCATGTTTTGTCATTCTAGTGGCATAGTCAAGCTTTTCAGGCTGTTTTTTTTTAGAAGAACTTCTGGAGGTTCTTCTTGCCCTTCAACTTCCTTTCTTGCCTCTTTTCCCCTTGTTGTGACTTGGGCTTGGGTGTTAAAGGTGGACCCTTTAGTGCCTTCCATTTGAGTTTTTTTTGGTCACGTTTGTATTCAGAGATCCCATTCACTTTGGGATGAGAAGTGCAAGTTGTTTTTTGTTTGCCTTGGATGGCCTTGCTCGAGACCTTTTTGACATTGTTGTCGGACATTTATTTTTGTTTGTGGTGTCCTGTTGCCCCATTCAAGGTGGTGCAACTAGACATTGCAATATTAGAGCTTAGTTTTAGTGATTTTTATTGAGAGATTGGGAAAAGTTTCAAGTGGAGGTTTTTTTTCAAAGGTAAACATTAGTCGTAACAATACCTTTGGATTGAAACCTTTCAATGCCCATGTTCCTTTCAAATTCCTTTTTTAATGTTCCCCCCTGCCCCCTTAAGTGGTTTGGGTGAAATTTGGTTTTAGGACGTGTTAAAGAGTATGCTTGTGCGACAAATTCCTTTCATCACAAACTTCATGCATGAAGATTTGGTAATAATAGATTTTTTTTTCATAGGTTCATATGGAATAGACACAAATGTCACTCATCTACTTGAATTGTTTGAATATCAATGTCATGTGCATTGTTTATACATGAATGTTATGTGTTTATTCGTATTGTTCAAACAAGGATGTTGTATGTCTATTTGTCACATCTCTAAATATTTTGAAATATTCAAATGTGAGTCCCAAAGTGAAAATAATGGAAGAAAAAAAAGTTGGAATACATTCTTTAGTTCACAACATTTTTGGGGTAAGAGGGGTGTGTTGGAGCTTTAAAACGAAGATTAAGAGGAGAGATAAATGTGTCAATTATTCATATTAATTTGCATAAACCAAATAACAAGTTGGTTAGTGCATAGTTGGAACATTTTTAGTGCATGAACAAGGTATGTGCATACATATATTCATAAGACTCACCATGACCTGGATTTGGGGGAAGCCAGCACCTTCCCCCTTATACTGTTTTTTGTGACATGCCACAAGGGATACATCCAAATGACATTTTTCATAGGACTCCCAAGTTGGGAGTCCAGTCACTTTGGATGCTTATAACTTCTTGTGCAAACTTCCAATTGAAGTGAGATCGAAAGAAAAGTTGTAGCCTTCATCGAAAGTTTTCCAATGATACGTGGCATGCTTTCTATGCACACGTCATTGTTTATAAACAATGTCATGTGCATTATTTATATATGAATGTTATATGTATGTTCATATTGTTCAAACATGGATGTTGTATGTCTATTCATGTTGTTTACAAATGAAAGTTATGCACATATCTTTTGTGTTTAAATAATGCATGATATTTTGTTTAAATGATAAAAACCCATGAAATAACATATTTCACATGGATTTGGAACGAACCCATGAAGCTTATAAATTTGTGATGTTGCCCTTATGAACTTAACTTTTTAAGAAACCATGTCAATTTTGCAGGTTTTTTGTCCTTTGGTTTCGCCTTCGTTTGCCCTAATTTTTTGATGGACTTTTAGCCAAACGAGGACTTAGAATTATCCTTGGATTTTTTTGAGTTTTTCTATGCATGTCACATATTTTCACGAAAGGGCTTTCTAGCATGGTTTTTGACCATTTTCAAGATGTTTTTGACCTCGAAGACTTTACCAGCAAGTTATTTAAGCTGCACCACTTCAATTCCCATGTTGCCATGGGTTGCTTTCAAGGGTCCATTGCTTGTGTCCTTGGTGCTACTAGGTTCTTGGCTTTAGCCAAACCTTTAGGTGGCATTAGACCATGTTAGTGGGTGAGATTTTTTACCGACTTATCAATAAAGCCTTATGTTTTCAGTTTTTAAATGTGTATTTTTTCATTTGTTGCCTCATTAGTTTGGTGTGATTGTTATGGGTGGGTGTGAGGCAATGGTGCATGATATTTGAGTTACATTGAATGTCCATTTTGATTGAGTGGTGTTGTAAGTGGATGTGGTAAATGTTTTAAATTCCATTTCATGTTAGGCCATCTTTTAGAAGCTTCGTGTGGTAGGAGGCTAGTTGTTTTTTATTTTCCATTTTATTCATTCTTTTTATGGCCAACACTTACCTTTGTTCCTTAACCATCATTCCCTTGGGGAAAGTTTCTTTCATTTGTGAACACGTGTCAAGGTGATTCGTTCGTTGGGCCTTTATTTGCTTTAGTTCATTTTTGTGTTTTCTAAACTTCTTATGTTGTTTTTCCTTTATGTATTTTCCTTTCATTGGTAAACATCACTCACATCCTTGGCCTTGTTTCCCTTGTTCCATTCTCTTTTGACCATTTGGTTTCTTATTTAGTTAATGTGGGTCTATTTGTTTAGCCTCGGAAGTCCGATGTTTGGTCCCTTTTTGGTTTGCCCCCCTTTCTTGGTTTTCGTTGCTTTTTAAATGACATAAAAGTTTTAGGGTTTTGTTTGGCTCCATTTGGTTCCATGTCCTTTTCCTTTTCCTTTTTGTAAAATGCTTTGCATGAAAACATTCACCATGTGGATATGCGTTTTGACACACCCCAAGCTCCTTGATGGATTCAACTATGAGGTTAAAGGTGAAGTGAAAAAAGAATTGGGACACGCTCTTTGGCTTGCAACATTTCAAGGGTAGAGGGGTGTGTTGGAGCTCCGGGATGGGATTAGGAAGATTGACAAGTAATTCAATCACTCACACGAACCTGCACAAACTAAACAACAAGTTGGTTAGTGCGTAGTTGGAGCACTATGGTGCACTGACGAGCCATATGCAAACATGGACTCACAAGACTCATGACAGTTCAAACTTGGAGGAAGCCATCACTTTCCGCCTAATAATATACTCTATGCCTAACCATGGGAACAAGACCCAAATGACATTTTGTCTCGGAACTCCCAAGTGGGAGTCCCGAAATTCCTAAAGTTGAGATTTTTGCAACTTTGGGGGCCCATAATTTTGTGTGCAGACCTCTGATTGAGATGAGGTCTAAAGATAAATATAACCTTCTTAAAAAGCTTTCCAGTGATATGTTGCACACCACCCGCATGCAAAGAAATTGGGGTGGTTTCGGATTTTTAGTGGTTGGGAGTCAAATTGAAAATTTGACTTTCGACCTTTCTTTTGGCCATAACTTGTGTTTTAAGTGTTCAAATGGATCATGCGAGCCCATTTTAGACATCTATGTCCCAAAAGTTTTCCAATGATATAAGTATTTCTTTAATCCAATGGGTTTTGACCCCTATAATTACTCTCTAAAATTTGGAAGTCCATTGGGACTCTAATTCTCAAAATGGGAGCTCACTTGGGAATGTGGAGGTTCATTTTCTCACACTTTCTCGCACTCTAAGGAACATGAATTGTGACTCTTGGCCTTCACATTTGGCCCACACCTTTGTAAGCCCTTACTTTGGTCACGAGTCGAAGGCTAGGGTTGTGACATGTTTGGAGTTGTGAAACCTTCATGTTGCTTTTGGGATCTTCTTTTAGTGTTTCACGTAAAAACCTTGTTACTTGCTTCATGTGTTCTTGCCCCTCTTGAGCTTTTGATGCCAACTTGTAACATTTAATTTAACCTTCATGTAAGTTTTTGAAAGGCTTTTAAGCCTAGGTTTTCTTGAGTGTCTACAAGCCCCTTTGTGTGTTGGTAGGTTTTATTCCCCATCTCTAGTGGTGGGATTGGCTTCATTTCTATTGAGACGATTACACCAATGGTTTACTTGAGGGGGTTAGGTGTTAATAACAATAATCATTGTTTTTAAAATTTTGTTGGATTCATACTTTTTTTTTAAAGGCAATTGAAGCAACCAATTTGGGTTTGCTCCCCTTCTAAGCACATTTGACGTTGTCCAGTTGTAGTAGCATGTTTTCCCCCCCTTCGAGTAGCTTATAATGAGGGGAACATATTGGCTTCACGATACCATTTTAGAGAGACTACATAACCATTTTTTTTCTAGCATCATCTTTGACATGTTTTTTTATTCGCATCGAACATGCTTGAAGTCCTATGCAAGGCCCAATATGGGAACTTGGTTATTTGTTCACCTTGTCATCCTATGTTTTTGTTTTCCCTTAAATGCTTTTTCTTTTATGTTTTAAATTAGCTTAAGCCTCCCCCCATCATTTGACTTTTGGTTTGACCCATTGCGTATGTGGTTAACCATTAGACCCCATGGCGATGCACCTCCTTCGATGTGCCCATGGTGGGGAGAGAATTGCATCACATGATGTTATTCGAAATGTGTTTACATGCATTGCAAGAGATGCATGGTGTTATGTTTTGTGGCAGCAAACCCATGCTCTTCCACTACCTTCTATTTAATTGTTTCATTGAGAAGTCGACATTGTTTTATTAGCAGATGGCATTCACACATTGATCGATGTTGTGATTCTTGAACTCATTTGAACAAACTTGGTATCACATGCACTTTTTGTTTAAGGGGTGGTTACAACAGTGGCTAGTGATTGTTTAGGTGAAAAAAAAACTTTATCACAATTGTTACTCAACAAATGTGTTTCTTCCTTTTGCCATAGAAGTTTTTGGGGTGTCTTCACTAGCAGGCCTAACAACTTTTTTCATCAATGTGCTAACATGGCATGGACAACAAAAGGCACCAAAAGCCTTCCTTTATTGGGTGTATCTCCCCTTTCTTTAGTTGATATGCTTCATGTGACTAGTGGAGGTTTCGGTAGTTAGTGGTACCATTACATCTATGTGCCTCACCTTTTTGGCGCTCTTTTGCTTGCATGGACTTTGGTCCTTGAGCTTTGTTTCTTGTTCTCTCCCTAGTCTTGGGCGCTTCCTTTCTATAAAGTTTGGCAAGGTTTCATCAAAATGTAATGTATGTCCACATAAGCAACTATAGGGGTGCTAGATGAAGGTCTAGGGATTGGGAGGGATGAATGTGATAGTTTAAGAAATTTTTCTTTCCAAATAGAAGAGTTTGGGGGGGG
>Ga0209208_10008877_pt1 | contig 13314 bp, 14 predicted proteins | sample S1TSphfallax_3_FD_187694 | JGI IMG/M metagenome (GOLD analysis project Ga0209208, IMG submission 187694) | Host-associated microbial communities from peat moss isolated from Minnesota, USA - S1T2_Fd - Sphagnum fallax MG (SPAdes) (version 2) | ecosystem: Host-associated > Plants > Peat moss >...
CCGAGAGTCAAATTGGCAGTTTGACTCCCGACCACTAAAAGTCAAAGTCGGGTATCAACCCGATTCCGACATCTGCAGAAGGATACCAACATGGTGTTGGAAAGCTCTCAAAGAGAGCTACAAGATTGCTTCAGACCTCGTCCCAATCAGAGGTCTGGGCAATAAGTTATGGATGCCCAAAGTTCTAGGAGTCCAACCCGGGACAATTTCGGGATTCCTCCTTGGGAGTCCCGGGAAAAAGTGCCATTCGGATGTAGCCCTCGCGGGGAGCTGCAAAGAATACTATATGGGGGAAGGTGGTGGCTTCCCCCGAGTTCGGGCCGTGGTGACTCAAGTGAATCCAAGGTCGCCCATGGCTAGTCCTAACACCAAAAGGGTGTAGAATGAGTTCTAACCGACTTATGGTTGGTTTTGGATGCAGGACCAAGTAACTAAGTAGTTTGTCCCTCTTCCTAGTCTAATCCCAGAACTTCTAGCATGCCCTTTTCACCCCCTTTAGTGTTGGAAGTTGGGACCGGCTCCAAGTACTCCTTCCGCATTTCCACATAGTTAGACCCTCAAGTGGGTCTACCAAGGAACTTGGGAGCACATCAACAACATCATGTCTAAAATATTGAAAAATCAATATAATCCATATTGGGAGGGAAATGAACAACCCTTGGCCCATTGTGTCTGTGTGTTTTGTGGAAATCATATATTCACCTTCCAAATGCGCAAGATTCAGAACAAAATCATTTTTTCATTAGCATCACTTTCTGTTACGCATAAAACAAAATTAGGTACAATAATGCAATGTTAGTGGTGTTCATTATCATGAAGGACAATTATAATTATAATTAGTTCTTAGAGTTATGATTCATAAAGATGGTGACAAATAAGGTCAGTGAGATCCATTATGCTAAATAAAGTGATATTGAAAAATGAATTATGTAATATATTTTTTGAAATTCATTATGAAAACACCAAAAATTATATGAACACAAAATTAATAGGATTAAATAACCCTTCAAAAGTGGATTTTATATGGTGACTCAACATATAAAAATATCTGGAATAAAAAAAATATGAAAATAATAGTTGTAATAGAGATATTTAAATTTAATGTATTTTTAAAAAAACCTTATTATATAAATAAAAATCTAATTTTGAATATTTGGTTCTAATTATGATTTATAACTATTAATCAAACCCTAATTACCTTTTTTATTTGCATATCTATAAAGATGTGTGTTTGAGTGTACAAAAGAAGATATTATATGACATTTCTTGCAGTAGATGTTGAAGTTTGTAGAGAAGGAATTACTATTATCTTTAGTTGAGAGTTATAATTCAAAAAATAGAAGTTATAGTTTCAAATGCAAGAAGAGGGTGTTGTTCAAGAAAACTCCAAAACTCCAAAATGAAGAAAGCAAAAATAGAATTTATAGTGGACAAATTAAAGTAGCGAAGACAAAATACCAAGATGTTGGCCAAGAAAAAGCTACAACATACAAAACATATGTAGTGCAACCTTTTCTCCACCATGGGTGATCAAGTTGAAGAGGTAAGAACAAAATTTTAAAAGTGTAGTGCATATTACCTGGTTTATGAAACACAATTTGTTTGCTTTTAGTAGAAAAACCCATTGATCATTTGTTTTAGAGGCCCAAGAAAAGCGCATTCTATTATCCAATGCACAATAAAACTTCTCAAAACAAGTTGAATTTTTTTTACTTCTTTCCATTTGGCCTTGTAGCAAGTATGAGTGAAAAGATGTTTTTTGAGTGAAGAGAAGATGAAAATGTGCTTCCAAGCTTGGTTTTTTTGAAAAAAATGTGTTGGAAACCTTAATATTTTGCTTGAGATTTATATATATATATATTCCTTACGTTCTTGCTCATGTAGGAGGTGGGGGACACACAAACAACACAACAACTTTAAGTAAGCTTCCATGTTTTTCCAATTTCATGTTTTTTGGTGCTAAAAGTTGGAGGCTAAGTGCAAAGTTTTGTGTGTCCCCATTGGAATTTGAAAGTTCCAAGAGGGGCTGATGCAAAAAACTTTATGTTCGGCATGTGTTATAGTTCTCGAATTCCAAGCTTGGAAGCTCACGAAGGGTCAAAGGCATTTTTTTAATGTTCAACATGTTTTAGAACTTTTGAGCTTAGAGCTTAGAAACTCCAACAAGGGCCAAGGCACGTTATTTTACACTTGGCTATTTTTGAACGTGTTGAGGATGGGTTGAGTGTAAAAAAATGCATTCGACCTTTCATGGATCCTTCGAGCAACACACTTAAAAGCTCCATGAGAGGTTGAAGCAAATTTTGTTGTTTGGCCTTTCATGGAACTCTCAAGTTTCATGCTCAGGTGCTCCATGAAAGGCCAAGCAATAAGATTTCCTTGTTCAGCCTCCAACTTTCAATGCTAAAAATTGGAGGCTAAGCAAACAAATTTTCCTTGAACTCTCCTGAAAACAAGAGCTCCCAAGCTTGAAGCTTTTAAATGTGCAAACATTTTTTGAAATATGTTTCTTGAATGTAGTTTTGAATTATTATTTAATTTTATTTCCCTCATTTGTTTGTTTTGTAAAGTTATGTTGATATTGGGAGTCCATCTATAGAGGTATTTTTTATTCTTTCTTCTTCACATTATTTTATCAAATTATGCATCTTACTTTCTCTCCCATTTAATTATCTCTTGCAGCTTCCACCATCTTTGGAAGGTGTTAAGTTGATTGAATAGAGGTTGCTAAAAGAGGATTTTGAGGAGGTATTCTCATTCTTCACAACTTTTCATGATATTCATGTTTTAACAACTCTTGTCTTTCTCAAGTTAACTTTTTCCTCGCTTGTTTCAATTATAGAGTGTTAAGGGAGTAGTTAGTTGCGATAATCATTAGTTAGTATATTTTTATTTATTTAATTTTTTTTTAGGAATTACTAGCTAGATTACATAGTTTTTATCACCATTTGAATTTGAATAAAACATAGGACTATTTTTTGTGGAGGATATATCTTGGAAGAAGAAGAGGAGACAAGAACCCATTGTATCATTATAGAATAGTTAAATGCAAGGATTTTGTTCTAATGTAGAAGTTTGTTCAAATTTGAATTAGGATGTGGAAAGATGGAAAATAAATTTGTAATTAGAAGTTTGAGGAAACAATTATATTAAGTTGTACTACATGAACAAGTGGAAAATGGTGTTGTAATTAACAACAATTTAAGTGTTATATTGAAAATGTAGACTCATAGGTTGAGTTTAGAGGAAGCAATCGAAAATCTGAACCTCGACAAAGAGTTGTGATGGAATCAACAAATTTGATGTAGTAACATACCTCTAATGCTCTCATTCAAAAAGAGCATAGACTCAATAGGTCAGAAAGGGAGGAGTAATACTAAATATAGATCTGTTTCACTTCCTTATTATTCAAACGGTTGGGAGAATGAAGAGTTTGAACAAAGAGCTCAAAGTTTTGAATCTTCAATTCATTATGGTGTTGAGAAAAAAATCACAATTTAAGGTGTCAAAATGTCTAGAGGAGTTGAGTTGGTACTTACAACTAAACAAGAAACTTTTGTCTTGCTAAAAATAGAATCGACAATGGCATAATGTGTTCCTATAGCTATAAGAATGAGGTATAGTGAACCCAATTTTAATCAGTAGAATGGAAGCATAGTTAGAGGAGTTCCAAGGGATTGGAATAAAGGGATTCACATTGTGAATAAAGTTCCAAGACCAAATTTTCCATGTTGCACATATTACCATAAGATTGGACATTAAATCAATGAATGTCCATTTATTGAAAATAATGTGAGGCAAGGATTTGTTGAGCATTTCCAAAATCTAAATTTGAAACCTACAATAGTAGGAAATCATGGACATATTGAGCCAAAGGGTTTGTACGATGAAAGGGCCAGAATTCTAGATAGATTCATAAAACAGATCTGGAAATAAAATAGAATGGAAATGACAGCTCATACTATGGTAGATGTAGTACTTGTTTATATAGCTTTTATACCAAATTTGTTGCATCAAAATCATATTAAAGTTATTTATGTAGGAACTTCAAATTTTAAAATGGAACCAATAAAATTTGTGCCATAATATTCTATGGTAATGCCCTAGTCTATAATTACGTTACTAAACCTTTGTTTGTTTCAACAACAGAGCACAAACTCTAATAGTAACATAATTTGTGAGTTTGCATGAAGATGTACCCAGAGAGGTGAACTAAGCTTTTGTTAATTAACCATTAGATCCAAGAGGAGGTGGCTAAGATCCATCGGCACCATTAGGATATTTGGGATTACCAATGGTGAATCCAAGCATGCCACCATTACCACTAGACAAACCTTATCATCAATCATTTAACTATTTAAAATATGTTAAAGATTCTAACTCATATTGATGCACCCCCTAGCTCCATAATAGATTCAATTGCGAGTCCAAAGGTGAAAACACTGGAAGGATAAAAAGATGGGGTATGCTCCCTAGCTTGCAATGTTTCAGGGGTAGAAGGGCGTGCTAGAGCTCTAGGACGAGGACTAGGATGAATGACAAGTGGGTTAATTATTCACATGGACCTAAACAAACCAAACAACAAGTTGGTTAGTGCATAGTTGGAACACTTTTGGTGCACGGACGAACCATGGGCAAACATGGACTCATAAGATTCATCACAGCCTAAACTTGGGGGAAGCCACCACCTTCCTCCTTATAATATTCTTTGTGTTCGGCCATAGGGCCTGCACCCAAATGTCATTTTGTCTCGGGAGTCCCAAAATTCCTGAAATTGGGACTCCGCAACTTTGGAGGTTAATAACTTTTTGTGCAAACCTTTGATTGAGGTGAGGTTTCATGCAAAGTTGTAGGCCTTGTCAATATTTTCTAATGATATGCGGCACATAATCTACACACAAGTAAATTAAGGCAATTATTGACTTTTAATGGTCAGGAGTCAAATTGCCAATTTGACTCTTCAACCCTTCTTTTGGCCATAACTTATGTTTTAATTATCCAAATGGATCATGCGAGCCCAATTTAAGACATCAGTATTTCAAGAGCTTTCCAATGATATGTGAAACGCTTCAATCCAATGAGTTTTGACCCCTGCCATCGCTTTTTAGAGGTTTGAGAGTCCATTGGGACTCCAACTCCCGATGTGGGAGTTCACTTATATGGGAGATTACCCAAAATTTACTTTTGAAAAATTATAATTGGCTTTTTGTAAGAGTTACAAAAAAGTTCATAATGATGAATAAGTTTACTTGCAGTTGAAAAATATGAAGTAGGAGAAGAATGAAAGAATGGAAGTATTTTATGAAAGATCATTGAAGTTAGCTAATAGTCTTCAATAGAAGACAATAGATAGTTTCATAACTATTGTTTTTAGATCTAGATTATAACCATATATTTGTGTAGCAACAACATGTGTGAAGAAAATAACTTTGTAGCAACATAAGGAAGCAACTTTAGGTTATGAAGAAGGAATTTTTAACGTAAAGGTCATAAATAATCTATAAGTATCATAAAGTAGTAAAATAATATTAGTTCAAAAACCTTAGACAATCTTAGAGAAAACATGAATGTATTGTACAAATTGTCATATGACAAATCATAATGTTGAAACTTGTAGAGTCAAAAGAAAGGAAAATCATGTTCTTGCAATTTTTGAGGTTACTATTCAATATATTAAAGTGTAGAGGCATGTTAGGTATTCGAGACATATTTGTGGCGACATTGGACATAAGATCATAGATTGTCTTAAATATAGTGATAATGCATAATATGTTTAAGAACAAAGGAATGAAGCCAATAGAGAAACAAGTCGTGGTAGAACCCAAGGTTTCAAATCCTTTAGTCCATATGGTGGATGTGAATATGGCCATCATCAGTAGCAAGGTTACTGAATAACATGTGTTTCAAGACAAATAGCTAATCAAGAAGAAATTTGTTGTTGATTGGGAATAGGAACAAAGACTACAACAATCTTTCGTCAAAACTATATACATGAAATGCAAGTAAAAGACTCATCATAAAATCTGATTCCAAAGGAAAAAGCATAATGGAATACAAGTTGGGCAAGATTGTTAAGGTGTCCACATAACTAACTATATCACAAAATTTGTCTAATAATTCTATCAACAAAGTTATGGTTATGGAACAAATATTCCAAGATATTAGTAGACAAATGTTGGAAACTACCTATATTTTGAAATTAGGTCAATTGTTTAAGATAACATCAAATCTTAAAAAGTATATGTGGCAGAAACTAAAGCTTCAAAAACCTAATATAACTACTAAACATATAATTAGAGCCTAGTATAGCTACAATGGTTAAGACCCATGCTAAACTAAACACATCAACTATAAAGGTAAATAACCAAATGGTAATTATCCAAGTACAAGTTGGAAAGAACATTTTTGAAGATGTTTTGATAGATGGAAGAGCAAATGTGAACATTATAACATAAAACCTTATAACAAAGTTAGGTTTACCCAAATGAAAACCAACTCCATACCACCTCAAAATGGTAGATCAGAAAATGACCAAACCTTTAGGAATCATTAAAATTTTGAAGATTCACATACATGGTATTCCATATATAGAACATTTAATGTTCTAAAAAATAGTGTGGTAAATTTTAGCTATTCAATGTTGTTGAAAAGACTTTGGTTTAAAAATGCAAAGGTTACACATGACTGGGGTAACAATGTCATTACTATTCAAGGTAATGGAATGGTCATTACAATATCAATTAATAAAAAATTGGGAGCAAAAACCAAAAGGCTTCAAATACTTGTTTGTTATGACTTGATGCAAGGCTTAATAAATGAAGAAGAAGATATGATCTTTGAGACAAAATCATAATTATTGTTAATTGGCACAATTACTTTCTTAGAATAAATGGTTTTGTTGTTGAGTGTTGGAGTGTTAAAATTAGAACCATTGGGAATTTGATCTAGAGTGAAGGACATTAAATCAAATAATTGCAAAATTGGAACCTTCAATAATGAAATCAGAAGATGTATGTGTCAGACTTGACGTTTCATTAGAAAACAAGGTTTATCCATGAACTTATTATCGTCATAACTAGGATGATATTCAAGTGGATGAGACACCAATAAAAATATAGGTACAAAATCTTCAGATAGTAAGTTAGACTTTGACTGAAGAACAACAACTTGTTAAGCTGAATCTTAACATAGAATCAAATCCACAATGTTGAGAATTCAAGCTCAACTAGTTAGGTTTCATTAGTTACTGGAGTAGGAAAGTAACTAGGTTACTTTCACAAGGTTGAATTACTTTATTTACTTATTTTAGTTTGGTTATTTGTGGTTTGGTCTTGTAGTTAAATACCTTGGTGTTGATGGTTTGTTTCTTTTTTCTTCATTGCACAAGTTTGTATATTTCATGTGACAAGAACCTTGAGGAGTTCTTGATGTTATGTTTTGTGTTCTGAGCATCATGTTATAGTTTCCTTTCAATAAAGTTTTATGTTTGCACTTGAGTAGATCTCCTATTTGTTAACATGGTATCAGAGCTTAGGTTGTTTGGTGAGAAAGTTGAAAGAGATCTAGAGCTAGAAAGTCTCTAGAACTAGAGCTTGAGAGTCTTTAGTAATATCATAGGAGTTTTTCAAGTGCAAAAGAGAAACAAAGAAAGGAAAGAACTGAAGAGAAAGAAAAGAAAAGAAAGAGGTGATAGGAGATCCACATATCAAAGGTTGTGGAAGTTAGATCTTTAAATCTAGATCTAGATCTACTATGAAAAGATCTTGGAGTGAAACTTGGAGAGATTGTAGAAGACTATAAGACGCTTTTATTCTCAAAATTTCAAAAGAAAAGGATGTGTTTGTGAGAGTTATGAGTTTTTGAAGATTCTGTGTCAGATCTGGTTTTTTCGTCATATCTCTTTTGTTTGAGTTTTTTTGGATCTACAGATTTGGGATCTTATAGATCATAAAGGACTCAATACGTGAAAGAAATTTCAAGTCATTTGGATATGTATTGAAAGAGATTCAAGCATCTAAAGTTTCAGCCTAAGTTTTGAAGTTAGTTTCTTTTGAGAATGATAACTCTTTGTGGTCATCACCAATAGAGTTGAAATTTTGAACAAAGATAGAAGGCATATATTTTATGTGTCTTTCAAAATCTCAAGGAGTTTGGAGTTGCTGAGAGCAAATTGTAAGTCATTTTGTGTTCAGGTCCCAGTTTGAGGTGACTTTAAGGAAAGCAACAAGATCTCTCATTTTATGAAGTCAAATGAGCTGAAATTCGAGAGACAATAGTAAACATAGCTTTACATGTTTCAAAAAAAATTCAAAATGATCCAAGGTCATATGTGAGTGGTGTAGCTTTGCAAAGTTGTTATGATAGAAATTTACATTGAGAAGACATCAAAACAAATTTTTAAAGTGGAGCAAACTTGGGAGAACTTGAAAGGAGTTTGAAAATTGGGAAGTGCAAATACATTATCAAAACCTTCATACGAAATTTTGGTACATAATCATGTATTTAATACCATACAAGATATTATACAAGTTACATACATATACGTAAAACCTATGTATAGTATAAAATTTTGTATAATATTCGAGACATACATACATATACAAGGTCCATATTGTTCAACCCTAACCCTAACCCTAATCCTAAAAACCTAAGGAAGGAAAACCCTAATCCTATAAACCTAAGGAAAGAAAACCCTAATCCTAATCTTAAAAACCCTAAGAAGACATTGAGTTTTGCTTTGAAAAATGGCGGACGGTCTTTTTCAAATTATAATTGAGAAATTAGATAAGAACAATTTCCAAGTGTGGAAATTTTGGATCATGAATTTCTTGACGGGGAAAGGTTATTGGGAGTTCATAACTGGTGATGAGACAAAACCTCCTCTCCCAGAAAATCCCACACAACAACAAATTCAAACCAATAAAACTTGGCATGAAAAAGTAAGGAAAGTCTTCTATTGGCTTTCTGTGAGTGTGTTTGATTCCATGATTGTGCATATTCAAGATGCAAAATCATTTAAGCAAGCTTGGGATACATTGGTGAAGATGTATAGCACCAATACATAAGCCTGCAAAATGCAACTCAAACAAGAGTTGCATAATTTATAAAAAAATAAGATGAACATCAGTGATTATTCTACAAAGGTGAAAAACCTTGCAGATGCTCTTGCATCTATAGGAGCGCCTGTAGATGATGAAGATCTAGTGGCCGTGACTTTGAATGGACTTGGAAAATAATATAGCCAGTTTCGTACTTCAATTGCAGTTCGAGAAACATTTCCCAATTTCCAAGATTTAATAACCTTGCTTATAAGTGAAGAGATGAGAGTTGTTGGTACCTCATCCAATGGAGGTTCACAAGAAAGTGCTTTCTATTCAAATTCCAATAAAGGTAGAAGTAGAGGTGTTAAAACCTCATTTTGAGGCCAACACGGAAACTTGCATGGTGGACATCATCAACATGAAGTTCAATTTCATGGAGGTGGACGAGGAAACTTTACAAGACGAGAAAGTCGTGGAGGTCGTGGTGGAAGTCATCGAGGTCAACAACCAAATAGCGACTCGAATTGCTATTAATGCGGGAAACCTGGGCACATTGCAAAGAATTGTTATCAAAAGGAGCATGATGCACGAAATGGGAAGCTCTAACAAGGGAATTATGCATCAACTAGCCATCAAGGTGATGAACAATTGTTTCTGATGTAGCACATGGAAAATTCAATGATAAGAGGAATATCAAATAACAATGTCTGGTATGTGGATTTTGGAGCTTCAAGTCACATGACTAGTCTTGGAGAATGATTTAGAGACATAAAGGATTTGAAAACACCAAGTTTTGTGGAAACTGGTGATGACACTACACATCCCATCACACAAATCGACAAGGTGCCATTGTCCATGTAAGATGGGCAAACCAAATACTTGAAAGATGTACTTCATGTTCCAACCATAACAAAAAAATTGGTCTCTGTAGGCTAGATGGTGGAACAAGGTTTATAGGTGACATTCAACCCAAATGGATGTTTTGTGGAAGACAATAAGAACCAAGGCAAATTGATTGCCAAAGGAGAAAAGAATGGACAAATGTTCACCTTGGATGTGAACATGCCTAAGGTGAATTCCATGTTATTCACACATGGAAAAGGAGCTAGAGACATTGGAATTTGGCACAAGCAAATTGGCCATGTTAATCTCCAACGTCTTAAGCTGATGAAGAAACAAAATCTTGTTGGAGGTCTTCCCAAATTTGGAATAGAAGAAGTGATGTCAAAAGTTTATGAAGCATGTCAATTGGGGAAGCAAGCTAGGCATCCATTCCCAATTCAAACAATTCATGTAAGTTCTAAACTTTTAGAAATGATCCACTCATATGTGTGGACCACGAAGACAGAATCCATTGGAAGATGCAAGTACTATGTGAGTTTCATTAATGACCACACAAGGAAGGTGTGGGTCTACTTCATGAAACACAAAGGTGAAGTGTTTCAACATTTTTTGAATTTCAAAGCAATGGTGAAGGAAAAGGGTGCGAGCATCAAGTGCCTAAGGTTTGATGGAAGGGGAGAGTATTTTTCAAATGAATTCAGTGAGTACTTGAAGGAGCATGGAATTCAAAGGAAGTACTCATGTAATTATTCCCCACAACATAATGGAATTGTTGAAAGGAAAAACAGGCACATTGTAGAAATAGCACATGCCATGCTGAATGAGAAGAATTTGCCAAATTACTTTTGGGTTGAAGCAGTAGCAATGCAGTGTATATCATGAATCGAATCGGACACCCACAACAACAATTCATGGCATGACACTCGAAGAAAAATTCACAGGCAAGAAACCAGATGTTTCACACCTTGGAGTGTTTGGTTGCATTGCATATGTGCATGTTCCTGATGAGAAGAGATCAAAACTAGATCCAAAAGCTGAGAAATGCATCTTCATTAGATATTCCTTAGAACAAAAAGGATATAGATGTTTCAACCCTTCCACTCGAAAGTTGCAAGTGAGTAGAGATGTTGTGTTTGATGAGATGATTAGTTGGTACCCACCACTGAAGATAGCAGAAGATGGAAAGGCTAAAAATGGTGATGTTCGATCAAATGTGGAACATGAATCACAATTAATTAATGGACCACAAGAGTCCTCAATTAGTGGGTCCAGTAGCACTCCATGGAAAGGAAGATTAAGATCTTCAAACATTATAGACGGTAGTTCTCAAACATCATCTAGAAATCTTCATGTAGATGATGAGTTAAGTGATTCAGATAAAGTGTGGGTGAAGAATCAAGAATCCCTTTAGTTACTACTCTTGGAGCTCAGATGGCCAAAAAAAATTTGAAAACACCCGACAATAACAATGGAGTACGAAGATCCACACGAATCAAGTACCATGTATAAAGACTCACATGTGATGGCTTTGTAGCTCATCATTATGCATACATGGTGAGAGTCATACAAGAGGTTGAACCCACTTGTTTTGAATAGGCGGTTGGAAATCTTAAATGGGATAATGCCATGGATGAAGAGATGGTGGCATTGGATGCTAATGTTACTTGGGAGTTGGTAGCTTTACCAAAGAATAAGAAAGCAATTGGTTGCAAATGGGTGTACAAAGTTAAGCACAATGTAGATTGATCTGTGATCAGATATAAACCAAGATTGGTTGCCAAAGGTTATGCCCAAACTTATGGCATAAACTATGAGGAGACATATAGTCCAGTTGTCAAAATGACAACTATAAGAGTAATCATTGCTATGGCAACAACAAAAGGATGGTCTTTACATCAAATGGATGTAAAAAATGTTTTTCTTCATGGAGATTTATGGGAAGAAGTGTACATGGAACAACCACCGGGTTATGTGGACTAAACACATCCTAATTTAGTTTGTAGGTTGAAGAAAGCTTTATATGGCTTGAAACAAACACCTAGAATTTGGTCACACAAGATAGGTCAATATCTTGTCACAAGTGGATTTTAAACATCTAATGTAATTTTTTCATTATATGTGAAAAAGACAAATCATGGGATCGTTGTCATAGTCATCTATGTTGATGACTTGATTATCATAGGAGATAGCGATGCAAACATCTTTGATTTGAAGAAGCTTTTGAAGCAAAAGTTTAAAATGAAGGATTTGGGAGAATTGCGTTACTTCCTTGGCATTGAGGTAATCCAATCCCCCAAAGGGATATGGTTACTACAAAGGCAATATGCCTTGAACAAATTATCTGAATATGGGATGACGAGTTGCAAACCCATTTCAATTCCATTAGAGCAAAATGTGAAGCTAAGTGCAGATGAAGGAGATTTTGTGGAGGATACCACTATGTACAAACGCATAGTGGGGAGTTTGATTTACATGACCATCACAAGGCCAGATTTGAGTTATACAGTTAGAGTGGTGAGTCAATTCATGCAAACACCACGAAAGCCACATTTGGATGTAGTGAGGTGCATATTGAGGTACATAAAACATACTTTGCAATGTGGAATTTTTTATGAAACCAAAAGTCAATTATAAGTACATGGATACACAGATGCTGATTGGGTTGACAATGTTTCAGATCAAAGATCAACCAGTGGTTTCATGTTTTCTTTTGGAAGTGGTGTTGTTAGTTGGAGTAGTAAGAAACAACCAACAGTTGCATTATCAAGCACGGAGGTAGAATACAGAAGTGCATCAAGTATTGCATGTGAAGTAGTTTGGTTATAAAAATTATTCTCAGATTTGGGACAATCAGTGGATGCTGTTGTTGTCATTTATTGTGATAACATCAGTAGCATACTACTTGCTAACAACCCGGTCTATCATGCTAGGACAAAGCACATTGAGGTGCACTACCATTTTATTAAATAAAAAGTTCTAGCAAAAGAAATTGACCTTATTCATGTCAGTACTTAAGATTAAGTTGCTGACATTTTCGCAGAGGCTTTAGGTACAGACAAGTTAAAGAAGTTTCGACAAATGTTTAGTGTATTATAAGTGGATTTGAGCTTAAGGGGGAGTGTTGAGAATTCAAGCTCAACTAGTTAGGTTTCATTAATTATTGGAATAGGAAAGTAACTAGGTTACTTTCACAAGGTTGAATTACTTTCTTTACTTATTTTAATTTGGTTATTTGTGGTTTAGTCTTGTAGTTAAATACCTTGGTGTTGATGGTTTTTTTTTCTTTTCTTCATTGCACAAGTTTGTGTATTTCATGTGATAAGAACCTTGAGGAGTTCTTGATGTTATGTTTTATGTTGTGAGCATCGTGTTATAGTTTCCTTTCAATGAAGTTCTATGTTTACACTTGAATAGATCTCCTATTTGTTAA
>Ga0209208_10008878_pt1 | contig 13313 bp, 11 predicted proteins | sample S1TSphfallax_3_FD_187694 | JGI IMG/M metagenome (GOLD analysis project Ga0209208, IMG submission 187694) | Host-associated microbial communities from peat moss isolated from Minnesota, USA - S1T2_Fd - Sphagnum fallax MG (SPAdes) (version 2) | ecosystem: Host-associated > Plants > Peat moss >...
CCCACCCGGAATAAGAGGTCGTATGAAGGCTTGGGTGGGTCGGGCCATTGAATTTCAATCGGGATTGAGATTCAATGAGAAGATAGATAGATAGATAGATAGATAGATGCACTCCGTCCGAATATGTGGTCCACAAGCTCATCCCATCCCGTCCCGTCCCGTCTCGTCCCATCTCCCCTTGCACCCTATTCGTCCACACCAATTCCGCACATAGAATTTGTGAAAAATCCCATCATGTTCGAACCCCGTCATTGGGTAGCAATTCAACTTGCATCGTTTTTTGCTAAGATGACTCGACCGAAAGAAGGTATAATATTGTGTCGAATAAGGTCTCATCGAATATGTTCCGGAATCTGGATCATGCGATTTTCGTTATTATCTAACAATTTAATTTCCATTGGCTACCCACCCCATGTTGCACACTTGGTCAACAAGGCTTTCTTCTAAAACTGAAATTAGCGGCCCAATTGTGAGTTCCGTCCGCCCAATCATTTTGTATGATAGGATTTTTTTTGTTTAAATCTCCATTTGGATAAATTCTCCATTTTAATTAAATAGAATTTCAATTGAAATATTCCCCCCCACAAAAAAAAAAATCTTTAATTTAAAGAAATGGGTAGTTATAAGGTATGGGAGTGCTGAGACTTATATCCGGTAGCCGGTGGCCTCGAGCCGGTTATGGGAGATAATTGGCGAGGAAGGCCAAATTGAGCGGACCTATCCTTTTTTTCGGGTTTAAATTTGCTCCCAAGTTTACAAAACCGTGACAATAATTTCTGCCCGAGAATGGATTCATGGTCAGCCCTAAAAAAAAAATTGAAAAGCAAAAGAAAACTTAAAAGAAAGCCTAGGATAGGGTTTAGGTTTTAGGGAGTGTTAAACCTAGGATAAAGGTTTAGGGTTTAGGGAGTATTAAACCTAGGGTTTAGGGTTTAGGGAGTGTTAAACCTAGCATAGGGTTTAAGGTTTAGGGAGTGTTAAACCTAGGATAGGGTTTAGGGTTTAGGGAGTGTTAAACCTAGGATAGGGTTTAGGGTTTAGGGAGTGTTAAACCTAGGATAGGGTTTAGGGTTTAGGGAGTGTTAAACCTAGGATAGGGTTTAGGGTTGAGGGAGTTTTGTTTTTGGCTGATTATTGGATATGAAGTAGACAAACTTACCAGTGTTAGATTAACCATAGTTGGGTTATCTCAATACTACTACTACTACTGGTGGCTTTAGATGCTATTGAAAGGGATAAACCCCTTGTTTTTCCTATTGGAGTTTTTGCCTTTGATGTTTTGCATGCATGATTTCATGCTCTTGCCTTTCATTGTAGAGCTTGACATATTCGAAAAGATTCATATTCGAATGGTCGTGGATATGTGGTTTTTTTTTTTTGCATCCGATTTTATGGGATTGTGTGAATGTCCGTCCATCTATCCATCCATCCATCCATCCATTCATTGGTCCCCATGAGACCAAGAGACTCGTCAAGAGGAGGGGGGAAAATATCAACAATAAAAGTGCACAAAAAGTTGTTTGTGTGCACATGTGTGTTATATCGTATATTTCCAAAATATGCGCATCTAAGTAATCTCCTAACTAGGGTAAGGAAGAAAGGATTCGTACAAAGAAGAAGGATTCGTACAAAGAAGAGAAGGATTGGGTGGACGGGGACAAGCAAGGGCCATTTGTGAAATTGATTTATAGCAAGCAAGCAAAGGTGGCTAGAAAGCTTTGGATGCGAAAGAAAGAGTAGAGTGCCCTTTGCATGCTCCACTACCAAAGTGGGAGCATTGATCACCCCACATTTGAATCCATTAGCTTATATCATCTCCAAGTGTGGCCCATGTCGCCAATGCCCCATGTGAATAGGAGCTTGACAATAGAACCCAATTGTGGAGAAAATATATTTAAATTTTAAATTAATTTTCAATGACAAAAAATTATTCAAAATTCAATATCTCCCTCGTGTTGGCTCTAAAATATATGAAATTGCCTCAAAGAAATCACACTCATTGAACCCTCATCGAGGGCTTTTGAACCATACCAAGAGCATGACATGGGACATCATGGTTTGAGAGATCTCAAAGTGACAAACAAAACAAACAAACAAACAACCTTCCTTAATAGATATATACCTATATATGATCACGAGATTGTTGCACAAAATTTTCAAAAGACCGTCTAGTGATGCCAAGTGATTATCATATGTATAAATATTTTCACACAAATAATTATGGACTAGGTAATTGGCAAAAGACTAATATTGGGTAACTAAAGGCCTTGACAATTTCAATAATTGATAACCTTGAGCCAAATTATGTGACATAATTAACATTCTTTATATTCATAACTTGCTCATCAAGCTGAATTGGATCACCTTTTATCCATACACATTTTGGATGTGGATCAATTTACATCCACACATACATATTCATATGTGATATGATTGGGGCATGGATGTCCCATAGGGAAAAGACATGTTAATAAATTAGCCCTCAAAGTAAATTATATAATAAAAGTTGTATGTCTTGGTTTTAGGATTTGAAGGTTACTTGTTTGCTTTTCATATTTGAGCTTCTTCTCTTTTTTTATTTTTAACCTTGAGTTAGGATTTTGGTTGGATTAATTCCTCTCCCCTCATTTTTAGGTTCATTTCATCATTTGTTGAATTTTTTTGCATTGGTAGGAAAAATAAGAGCATGTATGTGAAATTTGAAATGAACATTTGTTTCTTTATGTTTTTCATGTTTATGTGTGTAGCATTATTTTCATATCAATTTGTTTGACTCAATAGATAAGTATAATGTATATTTTCAAAGCAAGAATCTAAGTTGTGTGATAAACAATTTACAAATCAAAACTAAATTAAGAGTTGAAGAACCTTAAAGTTAAACTAAAAATCACAATAATAGTTGATGCTTGATTTGTCGATAGTAAATAACAATATGTTTTGACAAAATCGTTGCATAAAATGGTGGATGGATGAAAAAAAAAAAGGTTTTGAAATATATATATATATATCATTTTTAAGAACAAATATGTTCAAAGGAGCCAATGGGATTACTTTATAAAAGGATTGTAGGTTTTTTTTAAATCCTTTTTGTTTTTTCATATGAAATAGGTTTTGAATGAATTTTTTTGCAAAATTTTATTAAAAATAGACATAGTTACCCCAATATATCACATGTTTTGTGTTAATCATTGTTGAATAAATATGAAAATTTTCAAAATGTGCAAATTTTGTCAAACTATGCATTTTAGTTTTCTAAATTATCATAATTTCAAGTCATACCAAAATATGTTAACTATTTTAGATGGTTTTTTAAAATTATAAGTTACAACTTCATTTTATATGTCATGTACTTTACACCTCATTTCCATGTGATAAAATATTCTTGAAATTTTGAGATTTTGAAACATATTTTGAATTTTTTTTAAATTCCAAATTCCATCAATGTTAAATTCTTTTTTTTTTGAGTGTGACTAACAAGTTATTATCATCTATATTTTTTTACCATCAAAACTTTGATGTTCAAAGAGTCCTTTCCCCTAGTCTTTTGTAAAATTGACTATTTCTAATGCAAATGTTGTTTAAATTCAAAAATTGTTTATTAAAACCAAAACTTAGAATTAATTTAATGAATCTTTAATTTGAATTCCTCAACATTTACAATAGTCATTTAACACAACTTATAATTATTAACATAACTTTAAAATGTCAAAACAAAAACATATGTAAAAAAGTTTATAGTTTTCACCACTATCTGACATGGTTTTTGGCTCCTTTGAACATACTTGCACCATTTCATGCACATGAGTAGATATAATACGAATCATATTTTAATGTCAAATATTAATTTTGATATAATACATGCCACAATGAACACCACATATTGTACATTATAATGGATGAAATCAAAAAATTATCTCACACATGTGTCACTATCCACGACCTTTTGTGTGAAAAATACCATATTCTCTTTGTAGTGTTTAGTTGCCAATGCACCTCTTGTAACTTGGCTATATTGAACCATAAATGGCCACTTATGAATAAAGGTCTAGGGGTTGGTTATGCTTAACCAACATGTAAGGTCCAAAATGGGTTTAAATTTGGACATATAAACTTTACATGTTTCATATATATTCCATAGAGATCCAACAAGACCCCCATGGGCAAGTTATTATTTTGATGAAAACCAACAACCAACCCATAACCTTTTATGTTTCATCCCAATTGGCTTTTTGATCCTTTAGCATAAAAACTTGGAATTGTCACTATTCATTTTGTTGCATTCCTTCAATTTTAGCTCCACTTTCAACTTCCTTTATAATTTTAATTTGAACAATGTGGGTTGGCAATTGTGAAGACCACATTATGAATGAAGATTTTTATTTTCCGGGTTTTACCTACAAAAAATCACCTTGATGAGATACTAAATGGTTATTGAATAAAATATTAGGTTGGGTATTTCAAAACCAACCCTTATGCATAACATGTGGTTATTATTATATTTTACTCATAAAAATTGGCAAACATGGCTATTACTTAAGAAATAAATAAATAATATAATGTGAAAAGCATAGTACGATGGACAAAAAGTGGCAACTACAAAGTCCACACATGAATAAACAAATTTTGCAATCCCTTTGTTACCCTTTTCACAATTCCAAGCCTTCACATTTTACTCATTTTTTAAAGTCCATAACTTATATATAGAATGATTCAATCACCTTCATTTATAATTTATTTTATTGCAATATAAGTATAGTAGATTAGTTAATATTAATGTGGACTTTTGCTTTCACTTCATTTAAATTTTTTTTTGTAATTATGTTTGAATGGGAAAATTATTAGATGTTCATCATGCCTAAAATATTATTGATGAATTCATTGGTTTCGCACCATTTTTTCATACTATTAATATAAACATATTGTTCCTAAATTTAAAAAAAAATCTAATTCTTCATTTTTAGGTCCATTGTGTATTTTATAACATATTTCATTTCAAAATGAACATGTGAAAAAACTCAAATTTTGATCCTCATGTGTCATATATAATGTGTTTGATCAATTCATGTGATTGAACTTATATATATATAACAAAGTTCACATAATTTGCTATCTTTTGTTTTAAAAGTTTGAAGATATTATGCAATTATCAGTAGCCTTTAATTACTTTTCATTGCTTTTAGAAACAATGTTTGTGATGTCCATTTTGATTCAACACATTATGCTTTCATTGTAAAAAGTTATTTGATAAGGTATATGTGTTCAAAACCAACTATGGGCCAAATACCAATTGATATTTAGGGTCAATTTTTTTCACCAATTTTGTTATTAAATTTTTTATTTGTGTGATTAAATGAAAATATGTTGGAACTTAATTTGCTAAATATGGATTTTGTGAACATGATTTGGTAGCTTCTAAATTTCCAATCAATGTAAATATATCAAACTAAATATCCTTTTAGATAGATAAATAATTTGTTGGTGGTCATTATTTGATGCAAGGAATAAATACAATTTGACAAATTTTCAAATATAATAAATTTGAATTTGAACCTCCTTTAGATATTTCTACACATAACATGTAAAGATGAAATGAAGGTGGTAGGATTAAGTTACAAGGAAATTGATTAAAAGGGGCAAATAAATAATATTAAATTTATAGTATTAGATGTTGAAGGGGACATTTAAATGAAATAAAGTAATTTTTTGGTATTGATATGGGATAATTTTGAGAATTAGTAGTTTGAGATTATTATTTTCAAATAGTTGAAATGGCTATTATCAGTGATGGACATTTCAACTTAAATAAACATTAATAAAACATCTTTACATCATGTTTTGAAAAAGAACACAATTTTTTTTTGACTAGTGTCAAAATATGATATATATATATCAAACCAATCTATTGTCTAGATATCCCATTTTTTGTCAATGACTTTTTAAATCCATAAATAAATATTTATTTATTAGATATTGAATGATAATTTAAATATATATATAAATATAATATATCTATATAAGGTAATGTTTTTAGAGGTTTAGAAACCCTAACTTCAAAACAAATTTGAATTCATTTTAATAAAGGTGATATTTGGCACATCTACCTTACCTTGTGTGGAAGAGAAAAAAAAATCACAAAGACCCTACCCCACCACTAATTATGGAAAAATGACCATGATCTAACCAACATTGGATTGAACCAATAGCCACTGAAGGACAACAATAGATGGATGATGGATATAGACAAACATTTTCCATTAATTTGGGTTTCAAGTCCTTAGTTAACCACATAGTGATTTAAATTTAGTTTATGTTATTGCTTACATGCTAACAACATGTTAGCATTTACCTATGTACCAACCATTTACATACATCTACTTGCCAAGTAACCTCCATGCTTATACCTACTTATACTTAATTATACCTACCTCTGTAATTTATATCTTATTAGGTAGGTCACCAAGGTGAAGTTCAAATTCATGTTCATTTATAATTGAGTCAATCATGGCTTCTAATGGATGGTGTGATAGTGGCCATTGGTTTAATTTGGCCCAAGTCATTTATCCTAGACTTTGATCACAATTTCCAATCCAAAACTTCATGTTTAGTTTAAACAATAATGACTTGGATGTCACATGTTACACCAATAGAAAAATATGTCATACTTTTGGATTGAAATACAAAGTTATACTAGTAAAGTTGAATCCCCTAATTTGGTCAATGACATTCAAAAATCAGGAAAATTTTGATACAAAAGAAATCAATGAGGTACTACATTGGGTTTTGCTCCAAAACTCAAGGTAAAATGAATTTGGTACCGAATTTGGTGCCCATAAAATAAATTCAATGTGAGTAATGTGAGAGCTCGTGTATTTCAATTGTTCTTGCTTTCTTGTTTTCATGGCGAAAATTTTGAAGGCACAAGAATATAAAAGAGTGTGTGTCAAAAAAAAAAAGATGAGAAAAATGTGTGCAAGAAAAAATGTGTGTGAAAAAAGAAAGTTTGCCATCAAGGGCATAACAAACACATGCACAAGAGAAAATCCATTGTTCTACTAAAGCAAACAAATGTGTAGAAAGAGCCAAAACCATCGTCCTTTACAAAGAGAATCCAAGATACTCAAAGGTGGTGTTATTTGCATTGCACAAGAGTGGAATCCACATCTAGGAATTTTGTTGGTGTGGTAAGTATCAACTCATGGGCACAAATTGTGTCCTTGCAATGTGAAAAGTTCCAACATCAATATTGGACTCCATGCTCCTAGTTTTGTTATGTTCCCCTATGCTTCTTCATTTCTACAATTTGTACTTTTTGTTACATGCATTTTTGCATTGATTTTGCATATGTCGCTTCTTTATTTCTACAATTTGTACTTTTTGTTACATGCATTTTTGCATTGATTTTGCATGTCGCTTCTTCATTTCTACAATTTGTACTTTTTGTTACATGCATTTTTGCATATGTCATTGATGTTCACTTTCCTATTTTCAAACAAACAAAATTCACATATGACCTTTCTATCAAGCACCTTAAATTGCCCCAATCTTTCTTTTTTTTATCCTTTTTCAAGCTTGACATCTTCATAAAGCCTAACAAGATAAAAAGATTTCAACAAATTAGGATCACAATAGGGCAACGTGCATGCAAAGAAGTCCCATTAAAAATGCTCTTGCACATTAGCAAAACTCTCAATTTTGGAATGCCTATAAACTAGTTTTAAAACAAACAGAAACTATGAATTCATATGTGACTTATTAATAAATGAAATATTTGCACACAATCAATAGGAAATCTTGAAGCTTACAAGAATAATTGTTCACATTTTGTGAAAGTTTTATTGATTATCAATCATCTTTACTTGAGTAAAGTTTTGCTAACTTATGTTTATTTTGTTGGTCCTTATGGAACAACAATACACAAGTGTTACTTCCACATGAAGGTTTTTTTTGGTGTGCAATTAATCCACAATGGACATCTATTTTGATGTGTAAATAGGTAGTTGATTATTTGCATGCAAAAATATATATATTTGCACACCCCCAAAAAAAGTCCCATATGAACTATTTGCATGCAAAAGAAAGACATAACATTTGTGCAAGACTTTTTCCATAAGGACCAACAAAGTGTGTGTTTTGCAAGCATGAGCATTGAAAACACACCTCTATGTTGTGGGATAAAATCATTGAGATTTTAGTTAGTTGTAGAAATAATACCCATGCCCCATCCCCTCACAATGACACCCCATGTTTTTTTTCCCCCTTTTAAATATTAACATGCTACCAAGTTCCTTTTATTTTTGAACTATTCAATAATGTAAATTTTATTATATTATTTTCATTTGGTCATGTATATCATTTTAAGTTTCTTCTCTTTCCAAGATATAATTTTGATCATTTACATTTGGATTTTTTTTTTAAATTTCATATGAAACATGATAGTTTTCCTATTTGTGTTCGTTGTTCACATCAATACTTGGGGAAGTAACATTGATTTCAATGGTTAACATTTCAAGAAGGGAAAGTAACATTGATTATGATGATTGTTGTTTCAAGATTTAACCTATTAAGAGTAAACAAAGTTTAGGGCAAGACTACAAATTTGTAAAAAATTGTTTCATCCAATGATTGGTGGAGAGCTCCCAACAAGGAATAGCTCCTAGGAAATGATTATATTATATGAAATAAAAGTTATTTTGCGGCATCAACAATAATCTCACAAGGGATTTTTAGAAATAAATAGTGAAATGAAAATAATAAGTTAAAAACATTATTTCACAAGCAATTATGTTCAACACACCTTTAAGGTTAATGCTTGTCAAGTGGTAATTTCCAATCATAGACTCACATAAATTCACCACAACTTCAAACCATCATGGGATACAATTGTGCTTGTAATTTGCCTTATAGGTCCCCATGAGGAGTACATGAACGACTAAATTCTCAAGATTTTAATAGATGGTCATCTTCAAGTTCATCAAATGGTTTTAGCAATATATCTTTACTATGGGATATCAAAATTGAAAACGCAAGGTGCACTCTTTAACATTTTGTGAATATGAAAAGGGACAATTTAATTGGAATGATTAGGGAAAATGTGACATATTGTATGAAAAATAGTTTCATTTTCCCCAACCATCACCGTGTTTCAAACCTATCCTTATTTCAATTCATTATCAAGAATGCGACTTAACTTCATCCATCTGAAGTAGGCAATTTCCTTGTCAATCTCATGAAAGTCAATTGCAAGCTCAAGTTAGGATTATAATAGTAATCAAATATCAAATTTAAAACATTTTGGTGTCCCACAATGGCTTTGGAACCCCTTAACTTTGATGAAACTCAATGAAATTAAATATGTGAAATGTTTTGTTTATTATAGTATAAGTCAAAAAAATTCCAATGCCATATCAAATCAAACTAATCAATTGGACATCATTTGCTTACCAATCACACTTTAAGTGCATTAGGCAAATGGTGATATTTTTCATGAATTTTTCAAATGAATATAAAGGTTGTGAAAAAGAAAGAATGAGAGGGAATTTGTAATAGGTAAATTGTTTTGAGCCATTTTTAATGAGCTAGATATTAGTCAATTTGGAAGAGTTTTGATATTTGAAACCTCAATTTTAATAGTCTTATGGAATTTCAATTCTTTATTTGAAAATAATGTTGGAAGACTTTTATAAGTCTTATGGGTGCCTCCCTTGACCACAAAACACCCAATTTTCATATGTGGGGAGCCTATCATTTAAGTGAATGCAATTTGAATAATGTTTGAATTTTTGTAAAGTTTGGGGGTTATCTCTCCTTTTTGTGTTCTATGGGTTCATTTGTTAAACTTAAACATTTTAGTCGTTCCCTTTTCTTTGTGGTGTTTATAACATTTGATATTTCAATTTCAATTGTTAGTGTGTGAGAGCATACATTTTTGGGATATGTTTGCTAGGGTTGTAAAGGGCATATAATAGTTTGACCAATATCCTAAATGGTTAAACAATTAAAAGAATCTTATGAGTTGGGAACTAATTTTATAACACATGAAAATAATGTAATAATAATGGTTTAATGTTGTTTTGGTCCTATTTTATTGAAGGATAATAAGTTTTAATCTAACAACATTGTTGTGAAATATATTATCCAACAAATATGGTCAAATGTTGTAATCATGTTAAAGAGTTCAATTTTCAATTTTTTACAAAAACAAACCATGAGTCTTTTTGAAAAAACACTAAAGACAACATGGACAAGATTTAAACACATTTATGAAAAAAAAATTCATTTTTTCATCAACCTCTCCCTAAAAACAAAAATGAAAGGGGTGATGAAATCCATTATATGCCATCTTTTGTCTTCAAAATTCCCAAGGGAAATCCCTTATCAAGGAAAATTAATTAAATATTTTTTGACAAGGGGGTTAATTAGTTATGGACTAAACTATTAATTTTAGACTTTTTAAAGTTGGTGGTTAGAATCAAGTTTTATATTGAAATAAAGGCAAAAGATTGGAAACATATATTTGTTGGATCATCTCATGTCATACACTCACACTTCCACTATTATAACTTATGTACCTAATATATATTAGGTATATTAGGTTAAAAAGACAACAATACATAATTGTTTTTAGGACTTTTCAAAGAACAATGTTGATGAGTTGATGAAAGGGGCTAGTTAAACAAAAAAAACATATTACTTTGGGCGGAACCTTATAAAAAAAGGCCTTAATACCCACATATTGTTCCTAAGGTTAGGCCTAGTCAACCTTGGCATTTCTTAGGTTGGATATATGTTTTCATTTTGGGACCTAGGCCTAATTCAAGGTTTAATTTGGGGTGGGTCTTGTCCCATGTAAATGTCAAGTTCTTAGATTTTAACTTGACCTTGATTGAAAATTTCAAATTAGCCAACATGAATTTGAATGTGTTATATGGGTATTCAAATTGCTAGGCGAGAATTGTTAGTTTCAATTTTATTAAACCAAGATTGATTTTTTAAATTATATACAAGTTAAAAACGACACATATTTTTGAAAAATTGTACCCAAAATAAAATTTATGATTCCATTTATGTGTGGAATTGAAGCTACAACCATAACCATTATATATTTTTAAATCAAGGACTAGAATTATAATTGATTAGTAGTTAGCTGATTATGGTTAATAAGAATTGAATATGAATCAAATATCATATATGTAAAGCTAAAATTGAAACCAACTTTAAGAAGAATAAAATTGCCACATAAACCTTATAATTTAGATTTAGAAATTTGAATTATAACTAGAACCAAGACCATTTTTAGTTTTGTGAAATCCACCCTTTTTATGAGGGTTTTTGATTTTCAAATTTAAAATAAAATTGTGACCAAACATTTGTTAATTTTCAAAAATTCACAACTAAAAGGCAATGAGAAAAACCCAAATGACCAATCAACAACGATATAAACTTTGCATTGGTTCAAATGGCCTTATAGTTAAAAAATTTGTGACAAAAACCAAAAGTCAAAAATGGAAACAATTTTCCACGCCTTCATCAAAATTGTTACTTTTACAAACTAATGAAATTTCCCAAGAAGATCCCATATTTCAATCTAGCACTTAGAATTCATGCATGAAGATGTTTTATTGGGTTGATTTTATGAACAAAAATGTTACCAACATGAACCCTATGCCTTAAACCCAATACGCATTGCATTGCATTAGTGGTTATCAAGGTCGATGGAAGTATTTGAAGCCACTATGAATGGGTTGTGGTGGAGGATACACAAATTACATATGTTAATTGTACCAACATGAACTTTACATCCAATACATATTACATTGCAATAGTGATCATCAAGGTCCATGGAAGCATGTGAAACCAACATGAATGGGTTATGGTGAATGATATATGAATTGATTGTGATGTATAATACAGGGATTAATTGTGCTAAATGTACCAATGTGAATCACAAACCATAAACATGATACACATTGCACTTACAATAGATGATCATTAAGGTCTATGGAAGTATGTGAAGTCAATATGAATGTGTTATGATGAATGATATATGAATTGGGTTGTGATGAATTATATATTGATAGGTCGTGCTAAATAATATATGAATGAGTTGTGATGGATGATATATGGATTTGTTGTGATGGATGATATTTGTATGCTTGAAAACCATGATAATATTATGGTATGAAAATAGAATTGGGGTTTGGTGTTCAAAACTTTAATTGACATTTGTTGTTGCAAATTTTGTGTTTTTGTTTTTGAATGATCTTTTTGTGATGTAAACGAGGGAAAACTTATGTCATCTTCATAAAAATAGGCATGGGGGAACTTGAAGCAAACAAGCAAACAAGTTTTTAATTATGTTGGTTTCAACAATTGTGCCCATTGTAAGAAACTTGTCTTTGGCAATGAGATCTTATTTGCAACAACTAGTCTCAAGGCCTTAATATTTGGGGTGGAGATCTTGGATTAGAAATAACAATAGGTCAATTTTTTGGGGATGAAAGCAACAATTGTGTGGTTTAATTGTGTGTGGGAATTTTTTCTAATCAATTAGCAAACTTTGTGCACTATGTCAACTTGAGCTATAGAATGGGGCAAACAATCCAGCAAACAATGTTTGCAAAATTCTCATTTGGGCTTGGTGTAAACACTTAAAATTTTTTAATATTTTCATGCCTACTTTGGAATTCATGTGCAAATTATTTTCGTTTTGAATTGCAGATATTCCTAAACTAATTCATGCAAGATCTCTAGATTGTAAACATAAACAAAAATAATATGCACTTTGATTGATGAATAACATAACCCTCCATGGGTGGAAACATAAGTTGCAATTGCACTAACAAATATTCAAGTATTTATTTTAATATTTTAATTCTAGTTTTTTTGGTATGTGTTTTTATTTACATTCAAACGGTGAATTTCCTTGCCCCATTTCTAACGCGCTCCCAAGTCACGGGGTGAAACCCACTTGAGGGTTTCACAAAATCAAGTTGCAGAAAGTTGAGACTTAGAGGCACGCTCCCGGCTTCCAACTCTAGAAAGGGGTAGAGGGTCGAGTTGAGAGCCCAGGGATTAGACTAGGAAGATGATTTAGTAGATCAAGCTTGAATCTGCATCAAAACAAACCACCCACGTGGTTAGTTCACAATCCGGGACACCCTTGGGTGTTAGGACAAGCCATGGGCACTTTGGACCACGAGACACACCACGGCCCAGACTCGGGGGAAGCCACCACCTTCCCCCATATAGTATTCTCTGTGCCACGTTTCGGGGACTACATCCAAATGGCTCTTTTTCCCGGGACTCCCAAGTTG
>Ga0209208_10008879_pt1 | contig 13313 bp, 11 predicted proteins | sample S1TSphfallax_3_FD_187694 | JGI IMG/M metagenome (GOLD analysis project Ga0209208, IMG submission 187694) | Host-associated microbial communities from peat moss isolated from Minnesota, USA - S1T2_Fd - Sphagnum fallax MG (SPAdes) (version 2) | ecosystem: Host-associated > Plants > Peat moss >...
CTAAAACAACGTGCAAGCCTAAAAAAGCCACTTCTTGAACAATATTTTATTAGCTTTATGAAAGATTCATCAAACAAAGATGTAATCACCTTATTTGAATTATTAGCAACATCAATTAGAAACAAAAAATATATATCTATACAACTTTGGGTAGGTGGGCATGGGTCCCACAACACAAACAAAACAAAGTCCTTTAACTCCTTGTGAATCAACGAATGATTGGACCACCATCGAAACCACAAGAAATGTGGGATAGTCGAAAAAGACAATGTCCAAACCCTTGATGAAAAATATTTTTTATTCAATTGCATAGTGCAATAGTACATATAATAATTTGAATTATCCATATGTAGAAGTCATATGTAATGAATTGGACATGGATTGAAATAAAATGGATTCAATTGTAATTATGGAATATAAATTTATTTTGTTTGTAACAATTGTAATAGAACTAAAGGAAACAAGCATGAAGAAAGAAAACCTTGAATGTATACTGCAATTCTGAAACAGAAGTTAAGCATTAATAAAAAAAATGTTTTACATATGCTCATGTAATTAATATTTCTCACACTTTGAAGAAAGTAAAAGATGTAGAAAGAGTAATGTGTTACAATGGTGTCTATTGTCAAATGAATGAACTCGTGCTGAATTGCACATATTGAAACATCTTACATTAATAAAAAATAAATTGTTATGACCTATGAGATAAACAATCATTGATCAAATAACATAACGTCAACAAATGATAGCCATAAATGTTCACATCCAACACACCAAGAGGGACATTAGAAAATGATAAATGCAAAATGGAGAAAAATCTCTTCAACAATTGGATGTAATGTGAAAAAGGTACGTTGGATGTGAGAGTTTTTCATTACGAGTGTAGGTTGGAACCATGAGAATGCCTAATAGAACTCCTTGAGACTTGGATCTATATCTAGTAATATATAAAAGACAAATGAAAATGATAGATGTAGACTACAATGTTAGAGTGGGATATTGGGCATCAAGAAATAACGTTGCAATAGTATAAAATCTATGCCATAATGATACGAATGTTCAATTTGGATTTTGTGAACATCTTGCGACAAGTTCATGGGGAGCATCTATGGCTAGTAGAACCAACAAATTGAAACTACAAGACCTGTTTATTACACCAAGCAAAATAACTATTGGGGACAAACAAAGTGGACCAATATTCACTAGTAGAAGCTTCATGTAAGAAGTGGCCAAAAAATGAAAGCAATAGAGATGACGACAAGTATGAGGTGCCTATTTAGAAATATGATGCAAACTAAGATGCATTGGTAGAATAGAAAGAGGGAACCTTAGTGGAGGAGGAGGAGGAGGAGCCAAAGACACCATCACAATCGACATTTGAAGAAGGAAAATACACAAAATGCAAGAATAACAAATCTTGTGTGTCATGTAGCCAATTCACGATCGATTCGTGGAATGGGGAGGAAGGGGTTTCACCATCATACGTTCATAATTGCATGCACAAATACAAATGAGACTCATTAAGTAAATTGTAAGTATCCCATATTTTGTAAAAAAAATAATTCAATGTCGATTGTTAATAATGACACCAAAATGGAAGAAGATAATTGTGTTAAAAAAAAAACAACTAAAGTCAATTAAAGTTGTTTCCCAATATTGATTCTTATTCAGTGGAAATAAACAACAAAGGAGTTTAGGGAATATACACTTACAGAAGCTTGTAACGAGGAGTTTTATACTCTTCCATAAACACCAAAAACAGAAAGAGATGTTGGTGTGGATATTGGCGACAAGAAAGCTTAGCAGATGAAAAACATTTTTGAAGCGATTAAGATATTCGTAAAGACAATGAGATTGGAAACATGAGAGTTAAAAAAGGATAATGGCATGCAAGAAATGGGACAATGTAGATTCGCAATTTCCATCAATTATTAATATGTTTGAAAGTGAAAGCAACTTGGAAGAATGTAATCTGTTCCTTGAGGATTACAATGAATATAATGCAACAAAGTGGTTGATGCAAAAGATGAGATCAATTGAAGCAAAGATAAATGCAATTAAACAAGAAGATGCCAAAAGAGAATTACAAGTTGTTTTAGCATAATTTTTCATTGCAAAATTTTCAAAGGGTGCAATTGTTTTGTAAATAAAATAGCATACTAAAAATCTTACTGAGAATTCATGGTTGCAATGCATAATTGAGGTCTAGGTGAAAATCCAATACAAAGTTTAATGCAAAGTCTTGTGATTGGGTTATAATTATGAACATGGAATGTGATTAATTTCTCACGATAAACTGGGCATGCAATGGATCAATGCTTCATTTTTCTGGTTTAAGATGTGTAAAGTTGTGTAAGCATGTTTTTAAATTTTTCATGATGATACATAAAATGGTATATATGATTAAGCAAGAGTAATCAACTGCATTCCACAAAAAAACATAATGTATGAATTGTTGTTGACTAGAGGTTGGGCTTTAATTGGATTTCGCAATGCACACAATTTATTGAATTCCAATGTATACAAATTAAGGAGACAAAAATGGTGTGAGGATAAACACTAAAGCATTTTGAAGAAGTTGATTGATAATATTATGTAACAAACGAGATCCAAAGTCATAGGTGAATCAACTGATTGCCAACGGTCAATATAATGTAATCATTAAAAAAAAAATCTTCCCACTATGCATAAGGTAAAGATAAGTGGGAATGAACACCTTTAAAAAATGATGATAGTGCAAGAAGGCTTACAGATTGAAAGCAAATATAAATAGATAAAATTGGTTAACACAAAGAAAAGGTTTCTAAAAATGTTAAGATTCAATAAAATATTGAAAAAGTTATTTTGAATAAACTACTAAAACTAAGCTAAATAGAAAATAGGATAAATGTGTCCAACAATGAAGTGAACACAACTATAGTCAGTTAGGATTAAAACGCCTCTATGGAAACCTTAAATTGATGGAATGAGGGCCATAGTGAGATAACACCCAAGATTGCACCATGAAGTATAAATGGTGAGTCGACATAATAAATTTTTCTATTGGGTTAATGTTCTCCATATAATCATGGTAATTGTTTTATTTGCTTCTTTAAGAAGGTTGCTAGTTGGAAGGAAGTGGGTGCCAAATGAAAAAAACAAATGGGAAAATGGGAAAACAACAATGATATTATGAAAAATAGAACATTAAAAAAAAAGTTATGATTTTAATTATGATTTTAATAAATTATTAATTACAGTTAGTTAATTGACCAAGTATGTTGTTCACAAAAACCTAACTCATGCCTTATGTATATTTGGATTTGACTAAGCAATTATTTCGAATTAGTGATAAAATATGTTAAAGTCTCAAATGTGGGGGTAGACAATACATGAATAATTGTCAATTTAAATAGTTCCAAGTTTTCATTAGGAGCCCATTAGTTTTTCCCCATTCGTAACTTCAATAAATCACTAGGTAAAAGAGCAAATTTCTCTAAATTATCCAAACTTTTAAGTACATGTTGGATATAAGTCAAATATGCTACCCCTAAATCGTTACATACAAGTTATATACATATGTTCAAAATACATTTAAATATAAGTTGGATTCGCTATTAATCAACATTTTTTTTTGATAATTCAAGACTGGAAAGTTATATGCACTAGAAGAATGTTTTTGAGAACTATAAAAACAAGATAAATGGAATTTTTATAACTAATAGACTCCACCCGTTATGGTTGGTACCGACCATAAGGGGGAGGATTAAAAACAAATGGAAAGGTAACGAATACAAACAAAATTGTGAAAACCAATGCACTAATTATTGAGGATATAATGATTGATGCTTTAATAGTTCTAGCTTTAGGTGAGAATAATGTTAGTTGATTTTTATGGAACGTTGAAAAATTTACGAAATGGCTATGCTATTATTGGGACATCCATGTTTTGGATTCTTGCAAATGGGAGTGTTATATGCAATGGTCTTTGGCACATTAAAGGAGTGAATAATTGGTATATGCAATTGAAGAGTTAATGTTTTTTGATAATTATAAAGAACAATAAAATGAAATTTGTTTGACAATCAAACTCCGTCCCTAATGGTCATCACCAACCACAGGGGGAAGGATAAAAACCAACAAAATCATGAGAACCAATGCACTAATTGGTGATGATATAATTATTGATGGTGTTATAATTTTGGTGATTGTCTAAAATATGAGAATAATGTTGCATTATTGTATGAAATGATGAAAATTTTATGATATGGATATGTTATTATTGGGAAATAAATGTTTTAGATTCTTATAGACTAGAATGATATACACCACATAAAAGTAGTGAAAATTTCATATATTTTATACCTAAACCAATAATATGTTCAAGATAATGATAGAAATAGAAAAATGGAATAATATTGAAAAAAAATATTTCATGAACATAGTTCAAGAGAAACACAAGTACCCGGATAGTCGTTTCAAACAAACAGTGGAAATCAGAAACGAAGCTCTACAACATATTTTCTGCTACCCCACAATCAATAAAATTTAACACTCCATTGTTAAATGTTCTCTGGGTCTTACATGACTTTGGAAAGGGTAAGGAGGCCAAGTGTGAAATGATGTCCTATGTGTAATCAAGTAAGGATATACTCATAGTGGGGCTTGGAAAAAAGTCATTATGAGTGTAGAATGGAATAAAATGAGAACAATCATGCTAGATATTTTTGCAAAACAGATAGGACATCAACATAAAAATGGAGGCAAAAAATTTAAACAAGATACGTTAAAAGATGAATAATTTCAACTTACTCATAATTGAGATTTATTCGCGTTCTTTTATTGGCAAGGGAATCAAGGGGTTCCCAAGGAGTCAAGCCAAGTTCAACTTCATGTTTAGCTTGCTCTAGAAGAGCTTTGACAACCTTTTCATAAACATCATCATTTGATTCCAAGACAAAGAGATCATGGCCAATGGACGGACAAGCTCAAATGCAATTCCTTGCAAAGGAATTAAAGCGAGACATATTAAAAATCTTTTGAAAGCACAATTTATGATTTGAGCTTCAAAACACAAGTAATTCAAACATACCAATGGATGAATTCATGTTGACAACATGAAAACTAGCAAGGTTGCACAAGTCAATTAAAGCCCTCAATGCAAACACATGCATCTCTTGACCTCCATTGATTGGGACACATGTGTTGGACTTCTCCATTGTTTCAAGATCAATACGACTATAAAGGATATCATCCTCTCCCAAAAAAACACTAGCCTTCACCATTCCTTGGTGACTTTTTTGAAACTAGAATCCATTCATCATGTGAACAAGAAAAGTCGCCTAGCTTAATCAAATCTGCAAGGTGGGGAAAGAAAGAAATTATTTGCATATGAATCTTTAGATTGAAATGTAATGTAAACACAAATGAGGAGGGGAGTTACCATTTTCCCTTTGATTTCACTACTCATCCATGGCAAAGTATTGATAACATCCCATTTTGAATGGATATCATATCCATTGGTCTCCAAGAGGGATTTGATTTCCTTCGGGATGTAGGAAACATCATCATGGAAATTAAGAACTACACCATTATCAACAAGGTATTTGTTTGTAAAACCAACTACATTGTACATGCAGTTGTTGATATGATAATTCCAAAGTTGGACAATTGTTAGTGGTTTGGAGATAAGAACTAGCAAATTGGACAAAATTTCAACAATGAGGAAAGTAGGTTTCCTAGATCCAAAATCATGTAATGTGGATGGCAAATGATTAACATCATGTAAAAAAGGCTAAATTTTGTGAAATGCACATAATGAATTGCGTGCAAAAGTACCTTTATGAGCATTTCATTTAATTTCTCGTATTGAAAGGGCCACAAACTTGATTCCACCTTGGTTGTAACCATGCTTGGCCAATAAATATTAAAAGCTAAAACCGTAAGCTCAATGAAGGGAATCCATTAGAAATTTGATGGGATATGGGATGGGACTTTGAAGAAGATCCAAATTGGGATTTGTGTCTATGTTGAGGAGTTGTTTCTTGCAATGGATGGTTTGAAATGGTGGGGTTTTTTGGTTTGAAACATGTTCTTGTTGCTCAAGCTCCTCCTCATTTAAAGGTCCAATTGATTGGTTTTTAGTCTTCTGGGACCTCTTGGCAATTTAACTCTTCCTTCCACCCTTGAAACTATAATTAGTTGAAGTAGGCTTGTCAAAATGGCCGTTTTCAAACTTCTCCTTCAACCCACGTTCTACCTTTGGGGTACTTGTGTAGTCTAAATACCACTCGTAAGATGCAAGGTGGGCACTCAAGCACTCTTTTAGTAAATCTTTCCTATACATTGTGCTTTTAACTTTAGGATCACACCAATTCATGAGGAGGGGACATAGGTTACGAATGGCTTCTTGCACCAAGAGAACAATATGGGAGAAATATACGTAGGAAAGTAGTGGGAAATATTGAATGTTAGGAGTAGTAATGAAAAAACCAAGTACAAAATTAGTAATGAATACAAAAATAAATATGGTGGTTGCAAATAAGGTATGTTACCTGTAGATTACATGCTTGAGAACTTCCTCACCACCAACTTGTTGTTGCGCGAGGACAAAAGGCCATGGATAAAACCACAACAAAATTTTAATTGTTCGATCAAATTTTTTTTTGGGAGGGCACCTGAAACCAAAAGGTTGCCTTGTGTAACCATTTTTCAAAAACGACATCTAATAACCTGACCTTGGGAAATTTTTGAGCTTCCCTCAAGATTAGGGATTAGTTCCACTGCCTAAGCCAAGACACCTTTTATTCATTGTTCACTTGCAAAGACACAAGAAATTGCAACTTCGCCATCATCATTTCAGGATCAAGATTCATGTTATAATGAACTTGTATTTGTTGGAGGAACTCAACGCCAAGTGTGGGGTCACAAACCAACAATCATTTATGGAATGTATTCATGTGTTCCTTTTGAATATTCTCCATGGCTTTAGTACTTAAGGAAGCTAACTTATCTAGGTCATGAAGAGCCAAATTTGGAACCTTTACATAGTATAAACAATGGGTGGCATCAATAGCCACCATTAGTTTTTTCTACAAAGACAAAATCTGGCTTAGAATTTAATGGAAATTTTAAAGAAATGAACCTCCTCTAATAGAAAAATGAATAATATAATTTTACTTTGTACATTTACTAAAAAAATGATTCCTAGGTGAGGTTATATCAAGTTTTTTTAATCTTATTTTTTCATTTCTTGTACTGGGCATTAAAAATGACCTCCTTGAACTAATGAAATGGGATAATTCCAATTGATTGGATAAGAAAAAAATCATGAACTAATGATGGTTTCACACGGTCCATCTCAATTGATCTTCTAAGAATTAAATTGTTACTCACCAATAAAAAAGGTTGACATGTGTGGAAACAATAATGAAAGTTGAAAATGGAATCTTATTTATTGATATCAAGTCATGGTTATGAGAAGCTTGACCAAGTTGTTTGTGGTATCCAAAACAAATGAATCAACCTTCACATGCCACTTTGGTTCATTTGGATGGTTCAAATCAATGTAGGTCCTCCAAGCTTGTAGGCAATGATTCCCATCCTAGACGTGGAACATTTTGCCAAAAAGTTAGCACAAATTTGGATCCTCCATTAGGAACTTTTGAAATTCTATGTTCTTTTGCTTCCAAAGGGACCTCCAGGTGTCACAATGTTTACTAACATCTTCTTCTTCACATTTCCAATTTTGAAAGGAAACATAAAATGTCCTTTCACCTTCCCGATATCTTGTACATAAAGCCTACTACATCTTGAACACATCGGTTTTAAATGTTGGCCTTACAATTTGCATGGTTAGGAAACGACACAAAGGAATGTTCATCCTAGTTTAATTTTTTGAGAGGGTTTTATATTTGTCCAAAACCTCCAAAGTGTTCAACTTATTCTCCACTATATGACCTCTATGGTTTTTTGGTAGTTAATCCTCGCCCGTGGAAAGATAAATTGAAATAAAGGTCATTCAACTACAATTGTTCAAATGTAACCTTGACCAACTATGTCAATGTATGTCAATCCCATAAATATATAAATAGACACTAACATGTATATATTGTGAAACAAAAAATATGTTTTCTATGGGGATCTACCCTAATAGTTGGCGCCAACTGACGCACTCCCAACTCCTTGAAGGACTCAAATGCAGGTTCAAATAGAAAACAACGGAAAAGTAAGGAGTCGAGGCACGCTCCCTGGCTCGCAACACTATGGAAGGGTAGAAGGGCGTGTTGGAGCTCCGGGATGGGACTAGGAAGAATGACAAGCGTTAACTACTCACACGAACCTGCACAAAACCAACACAAAGTGGTTAGTACATAGTTGGAACATTTTTGGTGTTAGGATGAGCCATGAGCAACTCGGACTCACAAGATTCACCATGGGCCAGACTTGGGGGAAGCCACCACCTTCCCCCTTATAGTATACTTTGTGCCTCTCCACGAGGCCCACATCCAAATGGCATTTTGTCTTGGGACTCCCAAGTGTGAGTCCCAAAATTCCCACAACCGGGATTCTTGTGACTATGGGGGCCCATAACTTTGCATGCATACTTCTGATTGAGATGAAATCTGAAGCAAAGTTGTAGCTCTCATTGAGATCTTTCCAACGGTATGTTGCACGCCACCTAACGCAAGGAAATCGGATCAATTCCCGATTTTTAATGGTCAGGAGTCAAATTGCCCATTCAACTCCCGGCCCTTCTTTTGGCCATAACTTGTGTTGCAGATGTCCAAATGGGTCATGCAAGCCCATTTTAGACATATATGTTTCAATAGCTTTCCAATGATATAAAAAAATCCTCAATCCATTGGGGTTTTGATTCCTGCAATTTGAACATTCGAAAGTCCACCAGGATTCTAACTCCCAAAGTGGGAGTTCCTTTCGAAGTGTGAGGGTCTATTCCCTCACATTCTCTTGCACTCCCAGGAGCATGTGGCATGACTCTCGGGCTTCCCTCTTGGCCCGCAACCTTGCAACCCCTTGCCTTGGTCGCGAGCCCAAGGCTAGGGTTACGACACCGACCATTGATAGATAATAATCATCACCTTTCAAAAAATAAATGAATTGTCATTCAACAAAATGCAAAGAAAACAAATCTTAAACATTTCTCCTTATAATCAACACCATCTATAAGGTGATTTGGCTTATATTGTAATTATAGATGTGAAAAAACTCTCAAAGTCAAGATTACAAACATGTTTTCAGGATAACCACATATTTGATATGATATCTCCCTATAGTTGGCACTAACTATAAGGTCATGGTGCTTTAAAACCATACATTGGAAAAATGGAACTATGATCAAACTATTACAATGGAAATAAAATATTGAAAAACATTCTAAACAAAGGTGAATACATGATCAAGTGGTTCAATTTTGGGAGATTTACATTCCCTGTAAATCCATACAAGATTATTTAAAATGATTCAAATGGACATTATTGTTACTTTAAAAATTATTAATATTCAAATATTTGAATGATACATATTCAATCACTAACAAACCTTCCCAAATTTATGTGAAAATTTGTAATTAATGTAGTTGATGTCATTTTTGAATTTGGGAATTTTAAAAGGAAAACCCACAAAGTCCATATGAATAATGACCCATGTAAAGCTTTCAAAAAATATGTTTTTGGGACAAAGAAATTGAAAAACAAACAAAATTTGCAACTCATATGGACTTATGAAAATATGGTCAAATTTTAACCATTCAAAAGTCCTTGACTATTAAATGGTCAAGGTTTTCAAGGAAAAGATTCCTCATATGAGTTTAACATCTTGTATTACATCACATATTGAGTCCCATTAACAAACTTGGAATGTGAATCAATATAAAGTTTTTCATTTTGTGATGTTTTAATCATATGACCAATCCATATTTCTCGACTTTAAAAGTTTATTACTACTAACAAATGAATTTTCTATCAATAAATAACCACACAATTATCTTCATAATAAAATTATTAGTCTAGATCCAAGTCCCAATTAGTAGACCTAAGGATATATTAATCACCGTATGCATTTGAATAAAGGGTACCCAAGGAAAAACAATATTTCATCGCAAAAATGCACCATTCAATTGTGCATCTACTGCAAACCTTATAGTCGGTGCCAATCACATGGGGGATTGATGTCAAACAAATTGAATTGAACAAATTGTACAAATATTTTTGCAATTGTAAGCTTTTCAAAGCAATATCCAGTACAACATAACTTCATTCTAAATTTTTATCTTATGCAAATCAATTTATTTTAAGGTTTAAAAACAACAAAAAAGTTGAAAGTTTTCCCACATTTACTTGGCAAATGCCTATTGACCATAGTTGTCTACAATAACATTAATTAAGTTTTCACACTTTGTGAACCATTTTCCCCTATGGTCGATGCTGACCATAGGATCCAAAATGAAACTCAAAACATGAATGATTTTTAAAATTAAAAATCTCCTCATGACATTCCACAACACAAAACATCTTCCCATATGGTTTTTGCTAACCATAAGGTTTTACCCATGATTACAAACTTTCGAACAAGCTCTTAATCCTTATCTTGGACATCATTTAAATTTCAAAATATCCTAGAACTAAATTACATCTAACAAATAGTAGTCGTTGACATTAGGGAGAAGCTGCCGTTGACTTCTAACAACAATAATCGATTGTCAACTAAAATAACATCCACGAACTAGATTTTCTTTAAAATATTTCAACCTTCATAATGCCAATGGTCAACAACGACCATAGGGATTTTCAATTCCAAAATTTCTAATCAATTATAGACTTCAAATAGAATAGATATTTCAATGTAATAACATTTCAATTACAATGAGTTTCAAATGAAATAATCCATAATTCAAGCTAACAATTTATTCATTGAACTCTATAGCAATTTCTTGCATTATTTTTAAGAATGACCATACCGAATATAATGGAAAGAATCAAGAACAACGAATGACATTAATCAAATGTAGACATTTAGACTTTGTGACTTGTCAACAAAATGAATTAAAACAACTTAAGACGAATGATCTTGACATAACATTACATGAATGAAGAGATGAAATCTATACCCTTAAAACGATCTATGTAGACAATAGACATTTCATTTGGGGTTGTACAATCCAACTGACTCAACACAATAGTTTGTTCTTGTTGCAACTATTATTCCATGTTTCCCTGTAAAATTTGGGATTAGAGGAAGGTTCAAAGCAGAATCTTTAAAAAAGGAACCTACTTTATGGTACTTGAAGAGGCTAGTTGAAATCTACAATGTTATGAAGAAATTGAATTTTCCAAGAAACATACCTCCTTGTATTCCAATATTTTGCATATTGAATTAAAATCCAGGCCCTGGAATCCTTCTTGGATGACATAAATATAAAGTTTAGGTTGCCCCACCTACATCACAAATTCAAGTGAATCTAAATATAAGAAATTGTCTACCTCCTCTTTAGCATTCATGGAATGCATTTTCATCTCTCTACTTTCATTTAAATGTGCTACTTGTTCACAAATCCTTTGCATTATCAATAATCATTATTAAAAGAGAGCAATTCAACAACAATCCCCTTTCTCCTCAAGTTTTCATCTCATTATCCATTTATAGGTTTCTGTAAATGCATCTCGAATCATAAAATTGAAACCATATTTCGAATTTTGCATTTATAAACATTGAAGTACAAATATATCAAGATAAACAACTTAAAGTTAACAATTCAATTCTCTTTCACCTCTTTCTCCAAATGTTCATCTACATGTGTCATTTGCAACTTGCATAAAACATAAGCAAATTTGGTTAAAAAATTGGACGTAGAAAGTTAATGAAGAGTCATCTTTGAAAGAAATAAAATCTTTTGCTTCTTTGCGCAAGTACTATGGATTTCAATTGAGGCTGCCAAATAACAAATAAAAATTACATAATTACTAGGTCATTATTGGGAGGAACCTTAGGCATCACCAGCAAGTTTTTAAAACCCCAACCCAATAAGGTTTTGCCAATCGCAAAGATCTTTGATCAAGTTTGAGTCGGGAGCCACCTTGGCCATCATTGAGAGCTCCTTGCAAACTCGACCCAATAAACACCTTGACCATCGTTAGGAGTTTCATTTGATGTTGACCCTTTTTAGACTTTGGCCAAGATCACACATTTGCAACCTGGCCAGCATTGTTCGAACTTTCGTGAGCTAATTCGGTTGCAACCCATGTGCCATTGCCAAGTTGTAAGGCACCCTGAAGGAGCACATCAATGTCGTCACTTAATGACCACCCCAAGACGCTAACTAACACACCCCCAAACTCTTTGATAAATTTGAATGTGAGTCCAAGGTGAAAATAACAAAAGGACAAGGAGTTGGGGTACGGTCCATGGCTTGCAACATTTCGGGGGTAAAGTGACGCACTTTCAACTCCTTGCAAGACTCAAAAGTGAGTCCAAGTACAAGATAGCAGAATGGGGAGGAGTCGAGGCGTGCTCCCTAGCTCACAGCACTTTGAGGGGTAGAGGGGCATGTTGGAGCTCCAGGATGGGACTAGGAAGAGTTGACAAGCTTCATTCACTCACACGGGCCTGCACATAACCCACACAAGGTGGTTAATGCATAGTTGGAACACCTTTGGTGCCGAGACAAGCCATGGGCAACACAAACACACAACATTCACCACAGCTCGGACTTGGGGGAAGCCACCACCTTCCCCCTTATAGTATACTTTGCACTTCTTCACTGGGCTTACATCCAAATGGCTTTTCTACCCCGGGACTCCCACTCTCGAGTGGGAGTCCCGAAATCGCGCCATCTGGGACTCCTGTGACTTTGGAGCCCCATAACTTTGCGAGCAGACCTCGGATCAAGGTGCGGTCAAAAGCAAAGTTGTAGCTCTCGTCAAAAGATTTCCAACGGTATGTCGCACGTTATTTGCAGCTAAGTAAATCGGGTCGATTTTTGATTTTTTCTGGTCGGGAGTTAAATTGGCAATTTGACTCTCGACCTTTCTTTTGGCCATAACTTGTGTTTCAGATGTCTAAATGAGTAATGCGAGCTCATTTTAGACATCTACGTTCTAAGATCTTTTCAATGATATAAAGAACGTTACAAGCCATTGAGTTTTGACCCCTGAAATTGCTCTCTGAAATTTTGGGAGTCCATCGGGACTCCATTTCCCAAAGTGGGAGTTGCCTTGGGAGTGTGAGGGTTCACTCCCTCACACTTTCCTACACTCCCGGGAGTATGTGATGTGACTCCCATGCTTCCTCTTGGCCCGCACCCTTGTAACCCCTTT
>Ga0209208_10008880_pt1 | contig 13311 bp, 12 predicted proteins | sample S1TSphfallax_3_FD_187694 | JGI IMG/M metagenome (GOLD analysis project Ga0209208, IMG submission 187694) | Host-associated microbial communities from peat moss isolated from Minnesota, USA - S1T2_Fd - Sphagnum fallax MG (SPAdes) (version 2) | ecosystem: Host-associated > Plants > Peat moss >...
GGGGGGGAACACAAAAAATTTAAAATTAAAAAATGAAGAAAATTTACTTTAAAAAATGAAACAAAGTTACAACAAAAATTTTAAACATGGAGAAAAAACCCCAATAAAAACATTTAAAATTTTTTTTGAAAGAAAAAAAAAATCAAAGAAAGAAAATACTGAAAAACAAAAACAAAATGAAAATTGATACAATAGAAATAGAATAAAAAAGGGAAAGTTTTTTTTTAATAGACAAACAAAAACATATTATAAAAAAATGAAAAAAGAAATGAAAAAAAGGGAAATATAGTAAAACGTTTTTTTATTAAAAAAACCAGATATGAAAAAGAAGAAACTAAAATTTTAAAACAAACAAAAGAGAAAAACAAATAGTAATGAAAAAAAACATACCTGAAAAAGAATGTGGTTTGCCTTCTTTTTTTCAAACTTTAAACCTACATCCAAACAAAAATAATTAAAAATAAACAAAAGAAACAGTTTACTTCAAGAAATAGAAAAAGGAAAAAGGAAACAAAAGAGGAAAAAAAACCTTATTTCAATTTCTGCAACAACTTGCCAGAGGGCAAGGAAGGGATAAGTAGAGTGTGAGAGTAGAGCAAGAAAAAAAAAATGAAAGGAAAAAGAAGAAGGGAGAAAGGAAGAGAGAGAAATGCACCAAAAAAAAAAAAGTGAGAGTAAAAGAGCCTTAGAAAAATCAATTATGACCTTTTTATTCTCTCCCAACGAAGATGTTAAGTTCTGGTAGTTGCAAACTGCAACCTTTCTTTTTTGCCTAACCTAACCACTTACTAACCTAACCTAATTACTAACTTGATATCCTAATTTGGGCTTGGATCTGATATTCACCTTGAATATAGAGATCCTTATATCTAACTAGGCCTTCTGATATCAGGCTATCTAAAGCTTAAAGAGCCATCAAAATCCACCCTATAAGAGAAGCAACAAAAGACAAAGGTTTGAACCCTTTTTGGAATCAGGCAGCCAAGGAATGTCGGGCAGCAGTATTCTCCTTTCAGGCAGAAGTTTGGGCAGAAAAGGAATATATTTCAGCCATTGGGCAGCCTGTAAATTATCTAATTCTTGGCAATTTGAAGACATTGGATGAAGAGACCCTTCATGACATTGGCAATGTGGAGTTGGCAACTCAGCTATCTGGACTTGATAATGAGGTTTGGAGACTTGGCAACCTTGTGAAGTGGAGTTGCCAAACAGGCAAAGTAGAGTTGGTGGACACATGCAAGTCAACTTGGCAAATTGGCCAAGCAAACAGTACTCCAGAGTGCGTAGTCTTTTGGGGGGGGGGGCGCGGGAGGAGGGAGAACGGAGGGGCGGAATCTTCTCCAACTTCCAAGACCATGTTCCAATCTATGTGACCAATGAGTTGGCAACGACCGTATCTCAAAACTCAAGGTATTTCATACTTGAAAACAAGAACATCTGAGAATTTATGGATTCGATTTGCTTATGACGGCCCACTAATTGAAAAAGAGCGGTGTGTTCATGTCATGGCTTTATTGCCACCACCACTAGCAAAACGAAGCATACTTCCACACTTCGTTGATGATTGGTGAATCATGGGGGAATTGGTAGGCACATTACGAACTTTTATTTTATCAAGTATTGTAGTCCTATCTATTAAATGCACAAGAATGAATCGCATTGAACTTGGGAAACGAGTTTCAAAAGCCAGATTGATGCTTGAGAAGAAAATCTCCGCACATTCAATGCTTGTTGGGACTGGGAAGTAGGCACAAATGAAAGAGCAATCCTTTTTGGGGGACCCATCAAACCCTAAAATCGCCTTGTCAATACTAAAGTCTGTACAAATTCGTTGGTTCATAAATTTGGTATTCATAGTTGAATGCTTACCTGAAATGCTTGGTGTTTTCTTGATTGAGTGGTGGCTGCCATCCTGGCATCCCGGGTAGGGGACTCTTTGTTTTGGTTGGCGGCAGAATTCAGTTGAGTGGCATTCACTTTTCCACCAACGAAGGAAATTGGAGGACAGGAAGCAAGCAACTCAATGAACTTGCATAAAGCATGCTTCCTATACCTCCCTTCTGCCCAGGGGAAATGTACAAGCACAAGAGTTGCCAATTCCCTCATTAGCACTGTTGTAGATTCTGGCATATGGGCAGCCCTGAGACAAAGTCTAGAAATTTAAGGTTGTGTTTGACGTCCATGGCTACTTTACAGGAAGCTGAAGTACCTAGCACTAACTCTACACCTTGTAAACATGGCAATTCTCTTCTACTGCTGATGAGCATGAATAAGTTGGACATGACAGTAAGACACTGGGCCTTATCTTTCCAAGTGGAAAATTTTGGATTGAATCCTTGAAATTTCCAGAATTAGCCCAAAAGAATTATTTCCAGAGACAAAATCTGAAGGACCAAGGTGGCTTAGATTTGAGGGGCACCTTCAGAGTCTCAGTTTGGTTATATCTGCGCAGAGTCTATGGATTACCCATCACTTTGGAGTGCCCAATGTACAGTACACTATTATTGCCATAACCAAGTCCTATTGAGATGGTGACAATTCAATTTTGGACAAACCCATGATTGTGGAGGTGTTTGGTGCATGCTGCATCACCAAACAGAAGAAAGAAGAAACAAATTGTCAGCACATTTTCACTATGTCTAAATGTAGAGTTCACCATGTTTTGTAGTTTTTACTCATTGAACTAGAATCTAAGTGGTCGTTGGCCAAGTGCACAAGCTGCCAAATCATTGCTTCCCCTCTCCAAAAAAGCAAACCCAAAAAATCACCTCCACCCCCAACTTGTCTGATTGGCTTTCAAGGGCTTTCAAGGTTTTTGCTTCATTCTTTTGTTCCTCCCCAATTTTCTCTTACATTTCATGCGCATGTGTATTTACTTATGCAAGTTATGAGTTTTAGTTGAGTGCAATGTAGATGGATTCAAACCTAGTTTTAAATTGAACCAAGCTCTAATTTTTTTGAGAAGTCTCTAGAACCAAAGGTTCCTTTCAAAATCAAATACTAGTGCACACCTTGTAGATTTGGACTCCAACAAGTTGTTATTTTGAATGAAGTATACAATCAAGTCTTGCAACCATATTATTGGGAAGGAACAGTGTGATTGCGCACGACATTAAGATGATAGACATGGACAACCATAGGTTCTTTTGTTAGACTATACATAAAGTCATCACGGTAATATCTTCAATTTTTTATTTCTTGAACTTCAATTCAATTGTACTCACATGATTCACAGTGTGATGGGAGTCAAGATTGTAAGATCATAGCCTGGTGAATGTGGTGAGGTGAATGTAATATGAAATAGGTAAAAATATGTACAAGGGCACCAAGGATATGTCACTTAATGACCAAGTCATTCATGATGACATATTTATATGATTATTATATGTGTATATTGGTTAGGAACATCAATGGGAACCTTCAACCACTTAAGAATACCAGAACCTTGCCATTCCTCAAATTTTATTTACAGGACTTGCTTAGTAGTTAGCCTTACAAATAAACTTTGCAAGAAAGTTGATGGATCATGGAGGTTCCAAATACATTTGATTGAAATCTTGAAGAATTATTAACCTTGATTAGGTGACGAAAAGAAAACAATCCATAGATGATGTAGTATAGTTTGCTGATAAGTGTTTATGGAGGTTCATAAGATAAACTACATGAAGTGCTTCTTGTTGCAATGTTTTGTATATATACCATGTCTTCAGAATCCAGATATAATTATAATTTGTTGTGTCTACTGTTGTGTGTAATATTTTGAGATTTTGTGTTGCCTTGCCCAAAGCTTTCCCAAAGCATATATATTACAAACATGTTGTTGCTATAAGAAATGAAACAGCCTTGGTCCCAAGTACTTGTCAATGTACAACGTAGTTTTGGTAGAAACTCAGTACTGATTCCTGAATCCTGACCCACACGGCCATCTGACCAGCACACACAAGTTTGACTTGTGTGTAAATCACGTAATCATGCTCTTCATTAGTTTTGCAGTTATGTCTTACAGTTACTGGGTAATCAAGAGATCAGTTAGGCTCACATGTGGATCTGTATTGTGCTACAGAAAATTCAAGCTAGAGCGGACTACATATATGCACTAACGAAATTGTAGGCCTACAGCATTCATTTGACGCAATGAAAATCTCCTTATTGAAATATCTGATAGCATTTTCTTCGAGGTGGCCGTCTGTTTTAGACATCTCCTCTTAGTGTAACGTATAATTGTAGGGCACCTTATACGGATGAACAATGCCTCCTAAAAAACTGGAGGCACTTTACCCCAGTAAAGTAAGGTTTCAGAGGTTTTAAAACCAGTGCCGGGTGGTTCTTTACTTGTATGAAGAGCCTCCAGTTCCAGTTTTTAGAACTATCTCGGTTTTCATTCTGTTTCCAGACATAAATGAAATCCAGTTCTGGGTCTGATTCTTCAAAAAATAAAATTGGGTATCAGTTTCCGTTCTAGTTCTGAAAATCAGACTCAGTTATGGTCCAGTTTTTACTTACCAGACCAGAACCAATGGTTAAGTGCAGGTTAACTCCCAGTTCTAGTCACCATTTTTTTCCAAAAAAATTGGTTTTAGTCCCACACCAAATATAACCCAGAATGGGTCCAAGGTCCAGTTCGTTAAGAAAAAATTTCAAAATTTTTTGGTTCCAATTCAACATCAAAACAGAACCAAGAAATTGGTTCCAGGTCCAGTTCTTTAAGAAAAATAAAGACAGTTTCTGATTTCAATAGTGAGACCTGGTTCCATTTCAGTTCTTACTAGCCAGAACCACTGGTTCTTATCCTCCATCCCAGGTGCGTGCCCAACATTGATTTTTACTGGTGTTGGGTGGTTTTCTCTTTTACAAACTTTTACAATGAAAACTGGTGGGCAAGGTTGAATATTTGGAACCCTATCTGTTAGATCTCAAAATATCATCAAAGAACCAGTCTTTTGAAACAGGTTCTTTGAAGAAACCCATCAGTTCTTTGAAATTTTCCAAATCTGAGCTTAAAACAAAATCAAAGTGAGAAGTTAGACAACCAAATATGTACTGCCTGCACACACACTCATACAGTGGTAAATATATCAAAACAATTGGTTGCCTTCTGAATATCATATTGACTATCCCATCCAAGGACTACAAGTCTCTCCAGTTCAAATCCAACATAACTCAGATTAAATATAGCCACGACGAGGCTTCGTTCAGCGAAGGTGAACACCGAAGATATGTAGGTGGCAGGTGCAGGTTCACCCTGGCCCAAGTTGGCAATCAGCCAGATCCCCAGGTTTGTCATATTCAGCAGATCTCCAATTCAAATGAATTCTAATGGAATTTGTTGGAGCAGTTCTAACTTCATATAGCGGCTTCATTGAATATAACAACTTCAGCCAATGCAGCAAAGCCTAAATAGTCTCTGACCAGAACTGCTTACTGTGATTACCAGACCAAAAAGGGTGTGCCGTTCGCATTCACAGCATCGACAAGGTTGTTAATCCGCATTTGGCAATTGACACATGGAGAGAGGTGAGACCTGCTGAGAAACACCGCTCAAAAGTATTATTATACGCTGCCATGACCTACCCTGGTGAAATATGGCCGCTGATCAGTTACAGGACTAAATGTACTGGAGAGCGAAGGAATCTGATTTTTGAGGCATTACTTCCTGTCAGGCAGCAAGAAAGGATAAATTAACCCGCCAGATTTGGCATTTTGTGGCCTGACCCTTAACTTGGAAGGTTACACGGTACATGTATCCTTTGGATGTCTCAAGGAGTGTTGGGCTGTTCTTTACTTTTACCAAAAACCTTCATTTTCTGTGGAAAAATTAAATTAGAACTGCCTGGCTCTGGATCCCCACATGAGTGAAAGTAGGGAATCTGGTACTTTTTTTAAGTTCAGGTTCTGAAAATCAGCCCTGGTCCCAATCTGGTTCTTACTAACTTCGATAAAACCAGATAAAATCAGTTACAACTTACGTTACCGTCGTGAGGGAACTGGCAGTTAAGTTAACCATTTGTAGTCACTTTTTTCATAAAAATGTATCTCAAAACAGCGATTACAAACGGGAGTCCATGGTCAGATACATGTTCAGAACCAGGAACTCAATTCTGGATCCAGTTCTTAAAAACAAATTGGGGTCTGGTTCCAAAAATTAGTTCCAGTTTTTGTTCTTACTGACCAGAATCAAAATTGATTTGGCGGGTATCTGCCCAACACTGGTCTGACCGTCTTGTGATTCCTGACGCTTGGGGTTAGTAAGTCGATTCTACAAAGGTGTTCTTAGTCACCAAGGCAAACCGGTCTTTGAATGAACATACCTATGACGTCCTCAATTGGAAACTGGCATCTGTTCCCCCACAAAGGTAACGTGGAATTTTTCATCTGTTCCCCACAAAAGTAACGTGAAATTTTTCATCTGTTCCTCACGAAGGTAACGTAAGTTGTAACTGATTTTATAGGCGCATGTAAGACATCAAAGTAGGGAGATGTGTGTCAGCTGCTCATTATAGCAAAAGTAAAAAGCTTTGACAATCGGATCAATCTGATCGTAGGTTGAATTCCTTGGGGTTAGTTTTCTGCTCAAATCCCCCATGCTCTGAGTGTGATTATTATTTGCCTGCAATAGCATAGGGTAGTTCAGTGGTTATGGGATCAAATCCTGGTAAGTGAATCCTAGGTTACACATAATAGTCATGATTCATTAAGGAGGGCAAACAGGCCAAGACGGTACTACAAACACGGTACTAGCTGAGCTGGGCGGGATAATTATGGGAGAAAGATATTGGCCTGCCCGACCTTTGAGTGGAGCCTTTTATGCTTTGTAATTTTGTAACTGCTCTTGCTTCGCTATGTTAATGAGTTATAAAGATGGGAGTCGTCGTCTTTGGCCCTTACGTTATGCAAGCCCTACATGCTACTCGCCCCCTGCCCATCCTTTTCTTTGAGTCTTTGACCACCATTTTCTATGCCGTTGCATCATCCATTTATTCATTCGTTAGGTTGAAATTGATAAGTCAAGGGTACCTAGTATGATCATCAAATTGTGCAGCCCAGTGGCAATGTGCTACCCCAGTGCATGGTTCAGCCCAGTAGCCACCAAACAGCAAATGACATGATCTATCAAAAGCACTTCAAATTTTAATTGCTTATGACCACCTACATAATCGACCTCCCTGTAAAGGGTGTGGACTTCATTTTTCAGAGAAGTTGCTTTACTTTGCATTGGCCAAGATTTTGGAATGCAACTTGGTTAATGTGGAGTGCTAAAGACGAATACAAGTTAATATAGCAAATAGAGTAACAAAACTATGTAGGTTAATGGACCAATGAACCTCATAGTTAAACAACCAAGTGACAATAAAAACTTAACTTTGGACTCCTCCAAGGCAACTACTACATTGAACCAAACCCATACTTTGCAAACAAAATGAACAAGTTCTTTTTTGGCTTTGGCTACTAGTATTGATTGCAAATCTTTAGAAAATCATGTCTTATCATTGCTAGGTTATAATTTCCCAACACAATTTAACATTACAAAACCATAAGTTAGTTTCCCAAACAAGTTCAATTGCATATGTTCAAAATTTTGAGATTCTATGAATCAAGTCCGCTCAACCGTGTGACTTCATCCTCATCAATACTTTATGACCAATTTGGAATAAACTCATGGCCCCTCTTGGGTGGGTGCAAGGTACAATGGACCAATGTTACACTTCAAATTATCACTTTCTTTGTTCAAAATAAAGGTAGTTTTTTGTGAGTTCGAATGAATCACAAAAATTTCCATTGGTTCCTTTTACATTTTTTCCATTTAATATAAAGTCCATTCAAAGGTCCCTCTTCTTAACATATGTGCATAAGAATAATTCAAAAATATTTTATGGACTTTTGAAAAAACCCAATTTTGGAGCATGTTCAAAAGTCTATAGGTAAAATCTTACAAATGTTATTATGCAAAACTTTTCAAATTTAGTTTTTAAAATATGTTATCTAACCAAAATCAAATCCTTAATCAACACATCATAAACGATTGGACCATTTCAAAGTCCATATAAAAATTTGTTGTTAAGGTTACAGTACATAATGTTTGACTTTGAAAGTTCATATCTCTTGTTTTTTTCTTGATTATGAAAATTTTATAAATAAATATTCAAGTTGATATCCCTAAACTAAGTCCCTATTATTAAAAAAATAAATTTACCTATCAAATATGGTCATTAGAATGACAAACACTTTGCATAAATTTTTTAAATGTCCAAAAATTGGTCCAGTGTAGTGTGCATTTACCCCTCTTTTGTGAAGCATGTTTTTTGCAATCCCAACATTGAATGATTTTGAAACATTAGTCTTGGACTTTTATGACCACTTTTGAAATTTTGGAAAACATCAATTTCTAAAACTTTGGTTTGTTGACCAAGTTTCATCCTTAACAATAGTTATGTGTGTCTTTGAATTTATGTAATTAGCACATGAGGATGCAAATACAATATTAGGAACCACATGTCACCCACTTAGGTGACTTGTTAAAAGTAGTGGGATTAATAATCAATTGACATTAGAGATCAAGATTCTTAGTGAAGGTGATGATTATATATTGATCATTTTTACAATTACAAAACATACCCATAATAAGAATAATGACACATATTATTAATATGAAAAGGTGGATTGAAAATATTTTTCATGATACTAAAAGAAATTTTTCATTTTTTCACTATTTTATGGTCATGCATGCAACATTTATACAACTAAAAACCCATTAGTTACATATAACAAGTTGCATACAACAATTAATCACAAATTATGCCATCATCAATAAACTCATGCCAATCATTGAATGGACTACATGATCAATACAATTTCATATGTTGACCATTTGTGAAGCAAATGCCACCATGAAGTGTTCCTTACAACTATGATTTAACTATACTAACTACCACATACAATCCACTATGTGAACTATTGACAATGAATCATTGGAGGAAATGTGATAGCACATTGAATATATATTGGATACATGTTTTTTTTTTAATTACACATTTATTTAGGTACCTATATGCATGTACCTACCTACCAACCTACAATGCATCTCAAAGTACCAACACCAAACATATCATTGGAGGAATATAAGTGGTAGCACACTAAATATTGATTAAAGTTCTTTCTTATTTAAACCTTTATATTTAACTACTTGCCTAGGCCTTGGTCCCTATGCATGTAATAAGTTACAAAGATATGATATCATAATATAAAATGGGAGTTGACCTTTCACCTCCACACACTATGAGAAAATTGTATTTGTGAAGATTGCATGCATTAATTTATAATTACAAGTTTATATCAATTCCATTATAACTAGGTTGCAACATTGGAAATGACTAGTTGCACATGAGTTCTAAGTTCCAAAGGTATGTCCAATATTTTGAACATATGTTGGTCAATGTGCATTGATTTTTTGTTTTAGTTTTTTTATAATTATATTATGTAACTCAAGCGCCCAAATGTAATGATGTGGATTGCACAATCCTTCCCCATACAAACACATCAAATATGGTAGATGCCCAAGACATTGCCATGCCATATGGTAAATGCTAACATTAATAGAATTTTGGAAAAAAATTATGTTTACAACTCAATATTTAGTTGTTTAGGATAAAATGACTAGGACCAACAAAGTTGTGATGGATGAGTTGTAATGGACACCTAATTGTTGTGGAAATGACATGGAATCCAAAATGACTAAGTAATTTAAAGTAAGTTACCTCCATGTGAAATCCAATTGGCATATCAAAAGGTGATTAAAGTATTTAGGTGGATGGGTGTGTTGATGATGTGGCAAGTATGATTATGAATTGGCATTTGATGTGGTTAAATTACAATAGTTTGTAGAGTTATACTTATGACTATATAATTGCCATGTTAGTAATTATGTAGTTGTTATTGTAGTTATTCATATGACTAGTCTAGTGATGTGACAATTGTTCATACAACTAAATTAATGATGTGGGATATAAATATAGTGGTTGATACAACTATAATTAATAAACAAATTTCATAAACAAAATGCAACAGTAAACAAATGATTGCTTTTGCACATGATGAATCAAGTTCTTTACATTACCACATGACAATGTGCTTACTTCATTTCCATGATGTAAAAAATGTTTGACATGTATCCAAAACTTGCTTTTTCATTGAAACCAAGTCTAATATTTTACACCTATTTGGAAAACCATTATGATGCAGCTAAAAGCAAAACAAATTGTTGTTCCAAGAGCCAACTATTAGAATTACATTAGGATAACCATTTTGATAAAACCAAAAGCACTATACACCACTTTTTCAATAACTAAGTCTTTACACCATAAGGAGAACCCCTCTGATGTAATGAAAAGCAATGTATATCGGCTTTTCAACAACCAAGTCCTTACACCATAAGGAAAACCACTCTTATCAAACCAAAAGTAGTATATACTATTTTTTCAACAACCCAATCCTTACACCATAATAAAGATAACCATTATAATGTAACCAAAAGTAGTGTATATTGTCTTTTCAACAACCTAGTCCTTACACCAAAAGGAAAACCACTATGATGTAACCAAAATTAATGTATATTGCTTTTTCAACAACCCAATCCTTACACCAAAAGGAGAACCACTATGATGTAACCAAAAGTAGTGTATACTGCTTTTTCAGCAACCCAGCTCTTACACCATAAGGATAACCATTATGATGTAACCAAAAGCAATGTATATTGTTTTTTCAGCAACCCGACCATTACACCATAAAGAGAACCACTATGATGTAACCAAAAGCAATGTATATAGCTTTTTCAATAACCTAGTCCTTATAACATTAGAAATAATAGATTATTGTAACCAAAAGTAATATATATTTCTTTTTCAACACCAAGTTGTTATAACATAAAAAAAAACACATTACTGTAACCAAAAGTTACAAATTTCTTCTCCAGCAAATAAATCTTTGTAACACTAGGAGAACCAAAATCACTATTTACTATTTTTCCACCAACCAAATTTAAGAATCATATTGAAAACTACTATTTATTATTTCTCCATCAACATTGAACGCTTGGATAGGTAAATAAAAACCATTAATTGATGCAACCACTACTCAATATTATTTTGTGCAATCCTCTGAAACATTATAGGCAACACATCAAAGATTGTTTTATGTTTATTCTATGAGCAAAACAATGATAATCAGATCCACTTAGCACTTGCACATGATAGCAGTTAGGTCCATGTGTGACGCCTAGAATACACCTTACTTATTGCAATTTTAAAGGTAACAAATGTTGTACTTATAGGAGTTGGTATTGAGGCAACTTCCATAAGAGACATTTTCATCTCTTCATGCAAATTGTTAAAACCCATGTCAGCTGCCAACTTCTTCATGACATTATCTTCTTCATGAAAACCTTAGCTCCACATCCAATTTGGGTGAAAAATTGTTCACACACGGAACACTTATTGTTGACCCTCACAAGCTCCCCCAAACAAAATGGATGATACATGTGTTTGCAAGAAATCACAACAATGTCATTACAATGGAATCCCCACAAACAAAACCCACACCACTTGATAACCAAAAAGGTGGGGCTATCAAAATTGACATGGGCATTGAGATGAATTATGGGTTTTGGCCAAAAACAATTTCCACTCCTTTTTTTCATGCTTTCAAGCATAGTTATGACATTCTTGGTGCGAGAATGTTATGGAAGCCCAAAGAAGCAAGAATTTTAAAGAATTTTATAGAATTTTAATTGGTAAACAGTGTAATTTGGTAAACATTCGCGGGTAAAGAATGTTATGACAAGGTGCTAAATGAAGAATTTTAAAGAATTTTAAGTTGCAAAATGAAGAATGTCATCACTAGGCTTTCAAGTTGCCCATGAATTGCTTTTTCTTCATCTTCTAACACCAAAATTTCTTGCTTTACCTCAACTATGGCATCATCTTGCCTCAAGGAATCTAGCTCAATGTCTGCTAGTAATGCACCCCCAAGCACAACTTGTTCCATTTTCGCTTCCAACATGTTCTTTTTTATTTCAAGTTGCCTTTGTAAAGCACTTTGTTCAATCCACAAAGACCCAGACTCACTAAAGGTCTTGCTAACAAGTCCTTCAGCTTAAAGTTTACCTTCAATAATTGTTGCAGATGTAGCTTTTGCCTTCAATATTTCCACTTGCAAAATAATTGTAAATGGTAAGTTTCAAATGAGCAAGTTTGAAACTCCTACATGTTCATATGGCATCAAAGCAAATAAGACCAAATCAAAGCAAATAAAGCCAAAACATTTGCATACCTTTTGTTCAAGCATTTGGATCTCACGCATCAATCCCTTTTGCTAAAATTCACTTTGGGAAATGACATTCTGCACATCTAATGTAGTTGCCTTTCAATCCTCCACACTAAATTTCAGCCCTACGAGTTTATTAAAAAACTTATTTTTTTTCGCCTCTTGAATTGCAAGCTTGGTTTTGCATTACTTTAAGAGGTCTTGCATGAGGACATGTACCTTTGTCACTCTTGCAAGTTTTGTGGGCGAAACACCATACGGACAAATGGATGTTTTTTTATCAAAACTATTAGTTGAATTGGGTTGCTCAGATTTGTAGAATTTATGATCAAAGTTTTTGGATCCCTCCCCTCCACCTTTCCCAAAAAAATCTATAGATCCATTTTTCATTAATTTTAATTTTTGTTTCCTCTTTATGAACTTTTTCTTGAGTTGTTAAAGTAGCAACCTTAGCCCAATTGACTTTTTCGCCCTTTTCTTATACAATGTAGCCTTTCATAAACCAAATCATGACCTTATTATTCATCACTTGGTTTATACCATACACTTTGCAATAGAGCCTAAATAGATCCTTCCTCATTTTTGGGTGAAGATTTAAGTTGGTAGTTTTGAAACCTTTAGACAACAACCCAAATACTTCTTATGTCTGCATTAGACACAATATTTGGAGGAAAGTTGGCCTTGGGGTTGAATCCTTCACCACTCAGTTTCTTAATAATCTTGAAGTAGTCTTCAATTTGATTTTTGTAGGGAACATAATCCCATGGAGGAAATTCAAAGTTCGTTTCCCTTTTCAATTTTATGTCCGCCTTCCCCATTGTAATTTTTTTGTATGTTTTCTTTAAACAAATCAACAAGTTTCTTGAAACCTAAAACCTTCAACTACACTATCACACTTCCAAAAAGAACTTGCAACTATGTTAGACCTAAATGAACTCAATGGATAAGACAAAAAATGCTAAGGTTTGAAGTCTAGAAGTAACCACTTCAAACTTG
>Ga0209208_10008881_pt1 | contig 13310 bp, 13 predicted proteins | sample S1TSphfallax_3_FD_187694 | JGI IMG/M metagenome (GOLD analysis project Ga0209208, IMG submission 187694) | Host-associated microbial communities from peat moss isolated from Minnesota, USA - S1T2_Fd - Sphagnum fallax MG (SPAdes) (version 2) | ecosystem: Host-associated > Plants > Peat moss >...
CATGATGGATTAAAGATGGAGCCAGTGGCAATTAGTGGGTGAAAGGTGTTTTAGTGACAAAATTAGCGAAGACTTAATCATACAAATTGTGATGGATAAACAAGGGTATCTTGTTGTTCTGTAGATTCCTCATCTTCTCTTTCTTCTTCTTCTTCGTCTTCGTCTTCTTCTTCTGTATAAGTCTCCTTCTGTCAGAGACCAAAAGGAAGGGTTTGTGGGGGCAGGGGGGTAGTGAAAGAAAAGGGAGGAAGGGGGAAAGGAGTAAGCCCTAAAAAAAAGTTCAGCAACTTGTGAGTGATTGATGAGAGTGTAAAAGCCCAAAGTAAACCTGGTGTGAATCCCTTTCAAAACTCTCTTCCTAAAACTTTCACATAATCCTAACTTTCTCTTGTTTTTCAGTTGAAGTTTCTGGTGTACCTATACATCTTGGGTGATGTTGTGTTTTGTTTTTTTCCTCCATTCTAGCACATGTTGCATAACCCACAGGTTGCCAATGTTTGTTCCTCTACTTTAATATCAATCTAGTAGCCATAAAAGGAGAAGAAGAAGGAGGTTGAACTTTATGCAATGGGTATCATTATTGAAGTCACAATACTTCAACAACAAACAAACAAAACACTCCATTTGCTTTGTGTTTTCTTTAGCATCATTTCAAATACTAGGTATTATGGAGGGTACTCAACTGGGTAGGTAATGAAAACAGAACTCTTTTCTTCTGTTGAGGAAATGGGTTGTTTTGTTTTATCATAGTTTTTTTGGGGGAATATTATCATTTTTGTGCCTGTTTTGTAGAAGTCTGGATTTCTGTATTTTTGAGGTTAGTTTGTTTTTGTTTTGGTTTTTTGGATTTTTTGTTTGGGTTGCATTTTTTGGGGGGGTTGTTCTGGAGCTTCTTCCTGTTCTTTTTTTCTTCTTGTGCTTCTTCTTCTTAAGCTTCAACAAAATTTTCAGTGGGGTTTGTTGATCTGTTATGTGATTGCATTTGTTTTTCCCAGAGCTTTTGTGTGTGACTTATGAGTAACTGTTGATCAGTTTATGAAATTTTCTTTAAGAATTTTTTCAAAGCAAAAGTTTTGTCTAAGTTGTCAGTAAAAGTCTCTTTGCTGTTTTCTTTGCTGTTTTTGCTAATCATTGTTTTTTTGGGGTTCACAACCCTCTAATCTCTTTTGTGGTTTTTCTTTCATGTTTTGCTAATCAATGGTTTTTGGGTTTCTCAACTCTCTAATCTCTTTTGTAGTTTCTCTTTCATGTTTTTGCTAATCAGTGTTTTTCTGGTTCACAACTCTCTAATCTCCTTGTAGTTTTTCTTTTATGTGTTTTGCTAATCTGTGTTTTTTGGGTTCAAAACTCTCTAATCTCCTTGCATTTTTTCGTTCATTTTTTTTTGCTAATCAGTGTTTTTAGCGTTCACAACTCTCTGTTTCTCTGTCTCTGTGTGGAGTGTAAGGTGAAAGTACTTGCTTGGCAGTGGGTTTTTGTTTCCGGACTTCAGCACTAGCTTCCTGTGTTTTGGGTGTCTTTGGTTTTGCCCCAAGGTGTTGTGTAGTGATGTCTCAGATCCCCATTGCTGTGAGCATTTGATTTTGAGAACTATAGTGGCAAGCTCGAAGCTTGCTATCTCTCTGTGTCTCTCTCTGTGGTTGTGCGTGTGCGTGTGCGTGTGCGTGTGCGTGTTTTTTTTAGGGTTGAAAGCTTCAAGTGATTTGCGTCTATAGAGGGAACGAAAGGGTTTGGTTAAAACACCATCTGGCTGAAGCTTTGCGAGGCCCTGCTCACGCAAGGGCCTGGGCGTGGGGGGGCGGAAGAGAAGAGCCGCAGGCTGTGACCATGATTGTGGAGAAGCCAATGTGGCTGCGCCATGCAGGCCTTCAGATTTTCTCTTTGGACATCCAGCCCAATGGACTCCGGTTTGCTACTGCAGGTGGAGATCATAAGGTTGGTTGGTACTCCAAACCCTTCCACCTTCACACACACACACACACACACTCTCTCTCTCTCTCTCTCTCTCGCTCTCTTCCACCCACCCATCCATCCCCCTTCCTTTATGCATTCTTTTTTCCAACACTATTAAGGGATGATGTCTAGCAGCAGAAATGCTGGGGTCCTTTTCAATGGAAAGGAAGGGAATTCCTCCATTTGAAGGTGCATGCATTTGTAGCATCAGATGTAGCATTGTAGCAGATGGGAGCTTCCAGGAGCAGCAGATTCAAAGCTGCCCTGTCCACAGTTAGGGTCTCCCTTTTGTTGCATATTGAGCATGTTGGGAACTGAATTTTGTTTTTGTACATGCATAAACAAATGGAATGAGAAAAATGCAGTAAAGGGAAATTTATAGGAGATTGGGGATAGAGAGAGTATCAAGCCATCAATATACATACACAAAACACAGATGATGAGCAATGCTTGTTTCGAACACTGTATCTTAAAAATTTGCAGTTACTGATTTTTGTGTATGTTTCAAGCTGAGTCTTTTTTTCTCAAGATTGATGGGTTTAGTGGTCCAGGTACGCATATGGAATATGAAGCCACTGGCAGAGCGAGATGCAGACTTGGATTCATCATCTGCTAACAAATTGCTGGCTACTCTTCGAGACCACTTTGGGTCAGTGAACTGTGTTCGATGGGCAAAATGTGGCCGGCTTATTGCCTCTGGATCTGATGACCAGGTCATCCTAGTTCATGAGAGAAGACCTGGGTCAGGAACTACTGAGTTTGGGAGTGGTGAGCCCCCAGATGTGGAGAATTGGAAAGTGCTCTTGACATTACGTGGTCACACTGCAGATGTGGTATTTTCCTTTTGTCTTCTTCAACAATCAATTTTTACTAAATCACTGGGTTGTTATCAGTTAGGGTTTTTGGGGATGCTTTGATTGTGTGGAGACCGGAGTGAAGTTGAAATGGGCACTAAATTATGTGTATGGTTGGGCTGTTTGTGCATTCCTTGAAGTAGGTGGATCTTGGGTGGTCACCAGACGATTCACTGCTTGCCAGCTGCAGCCTTGACAACACTGCCCGTGTGTGGCAGGCTGCCACTGGCTCCCCTGTTGCTGTTCTCACAGGTCATCACAGCCTTGTGAAGGGCTTGACATGGGATCCAATAGGGTCATTTCTTGCAACACAGTCTGATGATAAGACAGTGATTATTTGGCGCACTAGCAACTGGGGCCTGGTCCAGCGAATTGAAGGGCCATATGACAAAACGGTAGTGTGCATTTTGACCTATTTATCTTTCCTGCAGCTTATGTGTGTTCATGTATGGCTTGGTCTACCTCATGAATTTTGGAAATTTGATCCGTAACCAAACACAAAGACCATGAGATACACAAGATGAACCCCCAGTATGTCAGGATTTGTTTTAACTAATGTCTATAAGTAGCAATTGTGGCAATGTAGAAGCTCCATTGTCCAGCACTTTTAATGAATGATTTGCTGCTACTGTTGCAGGTAGGATCTACATTTTTCAGACGACTGGGATGGTCACCGTGTGGCCATTTCATTGCAACTACACATGGGTTTCAAAATCCCAGTCATACTGCCCCTGTGTTAGAGAGGGGTGAATGGCTTGCCTCATTCGACTTTGTGGGCCATAATGCACCAGTTGTGGCAGTCCGCTTCAACCATTCCATGTTTCGAAAGCAGGTATGTCTGCATCATAAGAAAATTACACCTCTAATAAGAACCCACGTCTTCATCAAAAGTTGCAATACAGGTGGGTCAGATGCAAACATATGTGTTTGGCACTCATTTGTGGTATGGTGGATTTGTGCAGGTTCATCGGTCTCCTGATGCAAAAGAGGGGGTTGATGCTGGGAATGGAGCATCAACAGGGACGGTAGTCAATGGGACTTCTTCAAAGCCTAAGGATGCTTTGCCTTACAATGTGATAGCCATTGGAAGCCAAGATTGCTGCATCTCTGTGTGGACAACAGGGAGTCCCCGCCCTGTTTTCATTGGAAAGCACTTCTTCACACAAAGTGTGGTCGATCTTTCATGGTGCGTATTCTGCTACATGATTTGTGTCCCTACCTAGTTGATGCATTGGAAGTGATGATTTCCTCTTACAGGCAGGCTTGTTTTGTTTTGTTTCAAGCCTTAATGTTTCACTCTGCTTGGTTTTTGAAAACAGGAGCCCAGATGGTTACACACTGTTTTGCTGTTCATTGGATGGAACAGTGGCATCTTTCCACTTTGAGGCCAAAGAACTTGGCCAAAAAATTTCAGACTCAGAGATGGAGGAGTTCAAGAAGAGCCGCTATGGAGATGTCCGTGCTTGCCAGGTATATTGTGCTCTACCTGTGAATTCCCTGATCATCAGTGTGCATTACTGAGCAATCAATCTGAGGCGTACGATTTTACAGATTTTTTGAGAAAAATCACCTTGCACTTATGTTGGATGCAGAGGAGTGCACCCAAAGGCCTGAGTCCTGATACCTGTTTAGAATTTGTTCTAGGTCATTTTCAAGGTGCTTTAAGGCTGGAGGTATGCTCTGAGAGAGTATGTGATGGTGCAGGTAGTGCTAGCAGAAAGCCCAGCACAATTGGTACTTGAGGCTGCTGCAGCAAAGCAGTGGGGAAGTGTAAACCCAACCAAGGCTGTAGAGTCTGTGAGTGCCACAGCCACACCAGCTGTTGCTTTGAATGGTGCACCCAGGCCTGAGGGAGCTCCAAAGGTAGCAGCTACAGAAACCAAGATCCCAAATGGAAGGGTTGTTACAAGCACCACTGCTAAAGCCATTCCCAGCCTTGTAAAGCAGACAGAATATAGGCGTCCTGATGGGCGTCGGCGGATCATTCCAGAGCCTCTTGGTCCACCTGCAGGCTCTGAAGACATTGGGAACAATGGAGTGCTGAATGGTGCTCGATCTGAAATACCTGATGTACCTTCCTCAGATTTCAGAAATGGTGTGGATGGAAACATGGAGGAACCAGGGAGAGGTGTTGTAGCAAGGGAGTCTGATGCTGATAACAAAAGAAGTTTGCCTGAGGAGTGCATGAGGGTTGACATACCAGCAGCAAAAAGGAGCAACAATGCTGCATTTTCTGATGCAGGTGCTCCTATGGCTCATCCCAGTCCTCCTGAAGCTGTTGCTGTTGGGCCCAATGACAATGCTCCAGCTATTGTTGCCACAGCTCAAGAAGCTGACATGGTTATAACTCCAGAAAGGACAAGTAGCCTTAAAGGAGTACTCTCTATAAGGATTCAAGCACCTGAAGCAGGTGGAGAGGATGCAGTGGGACAAGCTCCCATAACTCTAGAGTCCAAACCCATTGAGGGTTCAGATAAGTTGGGATCCATCGTAGGAGCAGGGGGCTCAACCCTTATGAGAGAAAGTTTAGCTAAAGCAGAGATAGTGTGCTCCCAAGGGGGGATGGTGCGTTGGCGTGATCGGCTGTTGTCTCTACCGACATCCTTGGCAGGAAACACCAATTTCTGGGCAGTGGCTTGTAGTGATGGTATCCTACAGGTGCTTTTTCCTTGCCCATTAGAAATCAAAAGCTAATTCTTGCTGTGTGTGTGTGTGTAGCTTCTATGCCTGCTTTTTGCCTTGTCATAGACTTCATGTGAGAGGATAATCTTTCTTGGGAGAGCTTTCATTTGGTTTTGTGTCTCTACTCTGACAGATTCTCATCATTTTTTGTGCACTTGCAGCTTTATACAATGGCTGGACGTCGATCTCAACTTAGTATGGTGTTGGGATCACCAGCAGCATTCATGGATTGTAACCAAGGCTGGAGACTCTTGGTGGTTACAAAGGCGGGTTCTCTTCACCTTTGGGATTTGCAAGAGTCAAAGCTTCTCCTTCATGAGTCTTTGAGCCCTCTTCTGTCCCTGTCTTCTTCTCCCAATGCAAATTCAAAAGGCAATGGTACAGGATTCAACCTATCCTCTCATCTGATTCCTCCTCCTCCTGCTCCTCCTGCTCCACTCATGCTACTCACATGCATCACAGTGAAAGTAGATTGGGTATCACAATACAGAGAGCCATGTTGCTCTTAGGATGTAGTCATCTTGCACTTCCTTCTTCCCATATCCATCATGCAAAGTTCTCAGATTATTTGAAAAGAGTTTCATTTTGTCTTGTGATCATGCCAGAAACAACAAGTCAAAGCCTTGAGTTCCATTCACCAGTTGGTTTGGGTGGAAGGGTGATACTTTATGTCATTGAGGCAAAGGACCAACCTTCATGCTGCTGCTTTTGCAGGTAGTTTGAAAGTGGTGTCAGCCCGATTGTCACAGGCAGGAGTGCCACTAGTGGTGCTGGCCAATCAACATGCCTTCCTTTTCCACCTAAACATGCGCTGCTGGCAAAGAGTTGCAGATGACACATTTCCAGCGTCAAATTTTGTCACCACATGGCCTGACATGTCAACTCCTGCTGCTGAAGCTGGGGAGCTTGCATCAATCCAAGCAGGAGTCACAAGTGCTGCTGGTCAAACATTCATCTGGAATAGGTTAGTTATTTATATTATAATTGCTGCAGAAATGCAAAGTTGTGAACTTGCTAAATGAAGAAGCACATATGCGTTTGTTGATTTGGGCAGCTCACAAGTTTTATTGAAGGAGAAATATAGGCATGTTGCTTCAAAGTCAGTGTTGGGTTTTTTCCAACTGGCATGGAACAGGTCATCTCTAGAAGAGGAGAAATGGCAGACACGTGCGCATTTAGAAATTCAAATGGCTGCTGCTCAAGCACTACAATCAGCTTCTGAATATCGACGGTTCCTTCTGGCATATTCTCGTTGCCTTGCCAGGTGAGAGGTGGCATCATTCTTTATCCTTAAAAGTTCAGGGCCACTTGCAATTGGTCAGAGGATCTGGACTGTTTGGAGAGCAGCAACTTGGTCTTGGTACACTGGTATTGTTCTTGTTTGGTGATGAAGATGCTGTGGTGTTGTGTCAGGGAGGCAGACGAAGCACGCCTACGAGAGTTGTGTGAAGAGCTTTTGGGTCCCACATATGCAGTTGACTCATCTTGTCCTGCTAGTCCTTTTTCCAAACACAACAAAAGGCAGTGGAACCCAGAAATTCTTGTAAGCCCCCTGTGAATTTTTTTTCTCTTTTTGTTCCTCAAGAAAGAGAAAGGCAGGGGGAAGAGTGGAGGGGTGCAGGAATAGCACTAATGCCGTAACCCTATTGCTGGCATTCAAATATATGCGTGTGTGTGTGTAGGGAATGAAGAAACGGGAGCTGTTGAAGTCAGAGGTGCTACCTGCAATGGCATCAAATAGAGCTATCCAACGCCTACTGAATGAGTTTGTGGATTTATTATCCGAATGCAAGGGCTTGGCAACAGACACTCAGCCAACAGCGAGGTCCAATTTTGAAAATTCTTAACAGGAACTAGCAGATTCATTATCATCTCCTGTTTTGTGCACTACTTATTTGGGAATTTTTTTTGTTGTTGCAAACATCTGTACAAAAGCACAACGATGTAACATGTTAGGTGACAAAACTACAGGACTCCCATAGGTGATTCAAAAGCTGGATTTGCTGGTTAACTTGCCTGGCCTGTGATTTGTACTCCTGGGGGGCAAATGAGAAAAGGTGTAGCTGATTAGTTTCCATTCACCAGCATAATTTTTTTTGGTTGTTCATTTGTGATCTCTTCCTGAGCATCTCTGTTGGTCACAATCAATAATAAGCCACTCTTGTTCAAGGGAGCTATCCACCCTCTTGTTCAAGGAGCAACAACTTTTTTTCAACCTTTTTGGATTCTTGTATCCCATATATATGCTTGCTTGCCATGGGAGCACAGATCTGGCCTGCATCCATGACTGTCCATCATCATGCAAGCAAGGTTAGTCTATCTTTCTTCTGCTCTTCTGCTTCGCACAGATATAGATATGTGCATATGCATGTATATGTATAAGTGAAAAACATTGTTGGCCTTGGTCATTGTGGACCTTGCCTTTTTCATCCTGCACAGCTATCAACCTCCTGTGCTTTTGAGCTTTTCTTCTGTTCATTTCTTGGCCTTCTATTGCCCTCTTTTATGAACGTTCAGAAAACTTTATGCAGACACATAAATTTAGAGGTTGGGGATGGTGTGGCAGTTTGAACTTTCTTAACACATTTATGTTTTTCTTTTGCAGGGGGCAAAGATGACACTTCCATTTTTCATGGGTTCAAAAAAGGAAGAATACCCACTGAATCTCTCTCTCTCTCTATCTCCTCACACTCTCAAGAAAGTCACTAGATACATGAGGTGGGGGTTTAACCCTGAGTAAAACTGACATCACATCAATTTTGCTGCAAACAGACCACAGACCAAAAAGCTGGAGTGGAGCTCTCATGTCACAATAATATTGTAGAGGTGTACAATTGTGTACATCACTTTGGTTTCTACATATGCATGGGTAGGCATTTTTCTAATGGTGGCAAGTATGCATTCCATCTTCTGGATGTGCTGCCAAATCCTAAACCTTACACATATTGTTAGCAAACAAAGATCACCAAATCTTCCATCTCTCTAACCCTGTGCCTGACCACAGTGCCGGCATATGTTGTTGTACAAGCTCTTAAACTGCTCCCCATGGTGCATATGTCTGGCTCCTTGATGAGATCTCACTGGAAAATCATAAAATAGATTCACTACATGAACACAATTCTTCTGCAAGGTCTGTTATTCCAGGTCAACAGTGAAGCTGAGAGATTTCTTCTCCTTGAATTGGAGCATGTGAGTGGCAAAAAATAAACGAACTATGCAAGAAGAGGACAAACAGTTTGTATTTTAGCAGGAGGAATAGGTGGGAAGACCCTACACACTAAACGTTGCAGTAGTCGGTCCTTTGGCTTCAGCAGCTGTTGTTTCCATCTCTGTCGAAAACAACACAGGAGCTTTTTGTTTTGTTGAGTGCTCTTTGACCAGCGGAAACCCATGTTAGTGTCGAATCCGTCTTCTGAAGAGAGAGAGAGAAAGAGAGAAAGGTTAACCTACTATGGCGTAGCCATTGGGCCGCTGCTGCACCATGCACAATGCACTTTGGCGGTGCCTCATGTTCCGTCACTTCTTCTGCAGTCAACCCGGCTTTTCCTCAATCTCCCGGACGAAGAATACCATACAATGGATTCTTGAACTCCCAACAGCAAGCTCGTAGAGATCTAAGATCCCTGCACACGACTTCTTCACAAGAATGACCAGGTAAGAAACCCCAACTCACTGTTTCAGAAAGCTTGCTTGGCATGCTCCTGTTGTGCTTTTGGATTCTTCTGCAGTTTGGCTGTGGATTGCAGAAACAAATCAGTCCTTGGAAGATTCCACAGAAGTGTCCTTTGTGAAGATTCTACATCTTCAGAAACCCCACACCTTAAACCCTAAACCCTTTGCGCTTCGTGGTTGGTGAATTCCTTGGTGAACATCTTCCATCTTTTTTGGTGGATCTTGAAGCCAGTGCTTAAGCTTTCAGTGGCACAATTGAAAAACCTTGATTTAATTGTGAAGGGTATGGATGTTATTTGGCATTTGTTACTTTCAGAATGTGAGATTGCTCTTTTGTATCAAGAATGGTGCATGCATGACACCCAAGAATAAAGTTTGATTGCACATTGCTTCTGCTTCTGAGTTTGTAAACCAGAGGGTTGGAGGAGAGGGTGGACCAGAAAAGTCAGAGTAGCAGAAGAAGAAGAAGAAGAAGCAGTCATGAGTTCATCTAGCTGCAACAATGGAGCACAAGAACTGCAGCAGTCAACAACAGTCCTGTTGATATTGTGATTCTGACCAATGGTCCAAGCGAGATTGCTGCATGGGTGAAGCCATTAGTGGCAGCTTTGTGGCAGCACACCAACAAGCATTTCTCTGACATTCGCATATTGGTGTGTTGTTGTTGTGCATGGCTGTCAAACTTTGTCTTCTGCAAAAATGCTGATTTGACCTTTGTGTCATCTTGCAAATGTGGGTTAGTAGTGAAGTTGAGCTTCAATAGATGGAAGACACTACTGTCCAAGGTGTGGGTTGAAATACTGTTTGATGAAGACTGATTCTGCCACCTTCCAAAAGAGTTCAAGGATTCAGTAATGAGCATTTCTCACACATCTAGCTATTTATATATGCAATTGATCTTGATTGCTCAGCCAAAGTTCATTGCTGATTGAGGTCAAATCTGGGGTGTCTGGGTAGGTTTTGCTAGCACCCTGCCCACATGCTTCTGGTGGTGAATTTCAGCTGCTCCAAACATTTTATGACATTGATAGGTGTCAGGTATGTTGTGTCAAAATTTCAGCATATACTACAGCAGACTTGTCTCATTGAATTTTTGTGTGTACTCATTTGTTTGCATTGGCAATCAAGCTTTCTTAATTGTCTGATGGCATTGCAATGCACCCCATGACCTCTATAATAGAACAACCACATGCATTCATTGCCCATGCACACACACTCAAAAAAATTGAATTGTGCATCTCTCTCTTTGATGCTTCCTGCTGAGAGTGGGTAGGGTTTTGCCAGGGCCCAGAAGGTTTCTGGCAGCTACTTTTACTAGGGCAGAATTTGCAAAATTGGGACTGGCAGAAACGAGGATTATGCATATTTCTAGGTGGTGACCAGTTTAATGCGGTACTAGCTCTTGACCTCATACTACCCAATGGTATCTGGTCATGTAGTTCACAATAAGTAGTCACAGTTAGGGACAACATCAACTCATGTGACTGCTTCTTGCACGCATAATAGAGCAAGAGAGAGATGGTAGGTTATGGTATCGCAGAATTGTGGCATCATGGCAGTACTCTAAATTCACACATACTGTTTCAGCTAATTTGTGATGGTGATATTAGGGTGCATTGTTGCTGATATAGACCCATATTTGTGATGCGTCTTGGGGTAATGGGAGGCAGCTGGTACTGGGCTACAGGCTAGGTTACAGAACACTGATTTACACTGAAGATGCTGTGCAATGGCCTGGGTTTGTTCAAGAAGTTCTTTACTCAACTCTCTTCACCTGTGATGCTGCAGTTGTTTTTGGTCATTTTAAGTCTTGTGGAAAGCCATGCAAATTTAAATTGGCATTTTTCCATTATTTGTGATCTGGGGCCAGACATCAAAGTCAGCCATTTCAGTTGCAGATTGCTCTGTTTGGAAGCAAGAGAATGTGAAACAGCACAAACAAAGGAGAATCTTCGTGCAGGATTGTTATTGGGCCCCTCGGCCACCTTTATTCTGAGTTGTACTTGTGGGATGGATGAGCAGTCTGGTGGCTGCTTACTTGCTGCACTCAGAAGATATGATCTTTAAAGTACCAAAATGGGCTTGTGCACAGTGCCAAGTAGTTGGGGATCTATTTGCTGATGCAGTTACAACATCCATTCCAGGGTTGCCTTGTTGGCCACTGTTTTCAGGAAATCAATCTGCAGCGGTGACAACTGAGGAGCCAGTGCCAGTGGTTGGGCTGTTGCCAGGCTCTAAGGTCAACACTAACAGGATTGTCAATCCTTAGGATATTTTGTTCATGCTTCTGGTTTAGGCATTCTATTAAGTTGTTCAATCATCTCTAGGTTCTGAACATTCATTTTACAGAAGAAGCTTAGTGATCTACATGAATTGCCTCCTGTTTTCTGAAACTCCACTGTTTCTCAGAACTTTAAGCTTTGCAGGAGAGACAATGGATCTGTTGTTTTAGTCTTCTAGCCTACATAGCTCTCTATCACTGAGTCTGTTGATTATCATGTGCAGAATGCAAAGCCCTTATTCCCTAAACCTTACTTTATTGCAGTTGCAGAGCATCTTCATCAATGGTAAAATATGACATGCTTTATGCTCACCCTCTCCTATATGCATCCCTCTCTCATGTCCACATGGTGCATGGGTTCAGGACAAATTCTTGTTTCTTTGTCTGTGGGGAATATTGTCAAAAAGAAAAACAGGAATGAGAATCAACCACAATGAGCAGGCTTTCACAAATGTGGTGACCTCCCATCATTTCGTTGGATCAAGTAGGAGCAGGTCTGATGAAGCAACATTATCTGGTCTAGATCAGGTTGTACTTATAGTGTGATGCAAATTTATGAAGGGAGGGCTGGGTGGCATGATAGGTTGGAGGGCCATATGTGGTTTGTGCTGCCGTTAGCTCCAACTGTCAGCCTGGATGTGCTGGCCCAACATGCTGACCCGTGTCTGAATCCCCTTATTGCCCGCTTCAAATGGGCTGCAGCAAACCTTATCTTGAATCAATCAAAGGAAATTCAAGCAGATTCCATGAAACAATTTGAGAATAGAGGGTCAAAGGAAAAACCACAACTTGCGAAAGGTGGGCTAGTGGGGCAATTTTTGACACAGGGCCATGTGAATATAGAGATATGGCAAGAGTTTCCCCCATACGCAGTGTTCCAACGCTCCAACTTGTGCCTCACTACTGTGCGTGCCTTTTCTCTTGCTTGTCACCATTATGCTTTGCAGTCTGCTTAGTCTGAGGTCTTCTGTTGCTGCATCAGCACTCAATCCTATGACAACAGTATCAGCAGTTTTGTGATGGCATTCAACCATACCTTTTAGGCTTCACCAAGTGACTAGCTGTAGTCATTTCCATCAGATAGCTTGCTTGTAAGCATTCTTTTTGTTACAAGTCTTGTTACAGTTAGTGATAACATTGCACATCCTCTCTGGCACATTCAGCAACTTTGTACAACAGTGGTTGAGATAGTAAACAGCTGAGGTCACTTATGGACAATGGCTATGCAGGTTGGCACTAATACTGCAGATCCTTAGGATCCTTAGGCACTCCTATGCTCATTGTCCTTCCAACTCATGCTCTTGAGGTTTGCAAAATCTACCTATTCCTCCATCCCTCTGGCCATTTAAGGTTTGCCTGTGTTGCAAGGCTAAAGTCAGAACTCTTTTGCTCAGTTTATCAAAGAGATTCAAAGAGATTTGCTGCAGTGGGGACAGATGTTTAAAGGTGCAAAAGGAGGGGTAGTTGGTCTACTTGCAGCAATCCCTGGCTGGATTGGGGCTACTGTGGCACACTCAGTGAACCTTGCTGTGCTTAAGAGTGCAGGCTTCATCTCATGGCCCAACAGGTATGCTGCCATTGTTGACACTATCCACTAATCTGACACCTATACTGGGATTTCAGACTCTGGGATTCATTCAGGGGTCTTTGGTTGTTTCTGCAGGTGGGCAGGTGAGGAAGTGGTCCCAGAGTTAATTGGCAAAATTGAGCCAGTTGAAGTGGCAGCTATGGCCGCTGATTTCCTGAAAGCACAAGCTCGTTTGCAATCCATGCACCAGCATCTGCTCAGCCTGCAGCAAAGGAGACTGTCAGTTACTGGCCAGCCTGGTGCAGCACACATGATTGCTTGCATAGTGGAGCAATTGTTG
>Ga0209208_10008883_pt1 | contig 13308 bp, 12 predicted proteins | sample S1TSphfallax_3_FD_187694 | JGI IMG/M metagenome (GOLD analysis project Ga0209208, IMG submission 187694) | Host-associated microbial communities from peat moss isolated from Minnesota, USA - S1T2_Fd - Sphagnum fallax MG (SPAdes) (version 2) | ecosystem: Host-associated > Plants > Peat moss >...
CACTCTGGTTAGGAAACGGAAGAAGGAACTCCACCCAACAGGAAAAGAACAGCCCAAAAACATTTGTCATGTGTACAAAAGCATGGTGATTGAAGAAGATAAGTTCATTGGCATGAGATTAGAGCTCCTTCCTCTTTCTTGGACAAACATGCCCAACACAAAAACCAACTAAGAATTGTGCTGAAGAGAGTGAGGAACCAGGGTTTTTTTTTTTCGTTTTTTCCCCCCAATTTTGTGAGGTGGGTGGGCATGAGATCATGGTGATCATCCACAAGAGGACGAAGGAAATTTGGCTACAGATCAGAGAGGAAATTAGAATTTTTTTGGAACCCTATTATTATTTTGTGACATGTATGATGATGTTAGAACCCATAGTTTAAATCTGGCAATTTCAAAAGTTTTTTCCTCAAAATATTTTTTTCCCAAACAAATCCTTTGTATGAGTCACAATCCCACCACTTTCTTCTTTTTTTTGCCAAGTTCGCCCCCCAAAAAAATGTTGTAAGGAACTCGGTAAGGATTCATGAACAAAATGGACATTGAGTTGGATAGAGTAAAAAATCACACTTTGGAATTTTGTGACACATGGAACACAACAATCAACTTGTCAAGTTGATTGTTGACGAGTCAATTGTTGTGAGGGAAAGGGAAAGAGCAATGGATTCATCATTGTGAGGAGGAAAGTTTGTTGATGAAACAACAAATATGAGACTCTAGATACATCTCCCCCTCCCCCTCCCAAAGGATAAGCCTTTTGAACATGAAACAACCCAAAACCCACTCACATTAAATTGAGTTCCAACATCATATACACATAAAACTAATGTTTTGCAATAAATACATGACAAGAAGCAAATGGTCAAGGATTCATCATCTTAGGAATTCAACAAACTTCACCTTCTTTCTCCCAGTTGACACTATCAATTTTTTTATTTGATCCCCAAATTGTATCTAACAAAAGTAAAAGCAAACAATTGTTCCTTCCTTCCTTTCTTTAAAACACATGGATAGTTGTTTCACATATTAAACAAATTGCACAAGTAATGTGCAAGAACCATGTTTGTCAATAGCTATGGTACTACACATTGAACTTTAACTTCATTCAAGATAATTAAATAACAAATTCAGACCACTAAATCCAAGAATTCCATTGACCTAAAAAAAAACTTGAAGCCTACACACAACCCTATTCTACTAAACATTGAAAATAATGGTCATTTTCTATCATTTCAATTGAATTTTTTTTAATTTCACAAACCTATGAAACCCAATTACACATTTAATTGAACTATGAGATATTTGAATTAAGGTTAGATATTTGGGTATGCACTTGTGCATACAATACTAGAGAAGGTCACATCTACATGTGTGATGTTCACCTCCTATTAGGATCAATCTAGAGCTTGAGGGTGATCATAAAATTTGTAACAACTTGTGTGATCCTAAGGTTGGGTGGAAAGCACATTGAAAATTTATGTTTTATTATTATTTTTCTCTCATTGATCCATTGTCAATTTTCAGCATGATATTATAACAAGGTTGTTTTTTAGAAGAAAATTTGTATTGCATGCAATAATTGTTCATTTTTAAGTTTTGAATGTTTGTTTTGTGTCATTGTTCAATTGTGTTTTATCATGATCACAATCTTGACATCTAGTTCTAACATCCAAAACATTGAAAGCTTAATGGCAATAAATTTCATACTTTGAAGATGAAAATGGAATTTCCTTGCATGAAAAAGATTAGTGGGGATCATTTCAAAAGAGTTACTATCAATAGAGATTGAATTTGGAAAACTTGTTTCCAAAGGAAGCATTCATGAACATCATTTTTCATTAAAAGAAAAAGTTTATTCATGAAACAATATTCTCAAATGTTATTGATTTTCTCTTGCATCATACAACACATGCAAAGAATGCAAAAGAAACTTGGGACAACTTTTATGCAACATTTGAAGAATGACATGTTGGTAATAAATTGCAACTATATCAATAGCTTTGCAATTTTAAAATGGAGGAAAACACTTTGATGCAAGCTCCCATTGATGAGCTTTGCACAATTGCTAATCAATTGATAAGCATTGATCATCCAATTTCTAATGAAGATATGGCATTTACCCTTCTAAGGAATTATCTACCCTATTTCCATACCTCAATGGTTGTGTTTAGTTATTATATTGATGAATTGTATATGGAGTTAATATGTTGACAATTGGTGCAATAAAAGTTGTAATTTTAGTGAAATATATTCAACCATGGTACAAGGCTAGAAACACTAACTATTATGGGTTTTTAAGGAAGTTTTTAAATGTGTAGATTAGAGGAAGTTAAAAAATGTAAAGCTGAAGAAATAGGGAACTTGTTACAATTATGGCATTATAGGTTATTATATGACATAATGAGATTAAAGAAACAACATTCGAAGAACAAGTTGAAAGGTTCTTTGTGCATGTAGCTACAATATGCAAAACTAAACTTTTTGTCACCATTTTATCTATCCATGTAATTTGCAAAGATGTTTGATTCATTGATTATAGAATTTCATAACATCTCACCTTTCAAAAGTCTAAGTATTTTCAACTTTTGAGGAAATTTCTTTGGTTCACAAAGTATATATTAAAGGTAACAATACCCTTGATTTGTGTGAAAAAACATTATTGTTTTCAAATTACCAAATGGGGTTTTTTAAGCACATTGGAGATATATTGTATGTTGCAAAGTTTGTAAAAAATATGTTATCAATAAGCCAATTAATAGAGCAAGTTTTCAATGTGGAATTTGAAACCAATTTTGGTTAAAATTTTCTAATTCAAATAAGGTGATTGTTGAAGCTATCCAAGAAGGGGGGTTATACAAGTTGGTTGGAGTTGCTCAAACATTGATTGTAGATTGTAGCACTAAATTGAAGAAGAGCAATCTAAATGGCATCAAAGATTTAAATGTCACTATGTAGGGTTTAACAACCATGGTAAGGAATAACCTTGTTGAAGGCATGGGTCTCAATAAAGATCATGTGACTTGAGTTTTTATGATGGATGTATATGGTAAACACCATCATACCCCATTTTCATTGAGTGGAGTTTTGGTGCAAAATCAATTTTTGTGTATACAAACTTGTGTGGTGACATGGCAACACTTCATGGAAATGACCTAGTGATAAATTCACCAAAACTTAAATAACTAAAATCAATAGTGATCATAAACCCAAATTTCAAATCAAGAAAATCAATAGTAAATCTATCCACAATAAGTCACAACTATGTTTTACCAATAACAAATAGAAAACCATGCTTCATTTTTTTAAATTCATTTAGGTTTATAGTGCAAAAGCAATAGATGTGGCCCAAGTTTGCCACTAAATTAAATGATAAGATGATGTGTAACCACCTTGTAGATTTTGAAAACATTAGTAATTGAACAATCCACGACAAGTTGATTGATTTATAAAACAATGGGTAATGTCTATCCTTTAGTTTTTATAAACCCTTTAATTTTTTTTAAAACAACACTAATAAGTAATGAAAGTAATTTGAACTCATAAAAATTTACACTATGAAGTTTAGAACACCCCTTTATATAAAAAACTCAGATATACAAATATCTGAATTTGATATTTACACTAAACAAAAATGTGAGCTAACACATTATTTGTGCCAACATCTTGCACTCCTCTTCAACATATAACACATTAGATTTTTTAATAATTAAGACCAATTATTGAAGTTTAGAAAATTGTTTTATCCTTGACAACTTAAACACAACAATAAGTCACATTCGTGAAAATACTAAATGAAGTTATAAGCCTTCCAATGCCTCAAATCAAATATTATATGTTACAAAGAAAATTATTAGAATATACACAAAATAGTTGTTGCAATAACATAAATTAATTACAACAAAAAATCATTACAAATGAACTAAAGAATTTAAGCAAAACACAACAACCCAAGTTTAAATTTTATATGGGTTTAATGTTTAGATAGGTTTAAGGTTTGAGGAGATGCAAAAAAAAACCCTAAACTTTTTTTACAAAAAATATAGAGGAAAATAAATGAAAGAAAAAAAAAAACTTAAATCAGGCTTAAAGTTTAAGATTTTTCAATTAAAACACAAAAAAAATTTAACAAGAAAAAAAAAGAAAAAAAATTCAAAAATGAAAGAAAACAATACCTAGTTAGAAGATGTAAATTGCCATGTTTTTCGCAACTTGCATAACGAAATACAAAAACATGCTCACAAGATGTTTAACATAATCTTCATTTCCCAAAAAATCAATAATGGATTTTTTTGTATCAAAGCCACAACAAACTCCCCATTCACCAAAGATGTTCTTCCCCCAAAGTTCAACATGTTTACTCACTTTCCAACCTCCTTTATTAGCATTGTCCATTTTTTTTCATTAATTTCAAGGAACCAAAATTTTGAAACTAGTTCCGTAACATGAGATTCATAGTTAATAACCTCAATATCAAATTTAAAAGGAAATTCATAGCTAGAATGAACAAAAGAATCAAATGCAAAACAATATCAAATTTACAATGGTTAAGACAATCATGTACTAAACCATTAGGCTCGTGGTTGGGATTAATAATAAATTAGATGCAAAATTATTAGGAACAATATCAAAGTCATCAAGATTCAAAAAGATGTAAAGGTTGAAAAAATGCCCAAACAAATCAACATTTGCTTCAAAATGCAACTAAACATAATCAAAAGGAGGCTTATCAAGAGAAGATTTAAAAGCATATTCATGACTTTCATCACATTACACATACATTCTAGATCCATTCACCCAATACAATAATCAATGTAATAAAGTGATAACATAAGATTGTAACTAAATAGGCAAAGTGACATTCAAGATTTCAAAAAACATATGTCCAAAACCATCACTATAAGATTTTTTCATAATTGTTTCATTGGCATTATACATTATACAAACAAAAAGGGGGAAAATACATTTAAAAGGGAAAAAGACCCACAAAGAGGAAAAACTACATTACAATATTTGAAGATGTGATATGTAAAAAAGTACAATCACATCAACATTTGCACAACAATTCTTTTATAGAAAAATGAACTCCAATCTTTTTAAAACAAAAGTAGAATGATGAAAGAACTTGCACACATCAAATAAACAAAGAATTAAAGAAAGACACGAAGACAACAAAAAATCTGAAAAAATAAAACAAAAAAATTAAAATGTAAGAGTTTGATAGATGAAGCAACACATGAAGAAGCACATGGGAATAGAATTAAGCACAATGTAAAATAACACACAATGCAAAAGTGCAATGAAACAATGCAAAAAGAAATAACAATTGAAAGAAACCTCAACCAAGATAGTAGTGGAAGAGATGAGCATACAACCTTCATATTTAAAATAAAAACAAAACTAGAAGAACTTGTGCACATCAAAAAAACAAATAATAAAATGAAATAAAATGAAAAACACATAATAATAAAAAATAAAAAATGAAAAGTGAAAGCTTTGATACATGAACCAACATGAAATAGCATGATGGAGAAGCAAAAAAATGTAGAATAATACATGATGCAAAAACATCAAAAACAAAAATGACACCCAAAAAAAATCTTAACCAAGTTAATAAACATTACAAACATTCAAAGAACATTCACATGCACACATAAACCAAATAAAGATTTTTTAAAAAGACACAAATGAACTCAATAACAAAATAAACAAAAATATATATAGTACAACTATCTTATTGATGAAGGAACAAAGGAAGTAGGCATGATGGAATTCAGTAAACATGATGCACAAAAGTGCCATGAAGAAACAAAAAAAGAAAAAAACACAGTAAACATGACACAAAATTAGGCATGATAAAAAAGTAGATGTGAAACTAAAGAAGTTATGATGGAAAATAGTGACAAACCAACGTGCAAAGAAGTGTGATGAAACATCACAAGATGCAAATTTTGATGAAGCAAAACAAACTTGATTTTAAAAAAAAAACAAAAGATGCATAGAAAACCTTTACATGAAAAAAAAAAAGAAAAAAAAAAAACAACACAATTGACACGCTCCCAAGCTCCTTGATAGACTCAAATGTGAGTCTGAAATGAAAGCAATGGAAGAGTAAGGAGTTAGGGACATGTTATTTGGCTCGAAGCACTTTGGGGGTAGAAGGGCATGCTGGAGCTCTGAGATGGGACTAGGAAGAATGACAAACACTTAATCATTCACATAGACTTGCATAAAACCAAACAACAAGTTGGTTAGTGCATAGTTGGAACATTTTTGGTGCTAGGACGAACCAAGGGCAAATTCAAACTCACAAAACTCACCACGGCCTGGACTTGGGGGAAGCCACCACCTTCCCCCTTATAGTATACTCTATGCCTCTCCACAAGGCCCACATCCAAATGGCATTTTGTCCCGGGACTCCCAAAGGGAATTTCGAAATTCCCAAAGTTGGGTCTTTCACAACTTTGGGGCCGTATAACTTTGTGTGAAGACCTCTGATTGAGATGAGGTCTAAAGTAACATTCTAGCCCTCATCGAGAGCTTTCCAACGGTATGTCGCACACCACCTGCACATAGGGAAATCGGGTCGATTCCTGACTTCTAGGTCGAAAGTCAAACTGCCAATTTGACTTTCGGCCTTTTTTGGACCATAACTTGTGTTTTAAGTGTCCAAATGGGTCATGCGAGCCCATTTTAGACATTTAAGTTTCAATAACTTTTTAATGATATAAATAACTCTTCAATCCATTGGGTTTTTGCCCCTACAATAACTCTTTAAAGATTCGAGAGTCCACCAAGACTCTAAACTCCCAAAGTGGAAGTTCCCTTGGGAGTGTGAGGGTTCATTCCCTCACACTTTCCTTCACTCTCAAGCTTCCTCTTGGCCCATAACCTTGCAAACCTTTGCTTTGGTCACGAACCCAAGGCTAGGGTTGTGATAATAGTGATAACATCGACACCAAAAACACAAACCTAAAGGCAAAAATTAGATGGAGGGATGGTTTCATACACCCCACTTTGTGAAACAACTTTCTGTCCCTCTACTTTCGATTTTATGAAGTGATTATACTCGGAGGTACATATGCTACCAATGAAAGAAATGAAATGCAAAATATATTTCTAGATGTTAAGTTGTGTTTGTAGTTTAAACCAAATAGCTTACTTCCCATGCATCATTTATGATTTGGAATTGATAGATATATTTTCTAAGTTCAAACATTCCAAAGCCTAGAATTTATGTTAAATTGTCACCCATTTAAACCAATTTTTCAAGATTCGACGCCATGCTTGATTTGACAACAAACCTCTAGTGATTTCAAATATTATTCTTATCACATACATTATTCAAATCTAGTTTGCCTTAGTTCATTGGAAAATTAATTACAAAGTGTATTTGCTTACCAAATTCCAAGCTCTGCACCTAAACTAGTAAAAAGTTGTGTTACCAAATCCGAAAAGGTTTATGAAATTTCTCTAAGATTTCAAGTTCCCAACACTATCGTTATTCACTTCCATTCTTTCAAAAGTACTATAATCATCCATTCTATTTTCCTTCTTTCCACCATTTATTAAGACTAATCATTTTTTTCTTCCCAAGGAAATTTGTAAGGACAAATATTCTCAAATTTTAAATAAAAAATTATGTCCGAAAAAGAAAGCCCCAAATGATTTAAATTTGCCCTTTAAAGAGAAGGAAAAGGAAGGAGGTGAAGGAAGATCCCAACTCGGTGGCCAATGGAAAAAAATAAGCACCTTTTCACCTTTTCCCATTTTCCCTTCAACAAATTTTACTTAAACTTTCATTTTTTCCTTTGATCTTAAGGTTTTACTTTACCATGGTTTTAGGTCGTTATTTATGCATTTCATTCTTTTTCCTTGACCTATAAATTACAACCACACATTTCGATGTAACAAGTCCTCCACACATTCATTGCCAATTTGATTAGAGATTGAAGATTTCTTTTATTTTCCTTAAAATTATGGCATCGTGTATGGTTATGAGCCTCAATCTACACAAGTGAATGAAGAATTGCCTCAAAAGTCATCTCTAAATTTCACATTGACGCAACATCATCGTGATGAATATCCCAAACTATGAGAGGTGCGCACTCATCTTGAAGTTGAACCCCCTCGAGTTTGGTATTATTGCATTTTTCTGAACTTTCGCACCCTAATGATTTTGTTGCAAGTTGACTCGCTTTTGGTGATGAATTTGAAACCATCTATGAAAGTTGTTACAAAACTAAAGACACTTTTATTTTCACATGGTTTTCAAACGTTGGACACTATCATTAGTTACATGGTCTAATTTGTCGACTACTTCATAATAGTAAGGCAAATTACTTAATTCGCACCATTCGACACATCCTAAATTTCTTGCAATTATGAACTATCAATGTGGCATAACCTAGGACTCAACATGTAATTACAACTCCTTGTTGAGCTTATCCATAATTTAAATAAATGTTTCATTCAATATGAAACTCATGTTGCCATTGCCACCCTATCATACTATTTATTTAATCGTTAAGTTGTCTTGAATGAATCTTATGTTCATATAACTTAAAGATTATTTTATCTTTATTGGACCTTTCATCAACACCCCTTCAACTACTTCACGAATCTCAAACATCTTCCTTTACACGAGTATCCATTAATTACCATAACAAGACCCATGTTTTACCAAACATTACAAATTTGATGTCTATTTTTAAACCCAACCTTCTAGAGATTTTTCACCACTAATTACGCAATTGAAGTTCGAAAACCATGATTACCAACTTTTGTTAAAGAAAAAAATTAACCCTATAGGTCGTTCATCTAATATTAAATTTTGAACAAAAAAACAACCCCACATTGACGCATTCCCAAGTTCCTTAATAAACTCAAATGTGAGTATGAGGTGAACACAATGAAAGAATGAAAAGTTGGGGTATGCTTTTAGCTTGTAGCACTTCAAGGGTAGAGGGGCGTGTTGAAGCTCTGGGATAAGGATTAAGAAAAGTGACAAACAAGTTAATTACTCACATGAACCTTCACAAAGAACAAGTTAGTGCATAGTTGGAACACATTTGGTGCACGGACAAATCACAAACAAACATGGATTTATAAGATTCACCACAGTTGAAAATTGGGGGAAGCCACCACCTTCCCCCATAGTATTCTTTTTGTCTAGTCACAAGACCAACACCCAAATGTCATTTTGTCCCAAGGTTCCCAAGTTGGAATTCCGAAATTCCTTAAATTGGGATTTTCACGACTTTGGAGGCCCATAATTTTGCATGAAGACATCCGACTAAAGTGGGGTCTAAAGCAAAGTTGTAGCACACTACATGAGCATAAGGAAATCAGAGCAATTCTTGACTTTTAGTGGTCGGGAGTCAAATTGACAATTTGACTCTAATTCTTCTTTTGGCCATAACTTATGTTTCAAGTGCCCAAATGAGTCATGCAAGGCCATTTTAGACATCTATGTTTTAAATTTTTTTCATTGATATAAGAAAATTTTCAATCCAATGAGTTTTGACCTTTGAAATCACCCCTTGAAAATTTGGAAATCCATTTGGACTCCAAATCCCAAAGTGTAAGCTCACTTTGGAATGTGGGGGTTCATTCCCTCACACTTTCTTACACTCTTGGGAGCATGAAATGCGACTCTCGAGCTTCACTGATGTGTTCTTAACTCCTCGAGGGACTCAAATGTGAATCCCAAATAAAAAATAGCGGAAGAGCAAAGAGTCGGGCACGCTCCCTGATTCGCAGCACTTTAGAGGGGTAGAAGGGCGTGATGGAGTTCCGGGATGGGACTAAGAAGAATTGACAAGCTTCACTTACTCACACGGGCGTGCACAAAACCAACACAAGGTGGTTAATGCATACTTGGAACATTTTTGATGTTAGGACGAGTCACGGGCGACTCGGATTCACAAGACTCACCACGGCCCAGACTTGGGGGAAGCCACCACCTTCCCCCTTATAGTATATTTTGTGGCTGCCCACATCCAAATGGCTTTTTGTCTCGGGACTCCCAAGTGGGGGTCCCGAAATTGCCAAGGTTGGGATTCCCGTAACTTTGAGGCGCCATAACTTTGTGTGCAAACCTCCAATGGAGATGAGGTTTGAAGAAAATTTGTAGCCCTCATCGAGAGCTTTCCAATGGTATGTCTCACGCCACCTGCACACAAGGAAATTGGGTGGATTCCTGACTTTTATTGGTCGGGAGTCAAATTGCCAATTTGACTCCCGACCTTTCTTTTGTCCATAACTTGTGTTTCAGATGTCCAAATGGGTGGTGCGAGCCCATTTTGGACATCTACGTTCCAAAGGCTTTCCAATGATACAAAGAACTCCTCAAGCCATTGAGTTTTGACCCCTGCAATTGCTTTCTGAAGATTCGAAAGTCCACTGGGACTCCAATTCCCAATGTGGGAGTTCCCTCACACTCACTTACACTCCTAGGAGCATGTGACATGACTCTTGGGCTCTTCTCTTGGTCGGCAACCTTACAACCCCTTGCCTTGGTCACGAACTCAAAACTAGGGTTGCGACATTCACTCTTTGCTCACACCTTTGTAAGCCCTTACGTTGGTCGTGAGCCCAAGGCTAGGGTTATGACACCCACGTAATAATGCGCACTTATCATTCCTTATTCTAACAGGAAGTTACAAAAAACCCCTAACAACCTCACCACATTCAAATATCCTTGATGCAATTCTTAAAAGTTGAGATTATTACACATGGTTGTATCAATATGGCTCACATTTTAGGTTTAAAAAACACTTTATGTTAAAAAAATGATGAAAACCAAAAAAACCACAAAATTATATTTTTTTACATAGGGGAAAGGTCTAGGTTTAAACCTTTATCTCATTTTTTTTGGGGAAAAAAATCAATGCAAAGAAATGAATGTAAAAAAAAAACCACATTAACAAAAATCTTCACCCAAAAAGCTAAATTTAAACATGTATTTTTTTCATGCACAATTTTTAAAAAAAACCAATGTAAAGATTGAATGTATTCATTAAGTGCTAAAAATTTAACCCTAGTAGGCCAAATTCATGCAAAACCCAAGGCAATTGATTGAGTAGAAGGCGAAAGCTTAACACGACTAAAAAGAATTAGGGTGGAACTTTGAAATTGAACAAAATCAGTGCAAAACCAAGTTTCACCCAAGGTTTTCATGGTTGCGAAAGGTGTGTACAAGTGGTGAATGCCACTAGAGAGCTTGAAGGTGAAAAAGCTAAGGGGCTTGAACACACATGAAGGTTTGAAAAAACGGAAGGGCTTCAAGGGGACAAAGGCTAGAAAGTCGTGAGGGAGGAAAAATCATGATGGCTTTAGGGGGAATAGAAACTTGAGAGGCATGAAAGAGGAAAGATTGTTAAGGTTTCATGGCGATAAAGGCTTGGGGATAGATGCTTGAGAGCTTGAGGGTTAAAGGTTTTTGAGGCTTTAAGGCTTGAAAGTGAAGAAGTGTGGAAAGAGTTTATAGAACATGATGGAATGCATTATAAGCAAGTTGTGTAAGGCGAAAGGCAATGGACATCATTTTGCAAGTCATGGTGCAAGACTTTACTTAACTTTCTTTCATGCCATTGAATTTTCTATCATGTGTGCTTTAACCTTTTTCATTTTTCCTTCCCTTCCTTTTTTTCAGTCTTACTTCATTTTTCTTTTAGTCACTTCACTTAATAAACCTTAAACCTTTCTCAATTTGCCTCAAACTTCTTTCAACTCCTTCCTAGTCTCAGTTCCTTTCTAATTCTACATCTTCTACTAAGCCCCTTCTCAATTCCTTTCTAGTTTTACCAACCCTCTTTTAGCCCCCTTTCAAGTTTGTTAGCTCCTTCCCAACTTTCCCAACTCCTTTTTAGCTTTGCCAACATTACTAGCTACCTATTAGCTTGACCGATTTCTTGCCAATTCCCCAATGGCCATGGAAGCTCTTTGTCAATTCTACCAAGCCCTTGCCAACTCTATTAGCCCCCTTTCACTAATAGAATTATTGTCATTTGCAACCATTCCTTGTGTAATTATGTATGATTAAATGTCACCTACAACTATGACTGGTTGCCTATGTGACTACTTTTCAAATTTGGATGGGTTTTGGTCTTCTTTTCAATTAGGTTGCAACTTTGACCTATTTCATCGTTTCAATAGGTTGATTTTTCATGATGTATTTGTATTTTTTACAACATTGTTTAGTTGCACTTGCAACCAAAATAGTCACATTATAGTTGCATAAGGTACATATGTTATTTAGTAACCACATGTATAAACTATTTAATAATACATGTGTACCTATACATATATACATACTTATTAAATACCTACATCCTAGCTATTTAATTATTAAATACCTACATACATACCATCTACCTAACTATTATGTACCTACGTACATACCAACTACCTACCTACCTATTATATACATACCTACGTACTTACTTATTAAGTACATACACCTTACATAATTACCTACCTACTATGTACATACCTACCTACTTCAATACTAGGTATCTACCTAGCTACCTACTACATACATATCTACCTACTTATTTATTAAGTACATACACCCTACCTACCTATTATGTACATACCTATTTATTCAATTATTAGGTACCTACCTACCTCCCTCCTATTTACGTACTTATTTAATTATGAGGTACCTATTTATTTCTACCTATTTAGAAAATAATTACTCTTTACTAACTATGTACCTATGTAGTAAATATTTACCTCTCATATCCCTACCTACCTACTATGTGCCTCCTACCTACTTACCAAGTACCTACCTACATACATACATACCCATTAGTTACATAGCTAATAGGTTATTTTAATAATTATTTAGAGCCTATATAAATAGGTATTTACAATAAATACTATTTGAATATGTACCTAGTAAGAATATATGTTACATAGGGCAGTGTGAACAACGTACTTAACTAACCTAAATAGTTTAGGTAGGTAAAAAATATACAATCAATATTCTTTCATTGACCACAATGAATGTGATTTGCGAAGTTTAATCCTAGGACCCCAAAGATCAAATTCAACTCCTTTATCACAAAGCCGCCCCACATGTTGTGTAAATGTTCTAGTGTTTATCCTATTTAAACCACATTTCATTTAAACATTACATAAAACCCCAATTTGATCATTCATAACTTACTAGTGGGTGCCCGTGACCTTCGGACACTGTGAAGTCATCTAGTTCCCCATCCATGTCCTGAAAATCATGTGCCAAAAAAATTCCAGGTCCTGGATCATGTGAAGCCCCCTGTGTGAAATCCAGGTCCCAAAATTGAGATC
>Ga0209208_10008884_pt1 | contig 13308 bp, 9 predicted proteins | sample S1TSphfallax_3_FD_187694 | JGI IMG/M metagenome (GOLD analysis project Ga0209208, IMG submission 187694) | Host-associated microbial communities from peat moss isolated from Minnesota, USA - S1T2_Fd - Sphagnum fallax MG (SPAdes) (version 2) | ecosystem: Host-associated > Plants > Peat moss >...
AACCAATAGGATGAAATTTCTAATAGTTGCATCATAGTTGTGAGAATGACCAAAATAGTTGAAATTTGATCTTGTAGTTGCAATATTCCCAAATCTAGTCGCAAATGACTACAAGTCACATGTAGTCGTAAATGGACTGGTTACATTTTGGCTGATTTCTACTAGTGTGTGAGGCAATTGACACGACGCAAGCTTAGAACAAAAAAAATAAAAATGGGGAGAACTATGTGGCTAGAAAACTACATGATGTGTTGTCAAAAATCATTTTGCAAGTTGGAAATGAAAACATCATAATGCAAGAAAACATTGTTGAGAATCATCATTATAACCAAGTGAAAGCTAATGCAGGTTCCCACATATCTCTCCTTTCTACTACTTCACTCAAAAGTGCATTGGCAGCATGATTACAAACTCATGTGTTAACCCCAAGTGACATTAATCCAACTAAAGGTTCAACTACACGAAGGAAGCTAAACAAATTTGATGTAAGAGATCTTTGCAACAACCAATGCAACCTTAGCTGAAGCTCTACGACATGAACAGAAGGTATCATCTGAACTTAATGCCAACATATACCTAAAGAGAGAAGGAACCCCCTTTTCACTAACTTTACAAACATGTGGATCCATTTTAATTCAAGGTGAATGTTCAAAAGGTGAATGTTCAAAAGGTTTAATGGTGCATGGGAAACAAAATAATTTGGATGTAAGGAATTCCCCATTAACAAATGGCACCTAGTCAAAAATAGTTATATTTCCAATTGAACTAAAAGGCCAAGAAACATTTGCAAGTGAAGCGCATTTTAGCAATTTACAAGCCCAATCACTATAGTCAATGGTGACAACATAAAGAAAAGACAAACTTGATGCAAGAAATCACATGCATGTGGGCAACCTCCCACTGTTAAAATCCCTAGTGACATCCATAATGGAAACAAGTGTTTATTACAATGCTTCACTGGGTCAAAATGTAGATGAAGATGAAGAAATATAAGATTTTGTAGATGCATAACCTCCCCAATGCCCCCCACTCCTACTTTAGAATGTTTAATTGGACTCCACCCCCAATTTAGTTGGCAAGTCTATGTTGGACATAATATCCAGGAAGTTATGTGCATTATCTCATGCAACTCAAATAAACCCAAGGAAGAATAATGAAGCAATTGCAGAACTATTTGATGGAGTGAAGGAACAAGAGGTTAATATTTGAGATTTGAAGGCTTTTGCAAGGAGCAAAACCAACATCAAGCATAGTAAAAATTCATTCTATGATATGTGGGGATTTGGGAAGTGTGACCAAGTGAGATCACAAACTAAAACACAAGGGAAGGGCTTGGGGCGAATTCCCTTCAAAGACAATACCAACACACAATGAACTTGCATCTCCTAAGCTTCAATGTGCACTCAAATTTAATGATGATCAAACAATCTACAAATTAAATATATGTGTTCATGGTGTCACCCCTAAAATAGATTTTTTATTCCTACAAAAACATAAGTTTAAAGGGGACAAGGTTAAGTAGTTGAATAAATTATTGTGGAAGGATGCACTTAGCTGGACAATTGATGTTACTTTAGGCTATTCAATAGATGATCTAAACATAAGAGTTGGCAAAGGAGGTGAACTCATTTATAGTAAAAAGGTGGAGAGGCAATCATTTAAACATGCATTCTCATGACAAATTGCTTTCATTGGATAAGGATCAATAGATTAAAAGGTGGTGATTTAACGTTGGCCAACATTTATGCACCCAATGACATGGCAAAAATATGCATGTTTTGGGTATTAATGATAAAGGAACTACCAAAAGATTGTAGATGGAATCTATCAGGAGGTTTCAAAATGGTGGAACACCATTCTAATAAAACAAATGAATGTGGTAGGACCATAATTGATAAAGAAAGCCTTTTGTGGGAAGCAATGAAGAATTCTCTTAATGTGATAAAACATCCTAGATCCCCATACAATCTTTTGTTCTTGTGGGATAATTGTAGAATGGATGGTAACAAGATTTTGTCTCTCCTGGATCAAATGAATTTCCCATTGGGCTCCACCTTCCAATTTCGTATGTGATGAAAGGAGACAATAGCTTATTAGATCATTTATTAAACTCAGTAATCATACAACTAAATGGGGTAAAAAGAAATAATAGTTTGGAAAATGAACATAAGGTTCTTAAATGAAGTAGAATAACAAGTACAACATATTTGGCAAATCAAACTTACATCAGGTAATGTTTTTTGCACACTATGCAAAGTTGTTAGGTTCAACAAATAATTTTGTGAATGCAAAGTGGCAAAATTCAAGGGTTGAGAAAGGGATGTACGTATAAGCCTTGAAAATGCACATGGAACACTCCAAACTAATTGTAAATACCCAATTTTATAGTAGGTGGCATGATTTTTAAAAACCAAGTTGAATGACGTTTGAACGCTAGAAAGTCATTAGCCTAAAAGTACACACACGAATGAGGTGGTGAGGGAAAGAAAACACATGCACCAAGGAATTTTTTGTTGTTGTTCAGGAAAAGTTTAGGGTGTCTATTGTCACAAAGTTACATGACAATCAAGGCCAAGTGATTAGAGAAAAAAGAAATTTGGATAAAAATTGCACAAAAAATTATTCCAAATTGTATTTATGAAGTAGGTGATATGTCAAAAGAAACTATTAGTATTTGAAGCAAAGTGTTGGATGTTGTCACTATTCATTTCATTGACAAGATGAACAAAGAACTAGAGTAACACATTACAAAGATGGAGTTCAAGGAGTCTACCGAATAGATAATAACAAGGAAGGCTTTTAGACATAATGGCAATGTTGCCCTCCAATTTTTTACAAAATTTTGGCCTATTATTGGGTAGGATTATTATAAAATGGTGTTAGAGGCAATTGATAAAGGCAAGTTTCCAAACAATGTCACTTGAAGGCTGATCACCCTTCTACATAAAGGTGGAGTTCGAGAAATGAAGTCCAATCAGAGACCCATTAGCTTTTGAATGTTTCATACAAGATTTATGCAAAAGTCTTGCAAAAAAAATTACAAAACATTTTAATGGAAGTGATTAGCCTTGACCATACTACATTCCTTCTTCTTCGATTTATCTTGGACAATGTGTTGCTCATCCACAAAATGTTGGATTGGGCTAAAAGATTTAGGTAACCTATTGTATTTCTCAAGTTGGACTTCTCTAAGGCCTATGACAAGGTTAACTAGGATTTTCTATTGAAAGCTTTAGAAAAGCTTGGAATGTCAACGCAAGTCATTTCCATGATCAAACTTTTGTTCTCCAATGCTTGTGTTGCAATGAACTTCAACGGCCAACCTACAACAAACTTTGTAACGGTGTAAGGCAAGGATGCCTTGTGGCTCCTTACCTTTTATTATTGTTGGATAAATATTCAACTAATTCATCAAATAAACTAAACAAGTAGGAAAAGTTAGAGGTGTTAGTATGTTAAATGCCAACAATCAACAAAACATTTCCCAATATGTCGATGATACATCATTCATAGTTCATGGTGACCATCAATCTTTTCCCAACATGGTGAACATTCTTAAATAATTTAGAATCGTTTCAAGTCTAGAGATCGATTGGGATAGAAATATGGGTTATTAATGCAATAAAAATGTCAAAGAAGCTCTAGATTGGGTTTGTTTTTTTGGGTGGAAATGGGCAAAGGAGAAGGACCCATCAAAACCATTGGGCACCCCATTTGGACTAAAGTTGGACATTGTAGATGTGGATTCCTTTTTCATTTCTAAAATAAAAAAGGAATTTTCATATTGGTGTTCAATTCGTCTCTCGTTGGCTAGGTGAGTTGTGATTGTCAACTCCATCCTTGCATCTTCACTATGGTATTTTGTTACAATTTAGGGGGGTTTTACTAAAGCCATAAAGAAAATTAAAGCCATGCTTAGAAACTTCCTTTGGGGTGGTACATAACATTTTAGTTAGGGCCATGGTTAAGTGGTTAGATTGTTGCACTAAGAAAGCCATTGGGGGATTGGGTTTGATAGACCCAAAAGAAGTAATTAAAATGCTTATTTGTAAAAAAAATTGATGACAACACTATAATCGAGGGAGTCTAACCTTAAACAACTCCTCAATTATAAACTAGAAAGATCCAAACCCTTTTGACATAAAACTTGGGCCCCAAATTTCAATTGGGCCTTTTTGTACAATCATAAAATTACATTAGGCTCTAAGATTTGGGCAAAAATTGCGAAAGCCTAAAGGAAAATAGTGAAGGTGCTAAATTCTAACCTTCAGTGTCATCCTTCTAGGAGATATGCAAAGTGGGCATTTGGTGGGCTGAGGATTTTAGAGGGAGACATTTTGGCATGTCTATTATGAAAGTTGCTTGATTCCATAAACAAGGCCTTGTACTATGGGGGACTTTTGGAACCCCAAAACTAAAGTTTTCCATTTTTGGGAAGAAATTAAAGATAATTATGGGTTAAAAGAAGGTGAGAAGATCATTTGGGAAAGGATCATAGGTAATTTGCCAAAGGAGAGGACTCGTAGGCTCATAAAGGGAGTCAAAACACCCAAGGATAAAGAATGGGTCTAGGATTTTTCCAATTTGCACATCAATTATCCTTTTTTGTATGTCAATTTAGTAGTGAATCTAAACTAACTTGTGTACTTGAGGTGAGCCTAGGTGGCCTCCTTCTTGAGCTCACAATTTTTTCAGTTAGTGCCCAAACCCACCTCTTATTGAAATGTAGTGTGAAAAATATTCAAGCGGATTTTGGGGATTTGCAAATTCCACCAAGTTTGAGTGACCTTTGTTAAAAAAAGGCTTGCCAAGAAGGAATTTACGATCTTTGGAGGTAAGCTAAAAGATCTACAATTTGATGTTAATAGATGGAAGTGGAATTGTGAGATTGATTTGTTTAACTACAATTCCAAAAATGGTTGCTAGTGGCTGAAGCCATGGGAATCCTTGGAAAAAAACATGTTAGGAAAATGGAAAAATAGTTTCACCAACAAAGTGAAGTTGGGGTGGAAGGAAGTATTGCATTAAAAGTGAGCAAAAAAGTAATATGGATTCATTTGGATGACATGGCATGAAGTAGTGGTAGTTAATGATTAGTGAACGTTCCTTAACACGATTATATCCAAAGTGTGTGGGTGGTTTTGTACAAGTGTGTTTAACACGATTCTCCATCGCTTCTATGAATGCCCACAAGCACAAAGAACATGGAAATGGGCCTTTACCATTGTCAAATGCATGCAAATTTGAGGACCACAATTCAAACCATAGAAGTTCCCTTCATGGGAGCAATGCATCTCTGAGAGTAGACTCCCCAAAAGGGTTCACAAGTTCCATGGAATGTTGGCCCAACTAAGAGGTTTATTTGGATGGAATGTAATGATTTTATTTTCCACAAGAAATGTTATCAACAAGAAAAGCTACAAAGTCTTGTTTGGGAGGCATTCTTAGACTATGTTAAGTTGAAATGGAGTAGGACATTAGCTAAAATTTGCACATTCCTTAATTGGAACATGACTATCTTAATTTATTTGATAGAAAGTTGGGGAGGGCAATTCCTTTTCTACAATAGGGATTATCTTGATGTTAGGTGGTCATATTGCTTACCCAAAATGGGTAAGTTTCTTCAGTGTCTAGTTGGCATGCGATTCCTCTCCCCTTGGTTGTGTGTTTGCTAGCCTTTACGGTATTTTGTGTTCTTCTTTTATCTACAATGAAGTTTTTTTCATTTGTGCCCCCCAAAAAAAAAAAAACAAAAAACAAAAAGGTGTTGGTTTAATTAGGTCTAATTCACAATACATTGAACTTGAACTTCCCAAGTCTAACACTTCGAACCAAGGAACCTACCAACACTAGTTTTTATCATATACACATTTTACCAATGTTGATGGTTCTTTATTTTTTAAACTAACTTTTAGTTTTTCATCTTTAATTTTTTCAAATAACTAGTTGTTCAAGGTACATGCTTTTTGAATTGATTTTTTTTTTTTGATCACAAGTCATAACATTTTTTTTGTTTTAAACCACTGATCAAGGGCCCATATACTTGACCTTCACCCTTTGGTTCTTTGTTTCGAAAAAGAAAAAGCCCCACAACATTGGTTATTTACATTTAACTAATTTCCATATTCATTTTTTGTTGAACCAAAAATGGGACCAAATTACTTTCAAATCAATTAATTTCACAATCACTTTGTTTTTTTATAATGTACACCAACTTTGGCTCGAGACAAAATGAGAAGCTATAATGAAAATAATATAAGGCTAGTATTGACTTGAGTCAATATTGCCTCATGTCACAACCAATATTTCAATACCAATATTCATATTAATATTTTATATGTTAACATGTAGTAAAAAGGTTTTGTAATAACATTTGAATAACAAGGTAAATAAAATAGTTATGATAAGAAGGATTTTAAAATTATGAGTGCTATTTAATTGATAGCAAGTTTTAGAAAAATCAAGGATTACCTTTAGAGGTGTCCCCCCTCAAATCTAGTTAGGAAAAACATTAGATGATTGCCCAAGGGGATGTAAGATTTAATCTAACATTTGCGAGATGTATGAGAATAAATATCTATAAACATAATAAAGGTGTGAAACTATGAAGGAGAAGAAAATATTTAAAAACTTCATCTCTTACAACAAAGTTATTATTCACAATGTGATCTTAATTTGTAATAATTTATTTTATTTTGCAATGCATCTTGTGATTATTCATTGTTGTATGTGACTATTATATGTGATTTATTGACTTTGCTGATTTTTCATTATTTTTAAATGTGAAAAAATGCTCATCATGTTCCAATAAATTTAGCCACATAACATTTGCCTTAAGTAATCAAGTCACTCTAGGTTTCTAGTGTATTATTACTTGTTTTAGTTGAGTAGTTGTAATACAATTACAATTTTGTGTTTATTTGCATATTCTTGTATTGAGATTCTCACCTTATTAGTATACTTAGTTTGTAGTATACATATCATTGGTTTTGACTAACAATTTATGTACAATAAATGTAATATCCACAAATTTGAATCATAACTTTGGTGCCAAATGGAAAAGTTCAAGCCAAATATAGTGTGAACACAAGAAATCTACCATTGAAATTATACAACTTGGGAAAAAAGGTAAAATGAAATTGAAATTTCCACCCAAACCATGGGTTCAAATATATTATATTGAAGCAAAGATCACTTTACATTTTCTACGTGTGCAAACATAGGTTGATTTGGAAAACTATTCTATTTTTCAAAGTTTTAATGAAAGAAAGGACCTTACTTTGCAATTTGTGTGTGTAGGAAAGGTTGATTTGGAGTGGTGTTTCTAATTTCCAAGGTTTTAAAGTAATTCAAAGTTAATATTTTTTTTCAAGGTTTGTGGTAACGGCCAATTTGGAGAAATGTTTCCTTTTTCAAGATTTTAAGGTGAAAAAGGTGTTTCTTTTTAAAAGGTTTGTCCTAAAGGTCTAGGAAACATTTTTTTCAAACGAGTTTTTTCAAAGTTTTGTTTTGTGGTTTGTGTGTGCACAATAGAGGTTGATTAAGGTTTTATAGTAAAGATGATGTTCAAATTTTAAGGTAAGGGGTGTATGTTTGTGTGTTTTGTTTTTATGTCTATGTCCATTTTATGGTTTCAAACAACAATTTGTTATAGGTAGACTTCATTGTGTTGTGTATGATATTATTACATTGTGATCAATGGTCTTTTCATTGTGTGATTGTCTCCTTAATGTCAAGGGAGGTGATATCGGTTTGAACTTGCACCACTTTTGTGTGTGGTACAAATATGCTATGAACCAACTTTTTTGGAATAATTCAAACATATTGCATATAGGTTCAAATTTGTGTAGTGATCAAGGTATCATATAATCACACTATTCTAGGGTTGGTGTAAAACAAAAATTAGTCCAATGTGATACAAAAAGTTCCACATTGTTTATGACTTGGAAAATCTTGACCTTGCTATTAATTCATGAATTGTATGGATTGAGTATAAACTATTTAATGCACTAAGTTTGTTATGTCATATGTGAAAATTTTCAAAATTTTGTGCTTTAAAACACCCTTTATGGTTTAGATTTGAAAGCTTCTATGTTGGTAGTTGTGCCACAAGAAAGGTTGTCATTTGGTTTGTGTCTTTTTTTTTTGAGTTTATTGATGATTGTCATTGGTCCACGAATCACAATTTATTAATTTTTAGGATTATGAAACAATCTAAAACTCAATGGAGCAAATGAAAACCACACCAATAGAAAAGATAATGAATTTTGACATTTCTTACATGCTTCAAGTTTGTGACATTGACTCATTACAAAAAACACAATAGGATTATGATCAATTGTTTACGGTTTAAGGGTTTCTTTAAATTATGTTTAAGGTTTGGGTTCAAAACTATTAATGAATAACAAAAATGAATCACAACATCACCTTTTTTAAAATTCCTTTATTGATATTATTTCACCCTACACATGGACACATTAAAATTGATGATATTGGTGCTCTAGATATATAGTGGCCTAAGTATATTTTTATATTTTTGACAATTTTATATTCTTTAAAATTGATGGGAAACATTCAAGAAGTATGTATTTTTAATCTCGTTTAATATTCATTAATTGGTTTGTACTCATTTAAAAGGTCTACCATTAAGGTATTCTATTTATAAGTTTTGTCTTTAAGGCTCAGGGTTTACATTTAAGGCTTAAAAGGATTGGGTTTAGGGTTTAATTTTCTGGGGTTTGGTTATTGGCACATGAATTTTCATGGGCTAACTAATTAAGGTTTTTATTTATAGAAATATCAAGTATGGAAAACCTATATTTTCTTATGGAAACATAAGCAAACAAATACCACATTGAAATTACAATCCATTTCAAGTTTAAAATTTTGGAGTATAATGTTTAATAAAGGTAGTGATGAAGGAAAATTTTCATATATCTCTTGTTAATTTATTGCATCTTAGCTTGCATTATAAAATGTAAAAGAATTTAAAATGAATAATGATTGAATGATATACATTTCTTGTGAAACAACCTTTTTTTTTTGTTGCCAAGTTAGTTTTTGGTCATGAAAGTGCAATGCAACAAAAATCATGAATCTTACAACAACTTGAGATGTAAATTGCATTACTAATGATGAATTCAAGTAACAAGTAAAGGTAGTTTTGGAAATGTAATCTTATAAAATTTTGCACATATAATCATAAGCAATTTTGCAAATGCAATCCAATTTTTTTAAAGTTTTGCAAATGTAATCCATTGAACAATATTGCAATTGTTATAATAAAAGGAGTTTTACAATGTGTGAATGCTCATTTTTATAGTTGTAATTATACATTTCCTTATGAACCAAACTCATTTTCAAAAACTACATTTGTTCACCAATCACCCAACATGTGTAAAATCCATCAACTGCATTTCAAGGAAATTTGTAAGTAGAAAATATCAATTTTTTTTTTATGGAGGAAATATTTTCATGCATTGATGCCATTTGTAATTCAACCTCCTAATCATTCATTCCACCTTAACAATGTTGTAGCTTGCATGGGGTGAACATTTGGGGCCAACTCATGCTTTTTGATCCATCACATAATGAACATTTTTGCTCACATATAACAAAATATTCTTTTAATATTTTATTATTTCATTTTTATGTACCAAAAAGTACCCCTTAAATTTCATGTGTTCCATAAAACAATATACAAAGAGTAATGTCATGTAACTAGGGTTTCCTTAACAAGTATTTGAAGTACCATCTCCACGGACAAAATCATTGTGACAATTTCAATAGATAAACAAATGGCACAAGACCATCACATCATGATATGAGCTCAAGTAGCCAATGCTGATGTAGATTAATAGGCATCAATGGTCAACCATGATTCTATTGTTCATTGAACCATGTCTTGTGTGCCTTGTTCCATGGTTTGTGAATTTTGTCAATGAATCCAATACAATTAAGAAAATATTTAATATGGGTAGTTTTTTTTTTTTTTTTTTTTTCAAATGTAAGCCAACAAATCTTGTTTGCATTTACAACATTGATGCAGGACACAAAAAAGATTGCATCATTGCACAATGAACTTTTTGACCACTTTCACATGAAGGCATCTACATAGTCACATTGTTTTGCTTGAGGTACCAAATGAAATTGAAAAGCCAATACTTGAGATTCATTTTTAATGGTTTCCCATATTCAATGTGAGAAATTCATCTATATCCATGTTTTACATGGTTCACAATAATAAGTGTGAAGGGATGCCAACTCATTAAACTCAACTATATGCAAAAATTTGTCTAAGTTTTGAACAAATGTGGTGTTGTTCACATTGTAACTAAAACTTTATAAATACCAATAGCAAAATCTATTGAATGATTAGCACCTTGCCCCACATAATTGGCATTGAAGGAGGTCATGGAATTGTGAATTGCATGTGATGCACAAAAACCCATGGAAGCGTCTTCCTCCTTCATGACATCAAAGAGCTCTTTATCTTTATTTGAAAAGAAATTTATGTCCATTACTTAACTGAAAATGTCAAAGAAACAAATTTTGGGAGAGATGTTTTGGCTTATGTAATGTTCCAATGTGAAAACCTTCTAGAAGGTCCCAGATATGAAAAACAAATTTGGCCTTAATTGAAACCCAAACCCATATCCTAGCTTTAAACCTTATTGTATTAAGTTTAGGGTTCTATGGCATAAAAGTTAGGGTCATTGTTTTTATGTTTAATGTTTGGTGATTATGGTTAAAATTTTCACTATGAAAAATCATGTCCACCTAAACTACATTACCTTGCAACTAGAGTTCCAAAACAATTAATATACAACTACATTACAACTAGAGCATGAAAATACAAGCCATTTAAGTTAAAAAATTGGGAAGTTGTACTATAGTTGCAACTTAACTTCAAACGGGACACCTATATAGTTTAATGTACGCATCATACATACAAACATTGCCAATCATGTTTGACTTCTTGATAAGTTGCATTTTAGTTGCATGTGACAACTACATTACAATCAGTGTAAATCTAACACCCATTCAACAACTATGTTGCAATTATTGTACAACGTTGACACATATGATTATGTCACATGTACACATTTCCATTGCCCATTAGATATGACATTTGTAACTAATTGTCAACTATGATTCCTATTGATATGCCATTATGTTGTCATTATAGAAATATTTGTTTTCATAATTTTATGACTATTGTTTAACTATCAATGAGTTAATAATTTTAAAAATAATTTATATTTAATAATTTAATAATTTAGTAATTAATTAATCTGAGTTAATCATCTTAATTTCCATCACTAGTTTGTTAATTAAATCATATAATTAATTATTTGAAATGACTAACAAAAAAAAGATGAATTAAGAAAATTATTTCATATTTTTTTTACTTAATTCAAAAAATAAATTATATGAATTAATTATCTAAAAATTAATCATTTAAACATTCACTAGCTAATCATCTAAATTAAAATAATTAATTTAGATGATTAGTTCAAATAATTAACTATCAAATTATCCAAATAATTAAAATTGGGAATCCAAATGATTAATCATTTGAATTTTATTTGAATTTATGTCATTAATTATTTAATAACTAGCTAATTAATTATTTGAATTAAAATGATTAATTCAAAAAATTGATTGAAATGACTGTTTCAGATAATTAATTAACATATATAATTATTATATAATATCTATTTAATTGTACAATTTACAAAATTAAAAATAAACACACAAAATGTGGGAGATTTTTTTTTAATTACAACCCAATTTGCGACTAATGTGCAACTAAAAGATTTAACCCATATGTTTTATTTTTGAATTTCATCTCACAAACTATATAAAAAGGTGTGTTTTCCCATGTATTCGCATTAAAATACATGTGTTAATTTGGGATGAGCTCAAAATAGCTTAACTTTAAATGCAAAATGTAAAATAGAAATATTTAAATGATTATTTTTTAACTTGCTTACTTTTTTTACCTTCTTACCTACTTGCATACTTGGGTAAATAAATAGTTAGTCCTATTTTGAACCTACATACTTAGGTAGGTAAATAAATATGTAATGTGGGTATGTCCTACTTCCCTAGTTTTACCTACCTACCTATGCATATATATCGACCTATCTAGCTAAAATAGATTTTAATTTTAATTTTTTTCAAAATTCAAACAATATGCCATGTGATAGCTTTCAACTATGCCACATGTCACAATATAAAATGAACAATCATAATGGATGATGAAGATCAATATTTCAAAAAGAAAATAATTTCGACCAAAAAATCCCCATAGTGCCACTTGTCAAATTTTGATGGATTGATGAAAAGTAATTTTAACATGACTTTACCATGGTAATTGCAGATTAGTTACATTAGAATTGCATAATAGTTGTTTTTACATAATTGTAATTGAGTTGCACAAGTTGTATATTTATATGGTTTCATATATGGTGAATTACATTTGTTGCAACTCATGCAACTTGTGTGATAGCACTCACATTCATTGAAATATGTTGAGTTGCAAAAAGTCATTACAACTCAAAAACCTAGTTGCAAGGTTGTAAATCACTTCGCTCTTTCATAATCTTCAAGGCATACAAGTTGGGTCATTATTTGAAGGTTAATGTTTGGTGAAAGTGTTTAATGTTTTGGGTCATAAAAGTTGGAATTGATGTTTTAGGGGTAAGGTTTGGTGATAATTGTTAAGGTTTTGGGGCATAAAAATTGTGGTCATTGTTTTAAAGTTAGGGTTCAATGAATAAATGTGGTTTTGGGGCAAAAGTAAAAATTGTGAAGGAAAATGAAAATTATTTTGGAATATTTTATTTTCAAAGTGGAATCTTTTAATTTAATTAAATATTCAATAGAAATGTGTCGAAACCACCAAGGTCTATTGTATGTAAATTAGGAAAAGGATAAGACTACCAAAGATCTTTGGTCTAGTAGGTGTGGGGGGGAAGTTATGCTTATAGGCAACTTACACCCTCCCACTCAAGAATGGTAGGTGTACAAGATCATTCCTCTTTTTTAGAAGGATATTCATGGAAATAAGGTGCCCTCCAAATGCAATAGGAAATTTTTTCAAACGTTTTATGATTGAAAGACCTATGACTCCACTAGTATTTGCACATATTCATCACAAAATCAAATATATAAATTCACTACGTCCGTCTGTCTGTCTGTGACGGAGCTCGGGTCCGTCACAGACGGACGACTGGGCCCGGCCCGGCAAAAACGGGAGAGGGGCTGACTGGCTGTGACGGTGGCCAGCAGGGGCGGGCTGGG
>Ga0209208_10008885_pt1 | contig 13308 bp, 9 predicted proteins | sample S1TSphfallax_3_FD_187694 | JGI IMG/M metagenome (GOLD analysis project Ga0209208, IMG submission 187694) | Host-associated microbial communities from peat moss isolated from Minnesota, USA - S1T2_Fd - Sphagnum fallax MG (SPAdes) (version 2) | ecosystem: Host-associated > Plants > Peat moss >...
CCTTGGGGCACACATATACTTGCCCCATTACTATGCAACACCAAGCTTCCAATTATAAAGTGAGAAAGAAAAAAATATCACTTGCAGCAAAAGGCGACAGCAAGAATGAATTGATTCGAACTACTAAATACCTCCTAAAAGAAACAGCAAGCTTGTAAGCATGCTTTGTGTGTTTATTTTTGGTTGACAAACAACAAACAAACAAAAAAAAATGCTTTGGACTTTACCCATCTCACTGCTCAAAATCAACCATGGTTTTTGGCCTCTCATCATCATCATCATCACCACCACCACCACCACCACCATTACTACCTGCTCACCATGAACAAAAGTTTTGTGTAACTCCCAACAATCTCAACCTTTTTGTTCACAAGGAGTGGGCAAAATGAGAACTCCCAACAGCCTCAAGAAAGAAAATTCATTACTCTCCAAGCTCAACTCAAATACCCAATAATACTCCGCAAAAAAATTCAAGCAGCAAACCACAAGTTGAACCAAAACCCATAACATTGTATTTACACACCTAAATTAAATTCAACCTGCTGTGAGACATAAAAGCAGGGTTTAGTTAGGGGGTTATTAGTAAGTAGAGTTTTAAAGAGCAAAGTATCAAGTAGCCGGCTCTGGTTTAGGGCTCATGGACATCAAACAGCAAGGCTAACTTTAATTAGTTTTGCAAACCAGTCACAAGTTGCTCATGCACCTAAGTACCATAATAAATAGCCACCTTTCAATTTAATGATGCTATTAATTACTGCCTCTATATACACAGAGAGAGAGAGAGAGAGATACTCATGCACTCTCATCACCAAGCTCTCTCACCCACAAGCTTCTTTCTAAACTAAAATTAGCCCTGAGTAGCCTTAGCTACTGCTGATGAGCTCCTGATCATAACCATCACTTTTATCATGATTTTCTTTCAGCTGCAAACAATGCAGATTCTGTAGCTAAAATAGAATGCAAGTTTCAGTTTCTAGCTGGATTGCAACTTAGAAGCATCTTAGCTTCTTTTTTTCTTTTTTTTTTCCTCTCCCAATTTTGTGAGGTAGGTTGACTGGTGATCCTCCCCAATAGGACTTATTAGGCAATTTTTGGCTACACGTCAGAGAGTAAAGTTTTTTTTTAATATTTTCTTTTATTTTTTGAACCTGGCTATATTATGGCAACATCCTAGAAGCTATGATATAAATCTGGCAAATTCAGTTTTTTTTCTTTTTTTTTTCACCCCCCTTCCCTTGAAATGTGGTGATTTTGAACCATTTTTCCTTGAAAAACATTTGTATTATTCACAATGTTTTTTTAATGCTTTTTTCTTTTCTTTTGGTTGCCAATTTAGTTCCCCCAGAAAAAAGGTTGATTATAACTTGCAAGTTAGTATTGAAAAACTTCTCCACAAAAATATGCAAACAAAACAGATTGAGCAGAATAATACAGATCTAATACTCTGAGTGCTTGAGAAGTGTCTTTTAAAAAACCAAGAAATTCCTAAATTCAAATTCCTCTGTATTATTCGCTTGATATCTGAGATACTAGGTTCTAAGCCTGGATCTTTTCCCAAATCTCATGATATAGCCAAATTGGTGATCACCCACAAGAGGATTCAGCCAAATTTGGCTATAGACCAAATATGAAAGTGGAAAAAAGGAAAAACAAGATTCATTTTATATTCCATCAAACCTGCCAGAACCTGTTGTAGAAATCTGGCAATTCAGGTTTTTTTTTTTTTTTTTTTTTTCTTTTTTCTTTTCTTTTGGTTGCCAATTTAGTTCCCTCAGAAAAAAGGTTGATTATAACTTGCAAGTTAGTATTGAAAAACTTCTCCACAAAAATATGCAAACAAAACAGATTGAGCAGAATAATACAGATCCAATACTCTGAGTGCTTGAGAAGTGACTTTTTTAAAAGCAAGAAATTCCTAAATTCAAATTCCTCTGTATTATTCACTTGATATCTGAGATACTAGGTTCTGAGCCCGAATCTTTTCCCAAATCTCATGATATAGCCAAATTGGTGATCATCCATCCACAAGAAGATTTAGCCAAATTTGGCTATAGACCAAATATGAAAGTGGAAAAAAGGGAAAAAAATCGTTTTATATTCCATCAAACCTGCTAGAAACTGTTGTAGAAATCTGGCAATTCAGGTTTTTTCTTTTTCTTTCGTCAAAATCTAATAAATTAGGACCATTATTCTCACAGTGCAACTGTAGTCCACCACGTTCACAAGTGGAAATTTGGCTAAATAGGTAGGTTGAGAAAAACCAATACTTTGGTAGCTCAAGCTATATCTTTTGACAACCTATACAACCTACCACCAGCCTTTACCTATGTACCTTAAGGGCGACTTTAGACAAGGGTCCAAGGTCCAGGGACCAATGAATTCAAGCAATCTTATTGGTCAAAAGCTTTAAATTGGTTGGTCCCAAGGCCATTAGACAAGGGTCCGAGACCAAAAAGTGGCAAATTGAGGCTAAACCTACATGGCACCTGATTTGGAAGGAAAATCAATTGGTTTGGACCCAAAAAAACAGTGCTAAAAGGAGAGCTCCTGATTTGGAGAACCAAGAATCAGGCTAGGGACCAAGGTACTCTACTAGTCTAACTTAAGGATTCAATTTGCTTCAAATCAGTCCAAATTGGTTCCTAGGAAATTGAACCCTGGACCCTCATTCTAAAGTGGGCCTAAGATCTGATGAAAATTTGCTAGTGTATGTATTTGGATGGCACATTCTAAAGTGGAATTTGATCTCCAAGAAATTTGAAGTCTTTCCCCTTTCACGAAGAGATTTTCCTGCTTAACAAATCTTCCATTTCTTAAAGTTGTACATGATCTAACTTGTGATCACTTATCACCTTATTTGATTGTGTTTTGAGTAATAGTTGCATATTTTTCAAAAGGCCCAATTCTCAAAATACCCACGTTGAGAACTACTGGTTCTATTGCTTACGTAAGGCAAATTATAGCGGTATTTTAATTTGCTGTTCCTCAATAATAATAAGAATAATAATAATCAAGTTAATTTTCTACCAGAAATAGGTTTAGGGTTTTGACATTGATAACCCATGGAGGAATTCCAATTGTCTGAGTAAATTATTAAAATTTGAAAATTTAATATCCAACCCTACAAGAGGGTCTTAGCAAGTTTTTGGATGCTACCTGCTAAGTGGAAGAGGTTCTTACACATGGTTTTAAAAAAAATCAATAATCACTAAGTACATTATCAATAACATTATAAATAACCAGATGTTTTCTCAATAACACCAGCCAGCACCCCATTAACATCACATTATTATGAAATAAGCCCATTATAGTTGGAACATGGGCTCAGGTCTGTTCCATAACAGAAATATCAAAAGATGAAGAGCAATTGCTTGTGCAAAGAAAGAAAACGGTAAGTCCAGCAAGAGAGAGGGGGAAAGGGAAAATTGAGATCTATGTTGTCATGGAGATTACATTTTTGTAGGCACTCAATTCCTAGGAGAGAGCTCTTCAGTTCAAAATGAATCCATTTCCAAATGCGCACATTCATGCAACTTCTAACCAGACCACAAAACCAAAACTTGAGCAGTTCAAAAAGACCATGACTGTCACATGAGGGACCTTCAACATGAAAGGCCAATGTCTCACCTCCACAACAGAAGAAGAGCTTTAAGCCTCGGGTCCACTTCTGACAACATTTAAATCAAAACTATCAAGATATAACCATCAACCAATAACACCACAAGATCAATATCATCTCTGAATCATCAAAAAACTATCGAAGTTAATCTGCAGGTTAATCCACAGGACAAAACACTAGGTCCATTTGATTGAATAGAGGAAGAATACCAACAAACGTGATACAATAACTGACCACAATCCAGTAGTTAAAATAAACTTGGATTAGGAAACATACCGATGAGATCCCTGGCACCAAGATCCTTCAACTCCCACTAAAAAGTATATCAAAGGATGCAGCAAAAGCCAATCACATGAGTGCACTCAGGAATCAAACAAAATCAAAACTTGAACATGACTACCGGAGGCAATGCTTGAAGTATTTACAAGCCGTAATGATGATATCTTTTTCCTTCCACTTGTGAAAAACCAAAAAAAGAAAAAAAAATTGTTGTCCGCAGCACTCTGGGCTCAAAAAGTTGCCATGTACTTTCATACACAAGAGAGACTGGAGAATATTCTTGGACTGACTACAAAAAAAGGGGGGGATGATCATCTGGTCTAAAGACTCAAAAGACTTCAACTTCTAACTCTAACAGAATAACAGTGTCAACAAATAGTCTCCAGGAAGTCTCCATTGATGTCCCAAAGCACTCTGCCTTGTGTACAGACACATACTGAGGGGTGGATGGCTACTAAAAGCTCTAAGATACAAATCTCAAAAAAAATGAAAACTTTTCTGCTTTTTTGTCTCTCAGTTTTTGGATTTTTTGGTTTTTCAAGGTGCAAAAACCAGACCAAATTGGCAGATGAACTGGTCATAGCAAAACGCCAGTCCTGACGTGCAACTTTCCTTGTTTCTGCACCGGCTAGCTTATATAACATGGCAGCAGGGATTACCTGGAAAAGGTTCCCCAAATTGCAGTTTCAGGGGATTTTTTGTGACGTGTGGTTGCATTTGAACCATTGGTAATACACGGGTTGGAGAAGATACAAACTGGATATCCAGCATACAGTCAACACTCAGCGTCGAGAGTTGCTACGAGAGGTGAAGAAGATGTAGTCTGGGTGCTGCACACCCAATTGCTTCAGATGTACGTCTGCAGAATTTTGAAGAAGGGTGGCCTGGTGCTGCTCTATATTAGATGTCCACAGTGCGCCTCTCAACTTGTATGAAGTAAGCCCAAAAGCACGCAGTGCTAATAATGAAGTATCAAATGGACATGACATTGGCATGCTACAAGCTCCAGTGCGGTTTAGCAATTGCCGTGCCCCTTCTGTCCCAGCAGAAAACAAAAATAACAATCAGAACACTAGTCCTTTCAACACTAGCCTTGTTCTCATTAGTTTGGAATAAGTACCAGCAAAGTCCCAAGGAAAAGGCCAGAACACTGTGTTCATCCACACCTGATACACCATGGATAGGTGTTGAGAGAGAATGATATGTGAGGAAGCATGCAGCCAGATCACGCAATGTAGGGCCTGTTGGTATTCGATAAATAGGGTACCTGGAAAATCAACCCAAGTGGTCAACAAGACTAGCCAATGAACCACTCTAAACCCATCCTAACAGAAACCAAGACCCTGGACCCTGTACACAGATCAATAAATACTACAGCTCACGTAACCAATCACATGTCAAACCAGACAGGGTAACTACCTGCAGAGTCACCGCATATGATTACTACATAAAAAATACTACAAACAGGTAAAGGACCTCCTCATTGGACTACAAAATGAAAATGAGCCTACTCAGAAAGGATACAGCACAAACACACGGCAGGACTCATATGGCTACACAACAAGATATGACATACCAGGCCACAGAAAACCAACTATTGGGCAAGAGGTCAATGCTCCGAAGTATCCTCAAAGGATTGCACTCTGGCTCAAAGTCTCGTGACAAATCTGCAATCTGCAAAAGAAGGTCGAGATCAAGTACAATTTAGTTGCAAACCTTGAAATGAGAAGATTCCAAGGGTAGAAGAAGAATTAAATAATCCTGGGAGAACCAAAAAGCCATTCAACTTGCACTGTTCAACCTAGAGCCTGATGTTGTCACCATTGCTCATTTGATTCCAAGTGAACACACAGAGTTTTGCAGAACCCACCTTATCAACAAGAGGAACACGGCTGTAGGGTGGGCTGGTCTCAAAATAGGACCATGCCTCTCCATCTTCATCATCACCATTTACAAAAGGAAAGCATTCCAACCTGGGATCACTCCCTATGGATCTACGCAAGCTGGAACTATCAGATGCCTTGAAGCCTTGCCCTCGCAGACTCCTTTCTGACCCCATTGACCTCTCATTTTCACCATCACTGCTAGCCTCACTGCCCTCATCACTTTCAGCACCAGGTGCCCTGCATAGAAACACACAAAGAAACTTAAAGAAACTGCCACTCAGTTCAATTGACCAAATACATGATGGGGTAGAAACAAAGTAAACACCAGAAGCTGACCACATCTCACTTTCCAAGCTCCAAAAGATGACAGGGTGCAATCATTCATTTAAGACTAAGCATCTTTCAAAACCTACCCACTAAAAATGATAACAGAGTGTTTGCATACAGAACATGCACAAAACAACCCAAGGATCAGTAATGCACTGACAGAGCATAAGAGTCAAGTATGATGCAGTAGTAGATAGATGAAATAAGCTGAAGAGTTAACCACTTTCTTTCCACTGTCTGCATTGGTGCAAAAATTGCAGCTTTGATTCTTGCCACAATTCCTTACTTAATTTTAAGTCCTGGGACCAAATACAACAGGTACATTGCAGGCCATCACAAAGCAAAACTCAGAGTTTCATAAACTGCTCCAGCAAGAAATACACATTCATGTGGTCATTTCGTGAGAGCTTGATGAGATGCAAGTTGGGAGGCCAGAATGCAGACCCAGCTTGTGACTGTGCACTGAGATTGAAATTTGTGCAAATCTGTATCAACCTACAAGCATTGACAAAAATGTACCTAACACAGACCCAACAAGCTTTGGAAAAAAGACCTTGCAACTCTATGAGCAAGCAAGAGAGAACTTTTACCTGTAGCCAACATGTGGCCTCTGAGAAGGAAGTGTGTACAGCTGCAAAGCAGACAAATATGGTACATAGTACTGGACCACATTCTCGTCGCCATTTAACATGAGTGGCACGCCTGCTCCATAAGCACTCCACTCATCAAATGAGTCCCATAGATCCCCAAGGTTGAAGAATGGAGTGACTTCCGGATCAAAACAACGTTTCTGAGAAGGATCCCGCAAACATGACTGCAGCAAATAAACAAAGGAACAGCACCGAGCTTCAGATCACCATCTCCATTTCAAAGGACAAGACATGCTCGATTTCCTCAGACTTGAAAAAAAAAATCAGTCCAGAAAATACAGACGCCAAATTGGAAGCTAAGAATGGGCCTTCAGAAGACTGCTACTCTTCTCTCCGGTAAAAAGAGGAGAAAAGCAGGTTTTGCAGATGGAAGACTTGTTGTACCTGCAGGCAGCATCTTTGTATATCTTTCTCACCATCTCTCAGATGCAATAACTGATATCTAGAACTATGAAGGCGACAAGCGACGTACCTTCCGGAGAGTCTGAGGCTTCACTTTGGGAGTCGTAACCTCCAGAAAGCAATCAAGATTGGAGTGCGAGAGTCTTCCAGAAGAGGAAGCTGCTGAAGACATACCACCTCGTCCTGCTGGAACATCGGCTTCTCCTAGTCTGTTGTCTACTACACCCGTTGCTGCAGCAGCCCTTTGATGACCGCCGGCAGCTGTGTATTGCTGCTTGGAGAATGCTGTTGTTCTTGAAGGACGATGCGATGATGTTTGAGGAGCAGCTGGTCGGGGATACGTCGTCTGCAAATGATGCTTATTGTACCCGAGCTGCTGCCGCTCCTGACGCTGCTGCTGTAACAAATCATCAGCGCTGCAAACCCTCTCTAAGGCTGAACCGACCATAGATTCCAACTTTGCAGCTTCCTTCCCGATCGATTCTCTAGAATCCTCTACAAAATATGTAACTGCCGCTACCGTAATACAAGCCTCTTTGTCCCTTCAGAAAACTGCCAGTCCCTTCGGATTCAAAACTCTTTCAAAGCTTTAACAACTAGCACAATACATCCTGTCCATATTGCAACAGCAAATGATAGTTTGCTTAATCGAAGAATCTTAGAACCAAGCCTGTCTCTCAAGTTCAAATCGCTCATCAGAAGGTGGCAATCCTGCCTGGCTGACCACATGAGCAGCTGCTGCTGCAAATAATACAATTGAAGAACAAGTTGGAAGAAAACAACCGGGAAATGGAAAATCGCAAGCCTATAATGCTGCTGTAGAACTCGGACTAAAAGATTGGAATCTGCTGCATCTTCTTCATCTTCTTGTCTCCTTTGTCGATGCGCTGCTTACTAAACGAGTAGATCTTACTCTCTCACCAGTAGACGAGATTATGAAGAAGACATAAGACTATGTAGACCAAACCTACGCGCAGTTCCTCCTACTCCTCCTCCTCCTCACAGCGATTCCGAATCGCGAAAAACAGAGATTGTCAATGGGACAGCAAGCAATGGCACTATTGACCAAACCTCCGCAACTGATCCAAAGAGGAGGCGGCGAGCAAAAAAGCTCGCAATAGTAATCTGGCAGTAGCGCGCACTGTGATCACAATAGAAGAACAGGGAGCCAACACAAAGCGAGCATGCAACTTGAAATAAGAGCCGGAGCAACCTGTATTACCAGTAATCTGTCACAACTGAAGGAGCAGAAAGCCAGAAGAAAGAACGCAACAACAAGGCTGTTGAAACTCCCCTTCCAAAACACGCACACACATAGACAGCATACTCCAAAACCCGAAAGTGTGATGGAAACAGACGGGCCGCAGCAAAAGGATGCGCACTCAAAAACCAATACTGTTCATCAAACAACACTGTACTTCTTACGCAACACGGATTGAGGAAAAAACGCCCGAGGAAGATTGACGATCCCGCAATCAAACACAATGTACCTACTCACTCCAGCCACAAAACAGTGATTCACAAGGGGCAGGAGGCAATGTCGAGAGAAAAGAAGAAAATAAAAGAAATGAGAAAAGGCCACGAAGAAAGTGCTGCTGCAACAGCAACAAAACTCCTGGAGAAGAAGAAGAACAACAACCACCAACCAACCGTGAATACCTTACTTGCTTGCTCCTCAGAAACCGGATCCACAGGCAAGACAGCGGGAAAATGGCAAAAGGAAGAGGAAATCCCTGAGTATCCGACTCATACAAAAAAAAAAAACTGCAATTGTACTTCACAGAAAACGCAAAACAGCAAAACCAACGGCAAAACACACCTGGTCCTCGGCAATGCAATATCGAGAGAGAGAACGGGGAATCGACGAGCGCAAAGCGAGAGAAGGGAAGGAAGGAAGAAATGGATGATGGCTATCCAAGGGAACTGGTTTTACACGTGTTGCGTTGTGTCCAGCGGTCCGTCTGTCCATCCGTCGTCTCACACTCCCCGCTCCCAGAGATTCAGTTTTGCAGTCTGTCTTTATTACCCAGCGGCCTCTCTCCCTAGTTTACCCGGCTTGAAGGACCTCCAGGTAAAACACGTTAAGTAAGCCAGGCTACCAGCGCATCTCTCCGGAATTCGTTCGTTTTCTTCCCTACCCGCATACAATACTTTCTTTATCTGCCCGAGAGAGATTTGATGTTAAGTGGCTGCTATCATAATTTTTTGGTTCGCCTGCCCGTTACCTTCACGGAAGGACTACATCCCTTTGTGTCCAGCGGTCCATCTGTCGCCGCACGATGTCTTCCGGAAATTCAGTTTTGCACTCTTTATTACCCGCCGGTGTCTCACCGTCGTTTATCCGGCTTGAAGGACAGGACCACGGGGTAAAACACGTTAAGCCAGTGAGCGACCTCTCCAGAGTTCATTCGTCTTCCTCCCGTTGATTTGTTTCCCCTCTACCCGCAAAGAAAAGAATTCTTTCTCTACCCGGGAAAGATTTCGCATTAAGTGGCTGTTTTTTGAAATTTCGGGGCCTGACCGTTTCTTTCCCGCAATGACTGGTCGACACTCGACACATCAGAAATTCCGACATTTTTCCATAATTTATTTGAGAAAACAAATTCCCCTTCCCAACCCAAAGCTTTCCACCCCTTGATTTGCGGCCTATATCGTTGTTCTACCAGTTACGAACGTGGAGATGGACTTACATACTAATCGAAACTCAAACTCATGCCTTCGATTCCGCCCTATAGCACGGAATAAATATTGCCTCCACACCACAAGCAGGCGTTACTAGTACTTCAAACTCATTCCTTTGATTGCGCGCTATAGCACATAATGTTTCCTCTGCCACACCACCACAAGCAGAGGTGTGAGCACACATTCTGAATTCACCTCGGGCTTTACAAGAGATGTAAAAGTCCATGGGGGGAGGATATTAGTAAATTCAGGCTTTCCTTGAGCACCATTATTTCGGTATTGCTCTCACCCTTGGGCTTTATCCTTCACTTTTGATGCATCCAAACAAGCACCCTATTCAATCAATTCCCCACCATGGGCAAATGAAAAAGGGACAGAGAGACCAATGACTCTATTAATATGGGTACCTATTGTTGCTTCTCTTATTTAGTTTGGGGTGCACCCAATTTTATTTTTAAAAAGGAAGCTACTTTGATTGGCCCATCACTTCTTTTTTTTCGAAACATGGGAATTCCTCCAAATAGAAGCACAAAGATGCTCCCCTGCCTCCAAATTCCCCATTTTATAATTATAATGTATATATATAAATTCAACTTTGGCCTAAGCATATGGGATAAAAGTGTGGTGCTATTGGGAACATATTGGGGAACACATTGAGAACTTCATGGAAAACGCATTGTAAACAGCAAGGAAAAAAAAAATCATTTCCCCACCCAGGTCCCAAAACCAGAGCAAGGAGCCATTTCAATTGGGTCATTAAAAAAAATACTAAACTTTGGAGGCTTCCCAAATTAGAAGTTTGTATTTTTTTTTCGCAATCTTCTGCATAGAGTGACTATCCTTTGGCCCATCTATATAGGTGAAAAGAAGACAACTTTGGGCAAATCATAATGTTAAACCCTAATACCTAGCCTTGTTAGGGACTAATTAATTGTTTTTGGACTTGTCAAAAATTATGAAAATTATCTACCTGCCATACTGAAAATCTAGGAGACAATCTCAAGCACAGTAGCTTCATTATTTAGTATGGTGCCTGAGTGTAAAATATTGTTATTTTCACTGCTGAAAGTAAATGACAAAAAAACATTAATAATTATTAGGCACCTTGGTTGCTGAATCAGCCCAAGTACTCCGGGAAAAGTGTGATGCTATTGAGAACATCTTGAGGAACAACACGGGAACTTTAAGAATGCTTTGGGAACTTCACAGGATCACATTGGGAACAGGAAAAACCAAAACATCCCCCCCCCATTTTATACTTGACAAATGTGACCCTTTGTGTACCAACAATGTACCCCTCTATCCCACAATAATACCCTGCAAAAACAAGGCTGGGACTTAACCTATATTACAATTTTAGAGTGCTAAAATCAAGTGCTTCTTGAGATTCTCAATAACCATAATCCGAAATTTATAAATAAAAAACAAAAAAATTGCCAGATTTCTTATACATGGTTAAAGGAATTTAGTCAGAAATATAAAAAGGGATTTTTTTCTTAAATTGCTCTTATATTTATCTTGTAGCCAAATCTGGCTAAATCTTCCTTTTCGATCATCGCCACTTTGGCTACATCATAAAATCGACACTGGGGAGGGATAAACCGACCAGGGATGAAGACCACCCACGCACGGCCGGTTGCACGGGTTCGTCCGTCCGTCCGGCCGTCCAAACGCCGGGCGTGGAGATGTACCCGGTACCAGGATGTCCACTTGTGAAGCGCGGTGCACCCGGCCAAGCAACCGGTGCCAGCACAAACGGGAAAATGGCTGCCTATGACGCCACCGCGATGCTGATCCGCTGCAACAGTAACCCAAATATCTCCCGTTCACGGCAAGCGTGCATCAGAATGGACTACTATTCCTGGCAATCAGCCAGCGAGCATTCAAGGTTCCTTTGCTATTCGTAGCGGTTGCTGCAAACACAACAAGCGCAAGGCTTAGAACGAACTATTGTTAGCTTGTTCTCACGTTCAGACTTCAGACGTTCAGACTCTTTGAGTGCGAGCTAACGGCCTGTAGAGCGTTTGGAATTCCGCCGGTTACACTGGGGATGGATGAACTCTAAGCTATTGGTCAAGCAGACCCTATTTTTGAACAGTAGTCATCCATTTCTGGCTAGCTTGAAAGCTAGATAGCCAGAGCCAACGTTTGTTTTTTTTCAATAGTGTGTGTGACATGTGTGATTGTCGACCAATGGCTATTGTCCATAAGAAAATTTGGCCAAATTTGGCTATAGACCAGATATAAAAATTTAAAAAAATTGAGAGCCCTTTTATATTTCGGCCACATGGTGGGACTGGGGTTTCTTTTTCTTTTTTTTTCTTTTCCTCACTTTTGTGAGTAGGTGAGCTGGTGATCAAATTTGGCTACACATCATAAAAGGAATTCAAAATTCTTGGGAATGCCTTTATGTTATGTGGACAAGCTAGAGAGCAATGTCTAAATATGGCAAGTTGAGAGATTTTTGCCTGGAAATATGGCGAATCTGGTGGACTTTTCCCCAAAAACAAACTTTTGGGGGCTGTCACATCCCCCCTTCTTCTTGTGTTCTGTGTTGCCAAGTGGTAAGTTTTTGAAGGAAAAAAAATTCAGTGGTTGGAAACTTGTTATAGAAATCTGGCGATTTTAATTTTAATTTTTCAACATATGGTGAACTTCAAGGACCATTTTTATCACAGAAACCCTTTGCATGTGTCAAAATCACATTTTGAAGGCCAAAAAAATGCAAAATTTCTTCACCCCAAAAGAAAATTGAGCCAGAGACACAGAGACATTCAAGGCCATGGGCTTTACTAGAATTAAGGGCCGACTTGAGACGGAGCCCTTTTGTCTCACACAGGCTCACTTCTGGCATATGGCCTTAACAAGCCTAAATTATCTGCTCTGATTTGTTTCTGTTTTTCACCAGGACACCCAAAAGGTACCATGCAAGCTTTTTCTTTCTTTTTGTTTTGGGGGGAATGGGGGGGTGGTGTGTTGCATCAAAGCAAAGGGTTCCTAAGTTCCTGACATGTTCCCCAAAGAGTTCCCACTAGCAACTGGCTGTTATCCCATATGCTTTGGCAAATGTTGTCCTCCAGAGCCAAAGGGGAGGAACTCTAAACTTCAAAATAGAACCTTCGATTATGGGGAGCCTCCATAGTTTCATTCTTCTTGAGTGAATGAGCCGATTAAAAATTGGCTCATTGCCCCCCCCCCCCAAAAAAACACTTGTTAAGCACCTCATCTAATTAATAGGAGAGGTGAATAAAAGAGGTGAAATCTATGTGATGGGTAAGGTGCCCTCAGAATACACTTGAAAAATCAGAGCAGGTCTTTACTCTTTACCCCTCTCGAAGGGCATGACATAGCTTCTATTTTTTGGAATAATTGGGGAGGCGGGGGTGGGGCGGGGGATATTCTGAATATTTTAGGGCAGAAGATGAGCTCGAATCTGATGTGCCTGAATTGGCAGTAAGTGAGT
>Ga0209208_10008886_pt1 | contig 13306 bp, 16 predicted proteins | sample S1TSphfallax_3_FD_187694 | JGI IMG/M metagenome (GOLD analysis project Ga0209208, IMG submission 187694) | Host-associated microbial communities from peat moss isolated from Minnesota, USA - S1T2_Fd - Sphagnum fallax MG (SPAdes) (version 2) | ecosystem: Host-associated > Plants > Peat moss >...
TGATACGTGCTTCTTCCCTAGATTTTGAGAATTCTGATATTCATTCAATGCCCGGGGAATCAAGTCTATGAGCTTTAAACTCATGAAGCAGCAAATTCCGGATTCCGAGCGTGGGACGGACGCGCGATTCTGGTTATATCAAAATTGATTTGAGATCTAATCACCAGAGGTTTTGCTGGTGGTCTGTCTCTCACTCATGGTTGTCAATTCTCGGAAGGCCAACCGGGCCCGGCCCGACACTCCCGAACTTCCGGATTTCCACCGACCGGGCCCGCCGTGGGTGGTGTCGGGTTGGGTCCGTCACAGAAGGCCGGTCGGCTCTTTGGTCCCATGCACGGGTGGAACGGGCACGACCGTTCTCTAGTTCCCAGCACGGGCGGTGCGGGCACGGCCGTTCTCTGGTTCCCAGCACGGGCGGAGCGTGGCCTGGAAGAGGAGCGCCGCGCTGCTATAGGGGAGAGAAGAGGAGGAGGAGGATAGAGGAGAGAAGAGAAGAAGAGAAGAGAAGAGAAGAGAGATCTTGATTGGAGCTGATTGAGATTCTTTCATGGGCACCCACTAGTTCTTTTAAAGGACAATCTATTTTAACATGTGGATAATTTTTAATTAATGTTGTTATAATTTCTCGACGAAGATATAAAGATATGAAATCATAACCAATTTGAAAAGGCTACAATTACAACCAATGGGGTATATTAAAGAGGGTTTCTCACAATCATGGACAATTTAACATTATTACTGATCTAAATAGGGTTTTTCAAAGCTATGAAAATTTGTTTATTCGATTGTTAATTTTGTTTGAAAGGTTTTTTAAGTGAATAAGAAAACCATGTTCAAGCTTAACCATCAAGCTGAGAAATGCCACTACATATTATTAGCAAGTATTTGCAATAGAGGCCTAAGAAAAAAAAACATGAAAAAAAAATGTAGTCATAATCTTATGAACATTCCAACAAGCCTAGCCCAATCCACTTTCAAAGATGTTGGAAAAGCCCATAACCTCTAGATATGGAAATACCATCCATGTTGGCTTGACATATATAGATTATACATTTAATTATCTATAATCATAATAGCGCAATTGCAATTGTCATTATTAAAGTGCTACATAAATTCAAAGCCATGAACTGGCAAATATGTGGTATATATTTAAATCAATAGACAAAGAATTGTAGATTGATCTTTAATTACACACAATTTACCACCTCAATATGTAGGATCAATTTAAAAAGAACACATTATAAGCAAAACACAGTGAGGAAAAGAATGTTAGTCTGACATCAAGAATCACATATATAAATTGCTTGTATGGTGTGGGCATAACTAACATACTAGTATTGTTGAGGAAACCTTGATTTTCAAAATCTGCAAAAAATCATAAATGAGAGCAAATAATGAAGCTACAACATGGGAAATACATGCTCTAAGTTTATTCCCACGTCATAGAGTTTAATAGGTTTTCCTTTCAAAGCTTTCCTTGTTAAATCATAGTTTAATTGAAACAAGATGAGGTTATTATGTATTCCAGACATAGTTGATTAAAAAATAAATTCAAGTAAACAAAATCATCTCATGATCTTTTCCCTTGGAAACAACAATAATGTCCTCATGTTCAACTTTTTTGCATAATTGCACGAATGACTAACTAGCATGACTATAATTTTATTTATTTGTTTTTTTTGGTTTTTATAATACATTAACAATTGGAACAATAATGAATGTCTTATGATTGATGCAGTATATATCTTGATTACAAAAGACGTAAAATTAATAATTAATTCTCATTTTGGTATATTACATTCCAACCAATGAACCATTACCAACAATACTCAAGAATCTTGAACTTTAACAAAACATTGTCCTATCCAATAGTTGGAAAAACAACTCAAATGCAAAAGAGAAAAGAGGAGTGGGACCTCTGGAAATCCCACTAATCTAGGTTGGAGTTTGGAGGCATCGTAGATTAAAAAATTGTAGGTTATTCCATTTCCATAACACTCCAACTAAAAGACAAAAACATATTCCAAATCTATATCTACAATGAATTTTCTATCCATAGGCTAAATCATGATGGTGCTTTCTTTCCAGATTATTAGTATGATGTGGAATGGGCTTCAATGATCACATTTGCTTTAAATAATCAATTGCAAAAAAAAAAACCTAAAGAATGGCACTTCATAAAAACCTTAATAAACATGACAAGAATGAGAGCAATCATAACCTTGTGATTGTCATAAATCATAAATTATTTTGTTGTGGAAGTTAACAAGAGGTTGAAACATGAGTTGTTTGGTACAATAGTTCTAGTGACAATTGGAATAGATATGGCTTAAAGAAATTGCTTTTGATATCTCATAGTGATATTATGTAATCCAAATATTTATATGGTGCAAGATGAAATTTTAATAATAATAAAAAATTTGTCTAGGTGTGGCCCAAGCGCACCATGGATGGGTCTTCATCTACAGTTGATGCCATCCCTCCCACCTCTCCCATTGAGCATAATTCAATCCTTGCCCAAAAATAAGCAAGTAAATTAACAAATGTTGACGTTCATAAACTTTAGAAGGAAATTGATACTCTATTAGAGGAACTTGATGTAGAGAGGAAAAAAAGATGGGATTGAATATGAATCAAGGAAATATCAATGATTGGAGAACATAATTGCAAGCATCAACATGACAAGTTGTTAGTGTTAGCAGACAAATGTCAGATGCAACATGTGTTGCTATTGAGAGCCTACGAGAAGAATTGTGTGTTAAGGATATGCAACTAGTGATGACAAGAAAAAAAAAAGAAAAAGTTGATGTGGGAGGAAAGAGAGAAACAATTATAGGTTAAGAGTTGAACATGCAAAAAGAAAAGCACTACTAACAAGAGTGATAGTGCAAGGAACATAAACATGTGGACAAAGATAACATACTCCAAGAATTGGAGGTAGAAAGGGAGGAAGGTAGTGTTTTGCAAAGGACAATTTGAAAGCTTGAATGGTTGCTCATGCACAATGAGGTTGACAATCAGAATAAGTTAGATTTTGTATGGAAAAAAAAGGAATCTAAAGGAAATGAAGAGAAGAACTCTAACTAAGATTTGGCCTGTTGATTATGGAATTCAAATGGAAAGAAAACATGAAAGAATTTTCATTTCATAAGTGTTGTTAGACATATAGATCATTATTAGTTCCAATTTTAAAACCTTTAATGACTTGAACATAAAATTGGCAAATCAATAGCAATTTCAAGGATGAATTTCTACATGCAAATCAAGAAAAAAAACAAGGGAAAGAACTTGCAAAAAACATCCTTTGATGATGAATTTGTAGTGGAAGATGATGTGGGGATGATAAATGGGTAGTTTGGTGTAGTAGGCATCATGGCAATTGGGGCAGAGACAAAAGAAGTTCTTGAACCCATCATAGAAAAAGAGTTTTCAACAAAAGCAAATGAGGATGAAGCTAGTATGTTTTCTAGCAAGAAAAAGGGCAAGGGAAAGTAGAAGGGGAAGAAAGAGCTTCAAATGTCCCAAGAGGATTTGGTAGTGGAAAATGTTTTGCCCTTGCCAATTCAAATATATTTAGAATCCAATGCATCATTAAAAGGAAAAGTAAAAAAAAAGGGAAAAAAAATACAAGAAGAAGAAAAAGATTTGGATTCATTACATTATAGAGTTTGATGGTTTTGTCACATGATGTTTCTACCACAAGAGCTTCTATAGTGCCAATATTAATAGAATTGCCAATATCAAAGGAAGTTGTTGTGCTCAAAACAAAGGTCTCAAGAGTTGAAAATGCTTCACCTATGCCAAATAAAGTCACCTTGGAGTTAAAGTGCAACATAAAAAAGGAAACAAAAAAAGAAATGAAAATGAGTGGTCAAACAATATAGGAAGAAGACCTTGATGCCATCTTGGCCGAGTTAGATGGTCCCCTTAAAGGAAAAGCGATTACACCTCTAGTGGAGCATGAGGTGCTTATGTGAGTGGAAGAAACATCATTTACTATTGAACTTTCCCTTGTAATTGAGTTGTTAGTTGAAGTTAAAGAAATTGCAAAGTCAATAACTACTAATAAGAAAAAGAAGGAAAAGGTCAAAATAGGCGCAGAGGAAAAGACTGAAAAGGAGGTAGCTATAGATGATAAGAAACAAGTAGTTAAACAAGAGAAATGTTTAGGGTTTTTTGCCGAAGGGGATGCTATAAGAAAATTATGTCAAAACAACAATGTAGTAGGGGAAACAAATGTTTAAAAGGATATATAAAACTCTCATTTTTGTCATTTTATAAGGATTTTGGGGATGGAATCCAAAGTGTTGAGGGGGTAATGTTAAAGGGGTAGGATGAGTATGTGATTTTGGATGAACAAGGCAGTTACGATAAAAATTATTCAAGGAACTTTATTAGTTTGAATTTTGAATTCTTACTCTTTAGATCATATGATGTGACTTGGGATGGTTCAAAAGGGGAGAGTTTTGGAGAACAAGAGGGAGAGAGAATAAGATAAGACAAATAGTTTTTAGAAAAGAATAAGAAAAAATAGAAGTACTTGTAGTGGAAAACCATAGACTTTGTTTTGATATAACACATATTTTATGTGTTTTTTTGGATTTTTTTCAACAAAATATGGCATCATGCTATAATTTGGATTCATGTTTTTAATAACATAAAAAAACACAAACTTCTATAATGAATTTTATGTTCATCTTTTGTGTGATTTTTTGCAATGTTAAATTATGATGAAATGAATTGTAATATTGTTTCTGGAGTTTTTTACAATGTATTATGAAGTGCAAAATTATGGTTATATGCAATAAGCATGAATTTGATGTGGGGATGAATTATACTGTTAAGTTTGTTGAAACTTAAAACAAAAATAATGAACATTTGCATGTGAAATGCAAATATGTTGTTACAATAGTGTGAAATATTTTTAGGAATTTAAATTTCACTTCTAATAGTCTTCGTCATTTTCGTCTTCATTCTCAACCACCTTGTGTCATGGACCTTTCATTAGAGGAGGAACCTTCTTCTTTCGAAAGGTGGGTTTCAAGTGGGTTGATGCAATGGTCACATGAGGAGTTATAACATGCCTTGCTTTCACAAGTCCATCATCAACTTTTTCTTCAACAAACACATTTTTAATTGTAAGAAGATTCAGTTCTTGTTCCCAACTTTTTACATCTCAATCTTCTTCTTCCTCTTCCTCGTCTATAACCACATCAAATGTGGGTTCAAGTTGTGGTTCAAGCTTTGGCTCTAGCTCGCATTCCAATTCTACAAGCTGTTCATTTTTTCTACCTATGTTTCCAAAACATTACTAGCAATGCCCAACTTCTGAGTGAGGCTTTTTGCATGGTACATTGTGGGTGGCAAACAATTGTCAATAGGGAGAATGAACTTATGTAGGAGAGAAGAAAGTTCATCCAAACATTCATTGGAACAACCATGGGTAGTACAAATGTTCATCAAGATCAATGTGGCTAATAATTTTGAGCATCTTGCCCATGTGTATAATGGACAACAAGCTTCACTCAAATCAAATACATTTGGAAGTATTTCCTCCCTTACATGGACCATTTCCCATCCCATCTTGCTTTCCATGCATATTTGACATGCCGTCAATGCTAACTTGCCTTGTTTGATCACATTCCATGTTCTCAAACTGGCATTCTACATTACCCCCATGGGGTCCATAACCCTGCTCTTCCATTATTTGGAGTTATGCTATTACATCATCTAGCATTGTACATACTTGATGGATATCATGGGCCAAAGCCTCTTCAATTTGAATGGTGGTGCCAACATCACAAGGACCATTTGCAGCCCCACTAGTGGTAGCAACTTGATTATCTAGTAGTGATATTCCATTCCTATTAACATCCATGGTTGGTGCAACAAATGCATTGTGGAACATGTCCTCCCATCCTAAATCTTCATCTATGATTGCACCTTTTGGAAATTGGGTATGGTGTGGCCTACAAACATACTCCTCTTAGGCTACCAAAAGGCTTGGACAAGGTGGCTTGAAGTGTGGGACACATTAGCCTAAGGTCATTCAGTGCCTTGGAAAAAACTAACCATATAATGTCTAGGTTTTTTTACAATAAAACAAATAAACTACATGAAGTTTCGAGACATGGAATATTCCAAGTTTAATATCACAGGCCTAAGCCATTATTCCATGTCTTGCAGTTTTAAACATAAAATATTTTAGTCTCTACCCCAAGCATGAGCAAATACTTGTCGATGTCATGGGGTCCCAAACATATAATAGTTTAGTTTCAACCCTAAAGCTTAATCCAAATTTTTCATGCCCCTCACACCTCTCTTTCATGGGATTTCTAAAATTCTATAAATATCTTCTGTTTGGGATTATGGAACATTGGTTTGGGCTTGTAAGAAGTAGAAAAATCCATGCTTGTTTTTTATGGACTTGCATGTTAGGGTCCATTCTATCTTAGGTGCTAGGCAACCTAAGGTCCATTTTGTCCCTATCGTTCCCACCCATAGTCATTTTATCATGATGGCTTGCCCCTAGGGTACCATGTCTCACACCTTGGCCCACCTTGTCATAGCTTCTTGGTAACCTACTTCAAATTGCCACAAATTGCTGGATTTTTCCAATGCTACCAATGAATGCATAAAATTCATTTCATGTGGCCAATTTGGTTATGGGTGAAGTTCTTTTGTATGAATACATTTGAATAATAAACAAAGTTTGGGAGGATTCTATGTCAACAAATGAAATATTCTCAAATATTCTATTACATTTTTTCCTTTCCTTTGGAAAAACATGTATTTAAAACAATGTAAATCTTTTATAACTTTCACTGTTTTCAAAAACTACAATATTGCCTCCATTGAAATATGTTATAAAAAGTTATAAACTAAGCATGATATAGCTATAGCCTTGTTGTGCACATGGGAATTAAACTAAATTAGTTATCTACAACAAGCATGGGGTCTTCAATTTGGCTTTGTATGAAGCAATTTGGCCTTGCTTCTAACCATGGTAAGTACCATGGTTTATGTTTAACTTTTTTTCAAACAATAATTTGGATAAGCTCAAGCTTTACATAAAGGGCCAAGGTCGGAAATTATGTTATTTTCTTGACCACGTTACAAGGCATGATCTTTTAATGACGATCAAACATTCATAATAGTGACCAAATCTTTGTTAAACATGGATTTTCAAAGTCCATATTAAGTTTGCCACCATACCCTAGACCTTAATGTATTGAGGTTGTCTCACCTCTGCCCATTAAGTTTAGTGAAGTGTCATCAATGGCACCCTAAGAAGATTGGTTGGTTCCTTACCCAACATAATGGGTGGGGGTGACACCATTCCATCGTACATAATGTACATAGATAAGTTTGATTTATAAAAATGAATCATGGAAGCACAATAATTATCACATAAAACCTAATTCGTGGAAGTGGACAGTCCATTTTAAAAAGTCCATATCCAATGGACTTTTAGAATATAAACATACATGTTTGTTCTTTAGATTAACATTTGTCTTTCCTAACTCATGGTTTTAAACACAATTGAGTTTTGTATAAAATAATAGCCAAGAGAGAATTCTAATATTTGATGCTCAATAAAACATTTATTTTTAAAAATAAATATGATGCAAGTCATTGTTGAGATTCAAAATCTCATTGCATATTGAGTATTCACAAATTTGAAGTGTTTTTTACATTCTTGAAGAGCGAAGTATGTTTAGCTTTAAATAGGTGAACCTTTTTCATGATATTTCAGAATATATATATATATATATATATATAAGCATTAAAGAAATATATGAACAATTAACTATGATGTCTATTTAGGCTAATTTTAGTGAGATGTCACCTTATAGGGGTCTTGATAAAAATTGATTGGCCTTTATCCTAGGGTTCACATGTTTCATTGATATGGACACAGTTGGCTATTACTACCTTACCTTAGGGCCAATTTTGTCAATAAATAATCCTTCAAATATTGAAATGATTTTTTGTGAAAATATGAAATTGAGTTGCTGAAAACCACCATAATTATCTCCAACTAGAATCTATATAATTTCACTCATCATATGACAATATCATAATAGATCATGAAATAAAAATAAATTTGGATTTGCAAAACTGAATCCTTTCTTTCAAAAAAAAAAAAAATTCATTTTGTCAATGTAGAAATTGACCCTAGGTTACAATATTGGAGACGCACTGTTATTAGGACTTAAACTAGTATCAAAGTTCAAAATAATTCCAATACCATACATCTGCTGGTATGATTAAATTTGTTTATTTGATATGTAGCAATCACAAGCATTAATTATGTTGGATTCCAAAAAACTCAAGCCCTCAAACATGAAAAAAATAGAAATAGATTTGAAAGTTAGGATTTTAAGTCTTTTAGATGCCAATGGGCCCACAATGAGTTTTTTTTGTGGATAAGTTTTGATATTATGCTATTTTATAAAAAGATCCTATGCAAACAAGGTCAAAGAAAAAATTAGGAATGTTCATGGAAAACATAACCACATTTCCAAAAAGAAAGTTATGAAAGAGCCTAGGTTTTTAGAGGGTTTGGTTAGATTGTTCTTTTCTTCCAAACTAGCCTTATTTCTTTAACATTGAAACTTGGTTAAATCATACTGTGGCTAATTGCCACTTTTGGTGCAACACGAGAAGATTGGGAAAAATACCACAGTATGCAATGTGGTATTTAGCTTTGGGGTTGGACAAACAGGTTTTTTCCACAACTTTATTGTTGATTTTAGGATTGAAAAGGTTTGGTATCATGGTTTTTTTCCAATTTTTTTCTACATAATTTTTTTGAAGATTTACTTCCAAAAAATAGAAAAATTACTTGATGTTTATATATTTTAATTAATATCCCCATTTTTTGTTGAACTTTTCTTTTTGTTTGGGGCAAAAAATAATGATCGAACAACTAATTGCATAATGGGTGTCACTCCTTATTGTAAATTTAAACTCAAAAGAATTATTTGCTTTGGACCTCAATATGCAAAATGGACTCAATATGGGTTGCTTTTAGTATAAACTCCCACTCCTTAAGCATTTAAAAGCCAATTATAGTTCTATAAATTGGAACTTTATATGCAATAAAAAAATATCCAAATTTGCTTGTGTCTCCTCATATTCTTAGCCTCTGCATAGGCCAAATTAAAAAAATTCCATTCCTTACATTTTAAAAACCATGCTAGGGTTGGTCTTTGATGTTTTTTCACTAGCAAATGACAAAAAAATCAATGATTTTTTAGAGGTTAATTTAATTTGGTTGTTTATTATGTCTTCTTGTTATGAATATTGCTAAAATTTTATTCAATCAATTAGAACAACTTTTCAAATTGCTAAATAATTTTGGTACCTTCTAGGACCAATGACCAACATAATACATATAAAATCTATGGGTGTGCCAATTTGAACTATTTCTCACATATTGCAAGGCTTTATAAGGTTTTTCATGGTTAATTTTGTATATGATTACACAATATAAACACCTTTGTTTCATGCAATTGTCATGTCAATGCTTGAATGTTTGGTGACTTAGCTTTCACTAAATAACATCTATTGAAGCTTTCCAAAATATGTTACTCTGATGCCATCTGACAAGAAAATGGAAATGGAAATGGAAATGAAAATGAAAAATTGAATTTTTAAAGAATAATAGAAATAAATAAAAGGGTGTTGCAAAAATATTTGTTCAACATTTGAGTTCCAATGAAAGGTGATAAAATTTTGACTCAATCTTGATCCAATGTGTGATTGACAGCTATGCATGCATTTGATGGCATTGGCATTTAGAGGTGTACCTTAGAAGCACATGCATGCATAAGAGAACTTGTGAATCCATGGATATAATTTGTGTTTTGAACTCGCCCTCCCTTGTGTACAGGGGCGGAGGCATCATACGGTATAAGCTGATATTGTTTTTTATTTTGTTGCAAATGGGATTTAAACATGGTGCGGCAATGAAGGAAGACTTTCAATCCTACAGTACCAACAAGAGATCGTAAGAGCTTTTTCCCACATGACCTCCGTGCGGAGTGAAATCTCCTGTGCTAGTTCGGCACCGGTGCCAAGAAAGGTGAATATAAACATTGACCCATTGCTATTACGGTCACAATTTCACCAAGCCAGAATGCGGAAAGACAAGAGTCTCAATTCATGGGTGTTGAAACATGTCAAGAATCTGTTGCAAAGAGTAGACCCGTGCATTTTCAGTATGGTATGGCGCATGTCACCGAGGTGTCAACCTGTAACAACAATGTAACCTTGCATACAATCAGGCGGAAGAGGTGGGTAAGGTATTCCTTCGATATCGCCATGAAGGTGAAGGGGGAGGTTTGCACAGCTGAAGGCCTGGAGATCCTCTTGAATCACGATCTAGAAGGGATGTTGAAGATACCAAATGTTTCATGTCGAAAGCTTGACAATCTTCGGCTTCAAGTGTCCAAACCGCAATCATGTATTGCTAGTTCGACACAAAGGACAGCAGTCGCTGCAACACTTAGGGCATTAACGTTGCCAGTAATACGATTGAAACTTCAGCAGTTCGAACTTGAGCTGATAGCAAGGTAATGTCTTTGAGATTCTTGAGAACAGAGATGTGAGTAGCAGCAGGCAACAAGAATGCGTTTCATTGTCTGCTTCCCAGTATGATGGCCTCGATTTCTTGTCAATAGGTTATTTGCTAATAATGAAATAATCATTGTCTGGCTTGCTCCTACCACTCATGTTTGAAGGTTGACATGGTGCAGGTTCCTTCTTAGCTATGCAATTTGATAATAGCAATTCAAGCCTTGCCGCATTACCCATATCACATACTCCTTGGTTTATATAATGACTTGTACATGGGTTGCTTGCAGAGTTGCATCACCCATAAAGATGAAAGATGAAGGCCATGTATTGCATGTGTCACAAAACACATGTGGAACACTTGGAGATACAGACAGGGCAACATGGAATTACACCTTTGTCACTAATTCCCACCACTAAACAACCAGGTGGTCACCAGTTGATTGGGTAGGAGGATGTAGAGAATCATATAGGGCAACATGGAATTAAAACACCTCCTTCACTAATTCCTTCCACTAAATAGTTAGGCAGTCACCAGCTGATTGGGTTGGATGATGTAGTTGTGTGGTTTGCAAAGGTGTGCTTTGGGATAGAAGCTGAAGACATTCCCCTGCCCCATCATTACTGAGAAACATTACGAGAGTTACTGCAGCGATCACAAACACCCATTACAAGAACTCCCATCCAACTGCATAGCACTAAGGGATGGGCGCAAGAAGCTGATGGGACCTGTGGTTGGTGGCAACACACAAGTCTGCCATGGCAAGGACTAGATTCTCACTCAATGAGAAAACTGTGCCAATTGAAGCTGTTGGGTTACATCAAAGTTTTTTTTCCCTACAACATAATTAGTGTGGCATTGTATAGGTCTTGAGTAGTGCATGGGATCTAGATGCGAAACTGAATTGGAGGCAGTTAACTTTCAGAATATGTAGTCTTGGTTGTGTCAAAGAACTGTTCATAAGGAGGCTGTTCAGGTTAATGTTACAATTGCATGCTTTGTAGTCATAGTACAGGGCCTAGGATGAGGTGATAGCTGAGTCTCACCTTGCATTTTGGGAATGTCCCCACCCATGGGCTTAAATAAATAAATAAAAGAGGTTGAAAGATCTTTCATGTGTGGCAACCATCCTTGTAATTTGTAGAGACATTTCATGGCTTGTGGTTTTGCTTCCTCATCATGAAAGACTATATAAATTTTGTGAAGATGGTGAATGATTACACCTATGAAGTTTTTATTCTGTCCAGGCCTCTTCAGGCCAACATATATAATCAAACTTGCCAAACATACACACAGAGATTCCAATCATAGTGGTATTTTGAGCATTAGGATTTGTGGCAGACAAGGACATATTGGAGCACGTATGTTATGATTTCAGTGACACATCTACGATGGAACTATTCCAGCCATCTTTGGAGGAGGCCTTTGTGATACAAAATCAACAGGTATTAAATGAGATTTTCAACCGCCTATTGTTTCTTCAATTTACATGCAGGTGTTACTTGGGGTCTGTGTGTTGTGTAAGTGAGAGAAGGTGCAAGGAAGTGTTCAATTTACTGTCTTGTTGATTTTTGTTCAGGTTGCATTTGACTACATTAGCAAGCGAGGGTCTACTGGTTGGGGTTACAAGGGAGAAACATATCAAGTGAATGCATAATATGGTAGCGTTTCACATTTTAATGCACTTGTACTATCTTCAATTACTGAGATGTAGGGTTTCCCTTTGAGAGTTGCTTGGAGGAGGTCCGTGTGATATGTGCCATGAGCCATACATCTAGAATGCCATTCTGTTTGTGGAGGAACGTGGTATCACTATTTTTTTTTAAACTTGAAAGTATCAAGGTTGTCTTCCCTGCTAGGGATCTTCAAGGTGAATTATTTTGTCTTTACTTAACATCAAGAGGTTTGTGTCGTGGTTGCATGTATGCAAAAAAGATTCCTAAAAAGAGATTCTGCAAAAAATATTCTTCCTCATCTTGGAGTTGGGGAGTTTTGTGAGACTGAGAAAGCATATTTCTTCGGGTATGCGTTCCTTGGCCAAAGCTGAAAGTATCTGTCACAAAATTCCAATCCTGTCAATGAATCTCCAGCCCAACAATTTGATCTTTCAATTGCTGGTGTGGTCAGGTACATTATACACTGACTGTTACCATGTGCGCATTAGGACGTCAAGCAGAGGATGATCGTGAGCAACAAGCAGCTAGATCTTGTTGGCCCTCTTCTTGGATGCCTGTTCCACATGGTGATTTTCATACTCTTATCCCTTCATTGTGTTGTTCATCAAGATGTTCTACTTATGACTAGAAGTTAGTGCCTTGGATGGCATTATTAGCAGGTTTGTTGTCAAGTTTGTTGTCAGGGATATTCTTGTCAAGGTGGAGGAGGGACTTGGATGTTGATGATTGGTCAGGACCGTTACTTTGCAGCCATTACTTTCCAAAGCTCACAAAAGATGTACGAGGCTACCTACAAAAGGCAAACCTTTTACTGCACTTACTCTCTGCCTGGTGTGTCAGGAATGAGAGGCCTGGTAGAGTCACCTTTCTTTAGCAACTTTCTCTGTGTTAACACGCTGGAGTGCTGACTGTAGTGACCAATAGAATGGAAAGATGACCTAGATTTTTCTTGCTATGAGGGAGTTTCAACAAAACAGTTATATGGAGAGTTTTATCATCTCACTGGATGTATAAGGTGCTTGTAGGAGGAATAGGGGGAGAAAGACCT
>Ga0209208_10008887_pt1 | contig 13305 bp, 8 predicted proteins | sample S1TSphfallax_3_FD_187694 | JGI IMG/M metagenome (GOLD analysis project Ga0209208, IMG submission 187694) | Host-associated microbial communities from peat moss isolated from Minnesota, USA - S1T2_Fd - Sphagnum fallax MG (SPAdes) (version 2) | ecosystem: Host-associated > Plants > Peat moss >...
GGCAAGAAAACATGGGGTAAAAGATTGGTGGATGTTTACCAAAAGGTATGTTATTCATGCCCTAAACAAAAATTTGATAAGTTTAATATGTTTGCAAAGAACTCCACAAGTTTGTTTGTAAGGTAAATTATATTTTTAATGTTTACATTGTTAATTTTATTAACCCTTGGGGCCCCAATTGTTGTTTTGTAATGATGGTTTTAGGTTTGAATGATGGAAATTTGGATATAACATCATTAACAAGTATTAAAACATGTCACAAGTGTGTTCACTCAAATTACATAGATTGCAAAAGGAGTGCAAACCCGGATGTCATCAAACAAGAATTTTCAAGCCTCATCATCAAAATCAAATGAAACAAACACATAATAAAATTTTGTTGATTTTGTAAGTTATAATCTAAATGTATTGTGTCATTAGTTGGATTCAAGTATTTTTCATTGGGATCGGTATATCTAATGTGGGATTATATGTCTTTTGAAACCTAGATAAATCAATTTATTCCAATTTTAGAATTGGTGGGAAGCATTTGCCATCTAAAACGTGTATGTATGGACATAATTACATGATAAAAACTCAGATCATGGTAAGTTTCAAACTTGACAGTAGTTGTTGCCAAGGTGTTAAAAATGTGAGAGGAGGAAATTAACATTCATTTTTGACTTGAAGACATTGAATTTATACCTTTATATGTAGGTGCATATGTCTTTCCTAAGGCTTTTAAGATATACAAATTTTCTTGAACTAGTAGCATATGTGGTTATCAATTATGGCCTTGATGAGCTCATTCTTTAGCTTATAAATCTAGGTGGATTTAGATGTTGCTCATGGATTGAAAAAGTTTCAAGCAATGCATATATGTGGAAGCCCCAAAAAATGTATTCTTCTTCCATTATGGCATGTCATGGGCTAAATTCCAAAGCTTTTAGATGCCAAATGCTTCTCACCAATGTGGGGCATAAGATCCTCCTAGGGTCTATTAAAAACTTCCAACAATTATATAACAATGCACTTATGTTCAATAACATTTTATACCATGCCATTAGCACAAGCAAATGTGTGAAGAGATTCCACCTACACAACACACAAAATTACATGGTGTATTATTAAATACATCATGCGTGTTTGTTAATGTGACTTTAACCAAATTTGAGCAGTATGCAAATCTGCAAATGTAACTATTATAATTTTTTCTTTCTCACATTCTAATAGAACATAATCCTACATCCTACATGTCAATTATTTTCAAAAATCAATGTTCAATCAATTTGTTTTCATTCAATTTTCATGTGTTCATTTTGGTTCATTAATTCTAATTTGTTAGTGTATCAATTTGTGGCCTATTTATTCAACCCACATCCATAATCCTCTCCTTGGCATATGATATAATCTTCAAATTCAAGGACCTACCACTTACAGTCCATGTGCACATTGCCTTACAACTAGGTAAGAAATTCCTTGCATAATATAATATTGCACTTGGTTTAAGTCCAATTGCAATCCTATAATCATAAAAATTAGCACAATTACAACAATTAAATGAACATTATCCACATAAACTTGTAGATTCCTTGATGACTTTCCTTATTTTAATGCATGTAGTAGTTGATATATTGGACATAACACAACAACACATTTTTTTCATTTTGCAACTAACCTTTACAATTACATATTAGGCAAAAAAAAATATGTGACTACTGATTAACCCATGTCATTTCACCCATTTAGTCACAAGGGATGTTTAGTTGCAAAGTCTAATCATTTTAATGACTATGACTTTAAAATTTTCTTATAATAATGAAATTTCATGTTATCATTAACCTTGGTATGACATGTAAAATGCATGTCATTTCAACTTAGTTGTTTTATTTGACTAAATGTTACAAAAGACACTTTGATGGATGGATGACATGAGTCAAAAATCTATTATCATGTTATGAATAATTGCACATAATTAAAAGTCAACCTAGTTTAACCCATGTAACTAACATATGTAAAAGTCAACCTAACTTAACCTATTTAAGTTAGCTACTTATGTTAGGCAACCTATGCTACCTAACCTAGGTTAGGTGTCCTAAATTAAAAACAAACATCAGATTCTTAGCCCAAGAAGCCTAGATTGGCTTACCTAATTTAAGCCAAATGGCCTAGATATCATTAGGTTATAAGAGTGAAGACGTGAACCCCTCACCTTCACTTTGGAGTTCAAGTCCTCATCCATTGCACTATCACATTTTTTTATACTAATTATATTTAACACAAAGTTGTAATGCTCAAATTTTTTTGCCTTGAATTAACTTTGGCCACCCAAGGTTGACCTACCTACTACCTACCAACCTAGCTTAAACTTATACCTCCCTAGATTGACTTAAGATGAACTAATTTGTCAACCTATACTACTTACTAACCTAGCCTGGATTAACCTAGGCATTATTAGGTTTAAAAAACAAACCTAGGATAATTATGTCGCATCTAGTTGCATCTAGTTGCATCATAGTCACAACTAGTTGCACAAACTTGAGGTAGTTACAAACTTGATAAAATATTTTGTAATGAGGCTACTTAAATTGACTTGGCAAAAAACCTAAAGTTAAGTACCTAGGCAAGTCTGCCTAAGTTAAAATGTTAGTAGGGTGACCTATTGTAGATATATTTAAACATACTAGATGTAATACATTTATTATGTTTAGTTAAGTAATTTATAAGGTAGCCTATATTACAAAGTAGGTTTTTACTAAGTAGCTTACATACATAGGTTAACTTAGTAAGTATGTTCACCTAAACTAATGTGTTGAATAATTAATAAGTCAAAGAGTTATGTCTCACCTTTTTCAAAACAACTATTAATATTGTAGTCATAATTACAAGTTAACAATAAATTTTATAATACATATACAGATGCATGTGAATTCATGATTTGAAAAACCTCATGGCACACAAAAAATTATGGCATGTCGTGACAAATTTGGTGCCATAAAGTAAAGACACAAAAATTTATGGTGTCACAAAAAATCATGAATTGCCATAAAAATTTATGACACCTTGTTGCCAAATGGCATGCCATGTCATCATCCGATGGAAGACCGAGTTGTTATTAATCACAAAGGACAACAATATTTTCAACTAACCAATAAATTATATTAATTCATCAAATCAATGACATGAATCATGATGTGAAATTAGTGTCACAAATCATGAGGTGTTGTGACTATTAATCAACCTCACTACCATGTGGCATGCCACATCAATGTCACATGACCATAAGTTGTTATTATTCATTAATAATTGCAAGAATTAGTGGAATTTTGTTAGTACCTAATTTTGGATGATTAAAAATATACATATTTAAATTTTTGATATTTGTGTAAAGATCATCAAGTTGTGATATTGACTACAATCACAAAACCATATTGACATGTGGCATTAAAATGTCCTTTATAGCTACACAATCAGTAACATGAACTTGTAGTTACAATTATAGTAAAAAAAGACAATAGTCATTTTATTAACCAGTTGTAAAACCCAAGATGTGTTGTGTAAATACCATGCATTTCAAATACATTATAACTAAAATCTTTTTTTTTGTGAAAAAATAATTCCAAAAGGAAACACAATACATTTCAAAATAACAAATAATAAGTTGAACAATTTGTAGAAGAAATGCTACTTATATAATATCTAGTAACTTCATGTCCAACATCTTGAGGCAAAAAAATGTTCAATATAAGACTTACAAAAATTTGTCCAACATTATTTATTTATTGAATAAATATATTTATCTTCAATTGCAATAATCAAATTTTATCAAACATCATTAGGCATTGTAAACCTAAACATTCCTTTCATTGTGGTAGTGGGCAACATTGGATACTTGGACCTCAAGACCAAGTGTGAATAGGTGAATGTGTTCAAGTCTTGTTAATGCCTTTGATAAAAAGCCACAACATCATTTGCATTTTGTAGCCTACATGAATTCATAGCCAACTACTCTTTGCGAATCTCTTGTTTCAACACTACATTAGCCCCATCATGTACCCCCTTCCCATGGTGATCCAAAAGAGAACCAAACCATACAACATCCATGCAGCAACAAGCTTTGGGTTATAGTTTTTTTTATTGAAACTTGCCATGAAAAAGCCACCGGTGATGGCAACAAACTAGCATAGGTCTATAAAATCTTCAAATATTCATACCAAAATACTAATATGCAAGAAATCAACAAGGCATATAGTGAAATCAACATTGAAGCACTTTAATGTACATCAAACCAATCTAAAATCTGATGTTTAATTAATAAATATCATTTGAATTAATTAATCGTGTAAAAAAAACAAACAAAATCTAATTGTAAGAATTCAAAAAGATCTAGGTTTAGAATAAAACATTACGCAACATGGTACCAAGCATGTTTTGACTTGAATTGTGTTGTGCATATGTTTGACCAATCAAGATGTTCATTAGGATAACATCTCCCTATAATTAGGTGTGACCAATGGAACTGAAAAGAATGCTAAAAAAAAAGGTATCATGTTCATTATCATTTTAAATGTAATAATGATACTTAGTAAGCAATTTCTTTTCACCACATTCAAGATCTGCAACAAAATTTAGATTCCATCTATAACAAATTTGCACCAAAATTGAAATCTAAAAGGAATGCCAATGCATTTATTGGATTTCATTGAACTCTTGGAAGGTATAATTCTCCACAAAATCCACCACTAACAAGATCAAATCTTATGGAAATGTTCTTAGCAAACTTTATATTGTTCATCCTAGAAGTGAGCAACATAATTATGAACCATTTTTTTTTGTAATTTAAGCCTCGTGTATTGAAGGAACACATGGGCAATTGGGTCATGGTTTGCTCGAGTGTCTAAAAGTTGATAAAAGTATTTCAGTTTTTTGGTATTTCAAAATACCATAACATTTTAAAACATTTCCACCAACCCTCCCACCTATACATATAAATTGCATACTTTCTATGTGTCAAGATCTTAAGACATTCAAACCACATGACTTGTAACAATTTTCTACCCATTTTGTAGTCAAATCTATAGAAAATTTTGGTATTTGGCGAAAAGAAATCATATTTTTTGGGTATTTTGAAAGTTTGGGACCCATTTATAAACCATATGACTGCAATTTTAAGAGGACTAACTTTAAATATAAAAATAGATAGGGCACTATAATAGATCATGTTAAATCATGGACAATAAGAGGTGATTTTCATCCATTCACACAAAAATCAAAGTATTTTGCCAAATGGAAAACAAATTGTTGATTTTTAGCACATTCATAACATTCTAGGGGTTCATCAATATATGTAATTGGGCCAATAAGGTATTCAAAAGATGCATCTCATATATACATATCAATTTACTATAATTACACAAATGGTTATACTATATTCATACATATATATGAATATAAATGGTATTTTGGTGGTACTGTATAGACATCAAAATACTTGCCACATAGAACAAATACCTCTTATGCATATAACATTGCCTTAGGTGGTATTTTATATCAAAAATTGCCAACAAAATTGCGAAGGATGCTATTTATGAAACACTCAAGCAAACCGACACCCAATTATCTCCTTGTATTGGAGGTGCAAAACATAATTGTCCTTATTAATTTTCATTTTTCCATGAAGAACCTTTTCATAAGATTTCCATTGCATCAATTTTTTTTAAAAATTGTCTTCTTCACATGGACATGTTATCAACATGTCTAGGCCACAGTCCCCACAACATCCCCTCAAGCAATATGGGTTATGCCAATCATTATAATCTAGTACATCACATAAAATGGAATTCCACATATCCCCTAACCCCAAAAATTGATCTTGTTCAATTATGAATTGCCAAACCATAGAGCTAGAACATACATCACAATCACATTCACAATATTTTCCATGGATTCCTTTGTTAGATGTTTTCATGTTGTTGAAGCCTTGCAACAATTCAACCATTTCAACATAGTACTTACAGGTGTAGGTATTGCATTTTCTTAATCTTCACACATAAAAGGGTTTTAGCTTTTCAAAAGCTCCAAGACTAACATTGCAACTTGGATAGTCTTTAATGAACCAAGTGAAATGTCCAACTACAATGCCCAACCAGTAAAAAAATAAAAATAAATTATAATGTACCCAAATTGCATCCCATAATCATCAACCATAAAAGTAGAAAAATTAGTAAACTTGACATGTTTGTGTCAACTTAGTTCAATGATGTGTAGTGTGCAAGTATAACAAAAATTGCACACACAGTAAAGTTAAAAAACTAGTAGGACTAGATCCTTGCCCTAAGTATATGCTAATGAGATCCAGTAAAACATTAAGAAACATTATATAGGGACATATTGCATCTAGTAGAATACGTGAAGCTTAGATGTCATTATTTATAAAACTAGTAGGGTAATCATTCTCTATGTAAATGAAAATAAGATCCAATAGAAATTAACATGTAATGAGTAGGGACATAATATAGATCCAATATAATAAGTGGACCTCCACAAATTTAAAGTTGGAGCTTATTATTAACAACTAGATTCCATGTCCCTTTGCATGTGACATTTTTAGTTCACACATTTGGTTGTACAATGCCAACTAAATTGATCATTTAAGCTCTTCATTATGGGGAAACAACAAGGTTGATTCCAATATAATTTCACATTGTAGATGTTGGACAATATTATAGCCCTAAGCAACTTGATGTGCCAAACACTCACATTGGCCATGATGCATCCCCAAGCTCCTTAATGGGACTCAACTTCAAGTCCAAAGGTGAAAACAGCAGAAGGAGAAGGAGTTGGGGCGCATTCCCTGGATCGCAACACTTTAGGGGTATGGGGACTCTTAGAGTTCTTGGATGGGGATTAGAAAGTTTGAAAAACAATTCAATTATTCACACGGACTTGCACAAACTAAACAACAAGTTGGTTAGTGCATAGTTGGAGCACTTTTGGTGCATGGATGAACCACGGACAAACACGAACTCACAAGACTCACCACAATTCGAACTTGGGGGAAACCACCACCTTCCCCCTTATAATATTTTCTATGCCTTGCCATAGGGCCAACACCCAAATGTCATTTTGTCATGGGACTCCTAAATGGGAGTCCCGAAATTCCCAAAATTGAGATTCTCGCAACTTTGGACGCCTATAACTTTTGTGTGCAGACCTCCGATTAAGGTGAGGTTTGAAGCAAAGTTATATCCTTCGTCAATATCTTTCCAACAATATGTGGCATGCCACATGTACACAAGAAAATCAGGGAAATTATTGACTTTTATTAGTCAGGAGTCAAACTGCCAATTTGACTCCCATGCCTTTTTTTGGCCATAACTTATGTTTCAAGAACCCAAATGGGTCATGCGAGCCCATTTTAGACATTTAAGTTCCAAAAAAAATTCAATGATATAAAGAAGTTCTTAATCCAATGGATTTTGACCCTTATAATCACTTTCTAAAAATTTAGGAATCCATCAGGACTTTAATTCCCAGAGTGGAAGCTCATTTAGGAGTGTGGAGGTTCATTCCCTCACATTCTCCCACATTTTCGGGAGCATGAAATGTGACTCCCGGCTTCACTCTTGGCCTGCACCTTCGCAAGCCCTTGCCTTGGTCGTGAGCCTAAGGTTAAGGTCGTGACAGGCCATCTGGCCATTATTTGGATTATCTAATTATGTAAACACACCCACTGGGAAGAACACAAGTGTGCCAACAAACTTAACATATAAAATTGAAGCTCACATCTTTAATTCATATAAATTATTGCTTTCATATTCACTTCAAGAATCCCACCAAACATTAAGCATGGTTTTTCAATGGTAACCTTAAATTAAAAAAATACGTAAGGCTAATTACCAATAGTTTGTCATTTGTCAAAAATATAGTAAAATCTACCACCAATGCTTCAAGCTCGAACATATGTTCATTGTTACACAGAAACCTATAATATCAAACTAGGATTAGATAGAAAAGAAAGTGCAAGACAACTCTAGCTATTTGTTACAATATGCACATTTGTGATACTTGTGATGTAACATATAACCCTAAAGTCGACAACTAGATGGCACAACATTGTTCAATTCTATGCAACTATGTTGTGATAAAAATGTGAATATCATCTCAAGATGTGCCATGTTTTCTTATCACCAGCAAATCATACGTTCCATTTATGTAAACCTCCATTTTGGATAGTCACAACACCTAGAGCTCAAGAAACAAAAGTTGTGGACATTGTTGAATTATGCATGAAACAACATCACCATATGACAATTGTTGGGGGAAAAAAACCTTAATGAAATTCTCTTTGTCATCCTTACACCTTTTTCATTTGTTGAATGTGACATTGAGAAAGGAACATATGAGCTTTTGAAATAGTTAGAGGGATGAGTGGGTGGGATGAATTTAATGAACTTGGCCAAGCTTTTGACAAAAGTATAGTCAAGTAGGTAAAGGTTACTTTTTTACTCGTAGACCTATGGAAACATGTGAATAGCCATGCCCTCCCCATCTTGTCTACATTCCAAAACATATTTTCTCATTTCATTTGGAATTGTAAAAGTAGGTGAAAAGTAATTGCAAATGAATAACATTCTTTCCATGTTCATTCCTAATTCCCTTTCTAACCAATGCTATATTTGCATTTCAAATGTGTTCCAAACATGTACCATGTGCTTATGTAGGCACATAATTGTTTTAAATCTCCATAAAACACTTTTAGTTACTTGTTGCCTACTTTTCAAAATGTGAGCGCAATAGGTGTCAAAATATATGCCATCAAATCCATATTAAATTTGGTATTACTTCCTTTATAACACTTAAACTCCAAGCAATTGAATTTTTTTACATGGACATTGCAAAAAAAAAGTCAAATAAAGATTTTTTTTTCTCCTTATTCACATATGTTTCTCAATAATACAATTTTGCATATACTTGAGATACTTTTTTGGTCTAATTTTCCATGCTTGGACCCAATGACTACCTTAAAATAATCATAGACATGGAAACATACCTCTTGTCCATATAATGTGAAAAAAAAATAAAATTTTGCTATGTTTAAACATGCATAACAATTGCCAATTGAGAAAAAAAAAATGTAAAATCCTTAATGTATGAACATATATTTAATGTATTAAAAAAACATAAAAAATTTAACAAATATTGGTTATAGTTGAAAGGTGGTGGGAAACATAGACTAGAATTCAATTTTTGATATGCAACCATCCATTTGTTACATGTGGAAACCAAGTGGTGATATATGGAGTGTATAGTTCACAAATGTGTGAATAATGTATTGCTATTTTTTGATACATTAATGACTATTTTATAGTAACCATAGACATAGAAACATGGTAGCCTTTTATTTGTGTATTTTGAGAAAACATTCCCACCCTTGCTATGTTTACACATGCACAACAACTTTCAATTGATTTTTTTTTAATGTATCAACAAATTTATAGTGTATAAAAAAAACACGTGACAAATAACAAGTGGTTATAATTGATAGTGACAAGAACTATAAATTATGTGTTAAGTTTTTATATGTAGCCATCTATTTGTCATGTGTGAAAAAATAGTCATACATGGGGTGTATTGGTCAAACAACATGTGAGTAGTGAATTAATATTTTTTGATTTCATTAATAATTATCTTACAATAACCATAAATATAGAAATGTGATAGCCCTTTGTCCATGGATTTTGAAAAAATTCTCACCCTTGCGATGTTTAAACAAGCACGGTAAATTTTAGTTGAAAAAATCTTTAGTGTATCAATAAACACACGACAAATAACAATTGGGCCCGTACATTTGATAAATGGCAAGAAACATATGCTAGGTGTTAATTTTATCAATATACCATTCACCCATGAGTAATTTATTGATTTTTTTGACATATTAGCACCTACCCTACAATAACCATAAACCCAAAAACGTGATAGCCTCTTGTCCATGTAATTTTGAAAATTTTCTTACCAATCCTTACAAAATACATGTGTATCATCAAATTCATGATGATAATATTACATAATGCATGATGGCATGATGCATCGATACATTGTGATTTTGATACATTGCAAAGGAAAAAAAAAGAGAAATTATCATTGCTACTTACAATATTTATCGCTAGATGAAAAATATTTTTACTAATGATTTCATTGTTTTTATTCATGCACACATATTTTCGACTTGGGGCAAGATGCCCATTGACTTCAAAAAGATACAAATGTACGCATTAGGTATGCACCTACGATCAAAACCTAACAATTAGGTTATGTTGGGGCAAAATTTTGAGGTCATGTCAAAACCCTATCTAGATTTGAATGGAACCTTAAATTATGTTTCTACTAAAGAACAACTACAACAATTAATAGTGTATTCATTGGTAAACCACCAAGACAAGACCATCTCAAAATATTTCAATTGGGAAAAGGTTTTAAGATTTCTCATTTTCAACATTTAAGATAATATTCAACTCAACTATTGATATCACTTGTATTTGGAAAATTTGAATTTTTTTAGTAAATCATTCTTTCCAACTTTTTTATGTCAAAATTTGAAGATGTGAATATGGGATGCCAGTAAAGCCAATTGCAAAGGGTGGTCCCCACAGATCTAGAATGTCAAGTTATTATGACAAAATTTTACTATATTTTGTAATTATTATTCATTGTTGAATCCCAACAAAGTGTGAACAAGGTTTTAATTCTTTCATGTTTGGGGGTTTTATTTCCAAGAAACATCTCTCCACACTCATGTTTGGTGTGCATGGTTCTATTTGTGTAACTTTATTTGTTTCAATAGTGTTGGCCATCCATTTAGTATTGCATTACAAGAATGTAAAATCAAAACTCAAGAATTACTTTGATCTTAAAGTCTACCTTCGTAGGGAAGACCTTTGACAAAAGTTTATAGAACTAACGTGTTTGAATAAGTTCAGCTTTATTGATGCCATAGTTAGTGTTTTTTGCCTTCAAAGTTGAGGCTAGCTAGTTGATTTATTGCACCCTCCATATAATTTTCCAATTGTGTCCAAGTAGATTTTCCATTGCCTTCCACTTGTTTCATTCAAACTTCAAAACTCAAATGAGATCTAATCATGTATTTAGTATTTACCGGTGTTGGGTGGTTCTCTATTTTTCAAAGAAACAACTGGTGGTTAAGGTCTGAGTACACACACCCTTGATCAAGGGTTCTCAAAAATCAAAGAACCAATTTTGATGTGGAACTGCAGCTTTCAATAAGTTGAAGAACCAGTCAAAAACACCTTCTATAAAACATCCATTCCTTTGCCAGTTCTCAAAGAACTCTTTCAAAGATCCATCTAGAACTCTGAAAACAGGCATACAACTTATGTGGAAAACAAGCACCAAGCCATGTGTGTAGCAAGAGAACTGTGGGTGAGGAACAAATGAAACCCAACAAAACAAACAAAATTGATTTCTTTTAAGAATTGTGTACCTTACTCAGATCCCACCCTCAAAATATAGGCAACCAATCTCTGAGGTCCCTCATGCAAATGCCTCTCTTCCTATACATAAAACATGGGAAATTGAAAGTTTCACAATGCAAACCATAATGTAAGAACATTTCCCCAGTCTTCTAGTTGAGATGGTATCAGTTCCAATTCCATCTAATATGTAATAATGCAAGTCCTTCTTCTTTAGTTTCTAATCTTGCTGGATTTCTGGACACCTTTCTGCTTTCAACATTGATATAGCTTGAGCAATCCTTTGACATTGAAAATGTTTTTGGATCCATGTCAAAGATAATTATCAATGTTGAAAGCAGCCACAGAAATGTCTTTTGCCCCTGGTAATAGGCAGATTGCAAGGCTCTGTGATGTGGCATCTGATGCAGTGTTGAGCTCAACACAAAAACAGTCTGTGAACTTATAAGTGAAATTGGGAGAGCAAGTTTTAGGGCTTTTCATCACATATGTGGAGCTGGGAAAGAAGTGCTTTGAGAATATTGACAAAGTTCAACTAACCCATGATGTTGTAGCTCAAGCACTATTTAGACCTGAACCTAATCACTGAAATGACATGCAAAGGACACCCCTTGTTGGCATGACAACCCCTTTCAGTCGAGTTGCTATGGATTGCCTCTCTGCAGAGAAGTTATGGCTGTGGAAGATTGTGATGAAGATACACTTGTTACTCCTGTGCTACTTGTGGTGGCTGTATCACCACCTTGCGATGCTGATTCCCTTAGCAAAAATGACATTGATGAAGAAGATGTTTCAGTTGTTCCGACCACACTAGTGGTGCTCGGAGTTCTGTCAGTAGCTTTCAATTTTGAATCCTTCAGCAATGACAATCTCTGGAAAATCTCTTTCATTGTGGGCCTATCCTTGGGATTCTTAGTGAGGCATTGTTGCACCAGACTGAGCACCTCATTTGCCTCCTCGATGGAATACCTGCATGGATGAGGCTGTACACTGGGTGAACACACACACACTCACAAATCGTATTTCTCTATGCAGACCTCTCTTCATTATGACAATGTTGAGATCCAGTTCCCACTGGACTGACCAACAGAGAAGAATCAAATTTCTCAACATTAGCATGATATTTCTTCATGTCAGTGCAAAAGAAAGGGGATGCCTTTGCAAAGGAAACTTTCTAACTGCCACAGTTGCACTGCCCAAACCAAGGTTTGCCTCCCTCACCAGGGTATCCACAACAGCGTTTTTTTTCTCAGTTTCCTGATGGAGCCAGGCTGGCGAGCATCCCTAGGCAGATTTCATCTCAACTGGAGACATTAAAGATTTCTGTAAAGTCGCACTCTTTTTCACAGTGAATGTTAAGTCAGCCAAAGGAAATGAATGCAATTTTTTCCTCCAGTCTGCTCATTTACCCCATCCATGTTTTCTCAAGTGACACCCAGGCACTTGCAAGTCTGAACTACTTGGACTAATCCGCCTGATGCTTTTCATATCAGTTCAGTACAACTCTTGCTTCAAGCGCCTTTATGTCAACCATGCAATGCAACATAAAGGGTAATATCAATGGAAATCCCACAAAGTTTGGAGATCAGAAACAAAATCCACATGTGTTAAGATAAGTTTACCGGTTATTCAGCTGTGGATCAATGAGTTGAGTCAACAATTTTTGTTCCAGGAAAGGTTTGGCCCACACAAGAAGATTCTGCTCCTCAGTGGGTCGATGTCTGTCCATGGCACGTCTGCCTGAAAGCAGTTCCAACAGCACAATCCCAAAGGACCAAATATCACTTTGAAGAGTCAAATGTCCTGTTCGAATGTACTCAGGAGCTGCATACTCCCA
>Ga0209208_10008889_pt1 | contig 13304 bp, 11 predicted proteins | sample S1TSphfallax_3_FD_187694 | JGI IMG/M metagenome (GOLD analysis project Ga0209208, IMG submission 187694) | Host-associated microbial communities from peat moss isolated from Minnesota, USA - S1T2_Fd - Sphagnum fallax MG (SPAdes) (version 2) | ecosystem: Host-associated > Plants > Peat moss >...
CCCACCACTATAATTTTGGTATGAATAATGTCCCAGGATAAAGTCACTCAAAACAACAAAGTACCAATAAATCAGGCAAAATTTTCCATTTTTAGGGGGAAAATGGCACATCACAAAAACAAAATGAAAACATGAAAATCTCACATTGGTTTGAATTTTTATGTGTTGAAAATGAGTTAAAAATTATGTAATTTATTTTTTTGAGTCAATTATAAGAATTATTGTTCCATGATTGTATAATTAGGTGGTGGTTGCATGGCTAATCATGGGTGGCTCATAGAAGGGGCTTGAAGGAGAGATATTTGTTGGCCTTGCCTACCAAGGCAAGGATATTGTCTTCAGATTCATTATAGAGTATAGTAGCTTAAGGGATTTTGGCCCCTAGGTAATAATAATAATAATAATAATAATAATAGGTCTATTTTTATATGAGGATTTTAGAAAGATGAATATATTTTGGCTTGTGTTGAAACTTGAGATTAGTTTTAGAGTTATATAATGTCTTGATGGATTTTGGTTTCTTTTGGAGGATTTTTTGAAGATTATATTTTTGCATGGTGAAATATTTGAGTTTCTGTAATTCTTCTTTTTGCCTTAAGAAACTTTTTAATGTAAATGGCAAGGCCACGGTGTGTGATACACCCCATGTTCCAAGAGGTCATCACAGACTTGGCCTTCAAGAAAGAGAGAGGCTCTAGGGCTAGCTCCTTATGTGTAGGGTAAGGACTAAAGAACCCCCAAAAACCAGGCCATTCCAGGAAGGAGAGGGCCTGGGCATGAGGCAGGAGGAGCTGCGCACGGACCCAAATTAGCCTCACTCAGAGGCCTTACTAAACCTCCAAAGTTGTTAATATAATTGCGTAATGTTCATTGGGTTGTGGCATTTACGATGGATGACTAATCGTTATGGTCCTCAAGAAGGGTGCTAATTGTCTATTTTCTGACAATTTTTTTCACTTTCCATGCCAACATTACGAAGCAATAATTTATCATAATCATTCGCTCTCTCCCCTTCATGCTGATATGGTTTCAATGATTGTATTGGAATTCCGGTTGTGAATTGGGTCATAGCCACTCATCCGTTGCTGATAATATGCTGGAATGGTTTAAATTACACTGTTCGTTACGTCCAGAGGGTGCCTATTCTGTGTATAGTCAGATCCGCACCTATCTGAGACAAGTTAGAGCATCTCCCACCGGTGGTGCTCAGTATGTGACTTCAGACAGTACAATTTATTGTGAAAAAGTCAAAATGTGCCGGTTTATGTCAGGAAATTGGTTTTTCGGCACCAAATTAGTGCAGCTGGCCGTGGGTCGCAAGACAATTGTGCACTTCCGAAAAAGATTGTAATAAATTGGACCTTACTGCGGCTCAGTATTTCTGATTCGTCAATCCAGAGTGACATACTGAGCACCGGTGGAGATGCTCTTATACTCCCTTATGTCTGCTCATATTTTCAATTAAATCAAGCGTTGTCAGATTGTGGGAACAACAATGAACTCCTGCAGATCTTGTGAACTGATACCCAGTTTCATTAAATGGTACCCAATTTCGCTCACTTTCCTTACTGAAATTCTTTTTTAGGGTTTAGTTGTCTCTCATCACTTTGGAGCTTTTTCATCAATCATCAATGCTAGGAATTTCTGTTTGGTAGTTTTCCTATTTGTTGTTCTTGTTGCCTTGAATTTTTGTAGATTATTGTTTCTCAGGGTGTCAAAGGATTTTGAACCTCATATGATCCTTTTAGCCAATTCGGAGCTCCTCTTTGCAATTCACAACTCGTTTGTAAGCTTGATTTTTTTCAAGATTTTGTCACCCAAAAGTTCATACAGGTGAAAACTCATTCTGGGTCTCATGGATCTCATTAGAACTTCCACTAGCTTCTCGTCTTGGATATAGGTTTTGTGACTACATAAATGCATGAATCTTTGTACTCTTGTCAATAAATACACCCAATACCAAAGAGAGAAATGGTTTGGTGCTGAACAAATATTTAAGTGTGGGTGTGGAGGCAATAAGCAAAACGAACAATAATTGTATGAATATTTATTTGATGATGAACATAAAACACATGAAGTATATCTTGGTGCTTCTTTTGCAATATCCTAATCATTTTTTCAAAACAATATAGATTGTAAGTGCACAATTTGCTATATACAGTGAATACATTGTGATGGCAAAGTTCAAAGATAGGCCTGTAGTTCCTCTAGCACATTGATACTTTTGCATTTGTTTATGATGCACACTATTTGCAACACTACAAAAATGAGTGATTTCCCCTTTCAATATGATCCTCATGACCATGCTAATAATAAACAAATTCATGATGTGTAGCTAAAAAGATGCATTTGAAAGCTACAAGTTGTTGAAACATTCTTCAATTGAGCTTGTTTTTGAGGGCAACTCCTATTCCCCTTTGAAGGTTGAACAAATTGTAGACTAATTATTGATATATAACTTGTAAAGAGGATATTGAAAGAGGGTTGAAAGTTGAGCTGCAACTGAATAAAAGGTTTCAAATTGTGATTTGTAATAAAATTGAAAATGGGAGGTTAGGGTTAGGGTTTTCAAGAATTAGGATTCAAAGAATGAAAGGGAAGCTATGGCAACATCCTCAGCTATGGTGGGGTGTTAACGTCCATTGGGGTTATGATGCAAAGACTAAGGTTGCTATCAACAATTGTATAACCATTAAACCTCTTAGTGTGGTAGATGTGTGGGGTTGCCACCAAAGAAGTCTTGAGTTACAATGATTCATCAATATATTCATTTGCTCCGACTAAAAGTATCATGTTTAATGTCATCAATTAAGAAATTAAAGCTGGTGTGTAGCATTTCTATTTTTTACAACCATGAAATTTATACAAAAATATGTTTGATGCAAAAACTTTAATGAATGTGAAAATTTAGGAAAATATAACTCCATAAACAAAAGAAATTTGCACATTCAAAGAACCATACCTAAGGCTTAGAAAAATCATCCTTATAGTAGAAGTCCATCATGGTACAAAAAAACCAACTTATAGTGTGCTTTTTGATTTCAAATGTTTATATTACTTGAATGTGTAGGTTAATTTGATCATCTTCATCTTTGCAGGTAGCTTGAATAAGAAATTTGTGAATTCATGCAAAAGTCTAGTATTTTAATAAAAGATAGCAATGCGTGCAAAAATGTGTTTTATTCATTATTGGGGTAGGTTATGCTAAACATATCATGTGTGGAAATGTGTAAGATGAGTTGAGCAATTTGAATATTTTGATATAATATATCTATATATTGCCCAACAATGTGACCACTTTTCAATTTCCAATAGATGAAACAAGGACCTACATAATAAATTTGTCTAATAAATAATATAATGTAGTGTTCATTATCCATGCATTGACTAACTTCATCTGACATTTTCATTGTTATGTGTTGTGAAATCATAATCAGTTTATTAATGAATTTGGACCCATGATGGTGAATTTTTTTATTTATTTCATACTTCATATAAATAATGTGGTGTCATATCCAACTAGAAATCCCTTTCGTCCCCTTGACCCAGATTTTCCTTCACTATGGATATATGGCATAAATTTTTAAGTTTTGATATAATTTAATTCATTTGTTTAATTTTACATATATTGAAGGTCCATTCAAAGGTGTTTTCTTGAATAAATGATCACATTCTCTGAAAAAAAAAACAATGTTACAAGTTTTCAAATGAACCTTTTTTTATATATGTGGTAAATTAGGTTCCACAATTTTTGTTGTTAATTTTTAAGTCATGAGAATGATTACTCAAGTTTTAAAACCACATTTAAGATTTGAGGAATTCATCAACCATTTTTATGCAATTTATTGAATTAAAAAAATAATCTCAAGACGTATAATAACTAAAGGTGTTGTTCTTGAACACAAGACACAATTGTTACCATCAAATTGTTCAAATTGATCACATGTTTCAATGTTAGGTTTGATTTTCAAACATGCGTTGAACTTGATTTTTATGGTTGCTTATTTCATGATGTATAACTACAAGGGATTTGCCAACCCATGTTATGTTTAAATGACTTTGGCACCTAGGACACATGGTAAATGATTCAACTAATGTTAGATTTCACATAACATGGTGCATCAAATGCCTTCTTGTTGCACATTATATATTTTTTTCAGGCTTCAAGCTTAGATTCATGATACTAATTTCATGTGTAAGAGATTACACCCATCTATTTTTCAATTCCTATTGTAACCATTTATTCACCCTCCAATGTTGAAAGCTTTAGTCATTTTGATTACTTAAATGAACTATAAATTGTACAATATAATTTTTGTTTGCAATAGGTTGAAGAATTCACAATCATCTATCTCCATTGTTCACAATATTGACAAGGTAAATGTGAAGATATTATAATGTGATTTATTTATAAGAAATAAGGGCATGGGATGTGCATTGGAAGGATGGTTTGCAATATAATGGGATGATGGTAAAATTGGTCCAAATTAAGTCCATATTTGGATAAGGCACCTTGCTTTATTCTAATTAACAATCTCAATTAAAGTTTCATTTTTTGGTTTCACTTTCACACAACTAACAATGCAATTAAAAAAATAAATAGTCATTGTGAGAAAATTATGTCTTCAATTTTTGATAATTGATTGTTATAATATGAAATATTTATAATTAGGAAGTATGACTGCATATTGCAAAGGTAACCAATGGAGGTTATCCCCATAAAGCCACACCACATGTGGTCCGTGCATAAATTAATAAACATTCCTATAAATGCACGAACCATTTTTGTTAATATTCAAATAATGACCCATTGGAAATTTATTATTGTCAACCCATAATCGATTCACACATGAGGTTTACACAATTGTTGTTAATTTAATTCACTATTAGATTGATTTCCCTATTTGGAGATTTTTGATGGGATGAAAATTTGGGAAATGTTTGATAATCAACAACCATGTGTACAAAATCTTCATACTAAGTTGGCATTGAAGGTTTTGAAATTCAAGTTTCAAGTTAGCACAAGTGATAAATACATCATGTCCTTACACAACAATGGATGTGTGAAAGCTTTCAAATCCCACTATGTTAAGTTTTTCATTGTATTTGGACTTGTGAAATGTGGAAATAAACTTTGCATGTAAAGAATAACTAAAATTCAAAATGGGGATGATAAAAGAATATAACAAATGATATTTGTGAGATTAAATTGATGAATGGTAATATTCATGTGTGTGGTAATATGAACACCCTTTGTCATAGATAATAATTCACCCTTTGTTTGTATAATGACATGCAAGTTAGATGACTAATTGATTTGATGATCTATGTTATACTTTGTCCTATCTTATGCATAATATAAAACATTTCATAGTGACTTGGGTGATTTAAGACCAAAATCACTTCCAAAGTGGCTACAAATGCTAACAACTTGGACTATCCATGTTATGTTTAATTAAAAAAATAAAAATAAAAATTATTGTCCAAGGTATGAAAAATAGAATGGTTGATAATTGTGATATATTCTATCACTTCATGCAATGTTTAGCATACGAACGATAGGAGAAAAAGAAAAGGAAAAAACAAAAAAAAACTATTTCTATGTGTGGAAATCATGTATATTCTTTGATCTTCAAATGCGGGGATGGATTGAAAATGTGTCAATTAGGGTAACCATGTTCAATGTGGTGGTTTCAATCAAAATCAAAGTACAACAATACCTTATATTTTACAAGATTTTTGAATTGAAAACCATGCTACATTGAACACAAATATTAAATTGTGGGTATTAACATTTTCAAAGCCCGTTTTTCTATAAAACCAATCTTTTTGTAAAAAACCCTATTGGAGAAGAAGATGCTTTATAGACTTGCCAACTTGAGCTTTTGTTTTTCTATGTTGAAAATGACTGAAATATATATATATATATCTTTGGTGAATATGTTTATAGTTTTTCATGTTTAATTGTGTCCACTTTCCCTTTGCTGAACGAGATTCAAACAAATAAGCTACAAAGGACACATGGAATAAGGACAAAATATGGACCCATTGCAGAGTACATCTAATGTTTCAATTTAAAGAAATTTAGCTACATCGAGTTTTTTCAAATTAAAAAAAATCACTGAAAATTAGTCAATCGGTGAGAAAAATTTATAAATATTAAATTATTCATAAAAAATTGTTCAAAAAAACCATTTTAATTGGAAAAGAAAATTGGAACAAAATATTTCATTTGAACCATTTTGTCAAGTGGCACACACACATTGAAGCTTTAAAATCCTAATTCATGAATATAAAAAAAAGAATATTTAAATTTGGAATAATAATATTATGATTATCCTTCTGGGTTAAAAATAACAATCAAGCGTTAGTTAGTTACTTACTAGTGATTTTTTCGATTTTTATTTATTATTTATTTATTTATTGCATTTTTGGAAAAATGTGTTGTTGTAGTGTAAGTAAAATTCGACTAATGTTGCCCAGTTTTTTGGAAAAATTCGCCAAATTTTCGATATTATAAAATTGAGGAAAAAAAAGAAAAGAAAAGAAGAAACCTGTTCCATAAGCTGACATTTTGGCCCTCCCCATTTTCGGCCCCTGGGTTGGACCATATTTTATCAATGGCTAGTGACAACTAGGCAATGCGTCATCACCACATAAGCCATCAAGTCGTGCCACGTAGCGAGGCCAGTCCCACGGCCACCACTGGTACCCCTTTTCCCACTACCGCCCCAGTTTTCTAGTTTTTCTGCTTTTCATAGGTGGCGTTGGGTGGGCTCTGACCCAATGGGCGTACAGCGTTTGGCCATGTCAATCCAGGACAGGATTTTTGCATGATTACCTCCACGTGTCACCTGATTGCGGAACCGACGGTATTGGACACACGATTTTTTCTTCAACGGTGAAGATAGTCCAAGAAACTGCCTGACACGTTGCAAACCCTAAAATCCGCGAAACCCTAGACCTCGGCCCCACCCGCATTCCTTGACGCTCCATCACTATTGCAGCACTTGTGCGTGCGTGCAAAGCCTCGAATCTTCTGGAATCAAATCTGCTGCACACACGCAATCGATTGTGCTGTATAAAATCTCACTTCCTTTTGTGTATTCCCCATCTTGTACAATCCTTGAATCGATCGGAACTCGCAGTTTTGTTTCATCTACTCTTTTGTGCAAACATTTGTTGTAAATTCAAAGCTTTGTTACATACACCCCTAGTTCAATTCCCTGCAAGCTCGAGCAACTTGGACTTCCAGGAATTTTTTTTATAGATCTGTGCAGTGCTAATTTGGTTTGTTCTATTTGTATAAATCCGATTCCAAGCTCAACTTTCAGAAAATCTGTTGCAGAATATATCATTTGTGATTCATCAATTTCTTAACCTAGTGTACAGCTCAATTCGTTGTATTTCTCAAACCCAATTCCAGCTGCAAGCTCTTGTATGATAATCGATGAAGTTCTGACAGTGGTCAGCATTACATAGTCGGGAACAGCAGCAACATCTGGAGGAGAATCTTGTACAGCTATTCTTTCATGTTCATATAAGGAACTTCACTGGCTTTTGGTTGTGGCAGTGGATTGTTTGTGTATATAAACTAGATCAATCTGTTTTGAGGTATATCATCATATATATCAGCTCGCGTTTGTGTCAATCGTGAGACAGCTTTGGAAGCAAAGTTGAGATCTGGTGCTACTATTTTGTTAAAGCTCTGCTGCTGCACGGAAGGTTGAAGAGCTCTCGGGAGACCTGGAAATAAGACGTACTATGGAGATGCCGAGTATGATACCCACCATGCAAGAGGTAAGTATGCAGTGATCATGTCTGGACATCGTGAGTTTCTGGGTGTTCCGTTTGCCTTTGAAAGCTGATGGTGTCAAGATCTCCGGATTAGAAGCAAAAAGCTTGGGTCCCAGCTCCTAAATTTGAGCTCAAGTTTGTTGCTCGGAATTCATGATTCTTTCTTGAGCTTGAGGTGATAGATAGTGACTGACTGACGGTGCTGTTGTTTTGTTTCTTGCATGACGACGTTGTTGTGCAGTTGTTCTACGGTCGGAACGAGCCTACTTGGATAATGAACGACATACCGCTCGAGCGGCCAAAGATGGCACCACCGGTGGCTGTTCGATACGAGGCATATCCTCGAGATGTCGTACGGCCGCTGCTACGGCCAAAACCAGTTCCCCGCACAACAGTCGTGACCGCTCCACCAGCACCACCACCAGTAGTGTCTACCGCCCCTTCGGTACATACCCACCTCGAATCCTCTTCTGAACCGCAGTGTTAAGGACATCTTTCCATTAGGCTGCTGTGATCACATCTTGTTTCTTGTTTCTAAAGCAGGTGGCTAACGCCGGAGGTATACTAGGCGGCTGCCGCTCTCCGACGTCGAAAGGATGTTGTTGTGGTGCATACTAAATTTATGGATTATGTCGTGGGATGTGTGGCAGACTCTAGAGTTGAGAGTACCACTGTGCTGTGAGAAATGCGTAGAGAAAGTGAAGAAAGCACTGTACGAAGTGGAAGGAGTGCGGGAAGTGGAGTGTTATCAGGCCGAGCAGAAAGTGGTCATAATAGGGAACGTGGATGCCGAGCGAGCTCTGAGGAAAGTAAGACGAGTGAAGAAAAAATCAGTCTATTGGAATCTGGCAACAGCGCCAATGAAATACGCGGCCGTGGCCACTCCCGTTGTACACACCAAGACACACAGCAACGCTTTTACCAACTCTCCTCATTCTTCCTCTTCTTATACTCGCTATGTCAGTCCTCCCCGCAGACACACAACTACTGTTCACTCTAGTCGTCCATACGACAGTCCTTACATCGACAGCTCTTATAAAACCTACAATTACACCCGACCTCACAGCACCGGTTACACATACTAGTAGCATTCAAGCAGTTGCCATGGATCAGATGACAATTGGAGCGAGCAAGCTGCTACTTACTACCTAAAGACTTGAATTTCTTTCTTATACTAAAGAAATTTTCTTCAATTTTGCACAGCAATTTTACTTATTTATAAGGTCTGATGCTCTTAAATCTTTTAATGTACAAAGTTAATGTTGATGGGTGCTTCAAAAAATTGGAGCTAGGAAATTTCTGTTGTTTAGAATGAGCAGACTCTTCACCAAGAAGTTTGGGTTGTGCAGATGGGATTAGAGACTGAACCCATGATTTGTTAGCCTAGTAAGTGTGCTCGTACTTTGTAGCTTCCCGCAATGACTCCAGCAAAATTTGGAGGATGAAGCTCAGGTGCAAGCTTTGTATACAACACACTTGCAAACAGAATATTCAAGATTAAGGACTTGAATCATAATACACTAGTGACTTCTTGTATACCCTAGGATTCAAGGAAAATTTTCCTCTAAATTTCCAAAGCTGTCTTCAAAGCTTTGATTATGTATTATTACTTTGTCCAACCCTAAAATATAGCAAGGTTTCAAATAAAATATAAGTTTGGGATTTCTCAATTGTTCAAACTGTAAAAACTGACAATTCCCTTACTCAAATGGAAGCATTGCTTGACTACTCCCATCAAACTCTATATACTTTTATCTCAACTTCCATGGTGAGTTCCTTATTTTTTGAAGGAAAATTTGGACAAAAACTAAAAGAAGTTGAAAATTTTGCTACAATTTCCTACAACACAAAAGAGTACTTAAGATTTATTTTATTTTTTTTCAATTTTTTTTATATCACCAAATTTGTGTTGAAGGATCTATTCAATTTGCAATTCTCAAAAAATTCCAAATGGTGCGTTTCTAATATATAACCATGGTTCTCAAAAGTTGAAAAAAAATCATATCACCACCTTCATAACCTCTAGTTTATTGTCAAATTCTTTCATAAAAATTGCCAGAGGTGTTTGACATAATTGGAACTGGCAATTCTTTGATTTTTGATTTTGTTTTTCCCCTTTCAGAAAAACTGCGGTTGGTGGTCTTACGACTTTTGAAATTTTTGAAAAAAAACTGGAATTTGATAGATTTCTATTGCTTCAAATTACTGCACAACATTGGCTTTTATATTGTGTCTAAAGCTTTGGTCCTTTCACAACTTGAAAAAAACCAAGGAACAAAAATGCAACCAACAAAATGATGAATCTTTTTCGACAACATTATTGAAAACATGGAACTCAATTGACATCTTCTTGTAAGGAAAATTTACAATTTATTATAATTTGTGAATTCACTTGGTTATTTCCAGTGTTTTTTTTTCTCAATTTCCTGATGGAGCCAAGGTGGCGAGCATCTCTAGGCAGATTGACACAGATTTCGCCAAATTGGCAATATAATTTTGAGGAAATCTTAAAACGGCAGCATGACACCCTTCCCCCAAAAAAAACAATTTGCTGTCGTTTTGAGGCGAATTGAAATGAAAATCCTCCCTCTTTATCTGTAAAGTCAGGAATATCAAGGATTCCTATCCAACCTTGTGCATTAAATGCTGAGTTTTAATGAAATTTCCTTACATTACTGATACCACTAAAAAGAGGGGTTAAGGGGTTGAAAAGAGGCCCAAAGACAGGGTGAATTTACTGATTTCTCTATTGGTTTCCAGAATTTTTAAAAAAATTGCAACAATTCGTCAGAAAAGGAAAAAAACACTGGTTGTTTCGAAAGCTTGATGTTTAGTTGTGAAGAAGCAACGTGAAAGGAAATATGGAAAATGGAAAAAAATGCAACTAACAAAAATAAATCCCATAAAGATTGAGTTTGGTATGAAAATAAATTGAAAGAGTGATGCCTACTTTGCAACACAATAACAATTGGGATTTGACCTTAGGTGATGCCAATGTCATAATTGATGTCAAGTGTGTAAATGGTTTAGGATTTACATCTCATGTAAATGTAAAAATAAATAGATGAATAAAAATTTATGTTGTCATGTAGAACAAATATTTTTATATGGTTTTAAATGTAAAAATTGTAATTTTTTTGATTTCTAATTGGAGAGAAGGGGGATTTTATAAAGTTTTCTGTGATAGGCCAACCAAATAGTATATGTAAAAATAATATTATCAAAATAGTTATGCTTTGGGATGCACCACAATTAGTTAAATTAATATGAATCACAATTAATATTTAAGCTCTTCAAAAAGCCTACGCCACAACTAACAATCAACAAAGTTAGAAATGAAAGTTTCACTCAAGCAATGAGATGAGGCAAATGTGCATTCAAGATATTTTTTGAAATAACACCATCATAGTCCCATATTGGCAGAAAATGCTAATGTTTGGGGAATATCAAAATATCATAATTTTTGTCTGAAGGGCAGTCAAAGTGGCCCATTGCAAAAGAATGAAATTGAGTTGTGGGATGCACCCACAATTAATTAATATGGACTTCCAAGAAGGTATAATCATTAAGAATATATAATATATACACTTACATGCCCCAAAACAAGTGCATGAGGATGTATAAATGTAAAAAGTTTAAACATGTAAACATAAATGACTTACACATGATTTACACATCATATATACGAATATTGACACATACATACACAACATTAGTTATAGTAGACATTTTCAATGATCTAGAACAACCACACTAAATGCACATATGTGTGAAAATGAAAAAATATATATCCATCAATAGGAATTGGAATGTGACTCTTCTAGAATTGTGGAATGGTTTTGATATGTACAACTTTGGGATTTCCTTGAAGATTTTTTGGTTGAAACTTTTGAAAATATTAATGAGAATATCATGGGGAAGTTTTGAAATGATAAATCTTGTTCAATGTTTTGGTAATAATTTATAAATTGTACACTTTTGGGAATGTTTAATGGAAATGTTTGTGAAAGTAATGTTGGAAGGTTGTGTGATTTTGGACAACTAATAGTTATAAACTTTTGGAAATTTTGTAGAATAATAAAATATAAATATTGAAAGCATTAATTGAATGCAATGTTTGGAATGTTTATGTGAACAATTTTTTGGCTTTTAGAAATTATTATTTAATACTTTCAAAAAATTCTTTCATCATTGTTTGAAGAACATTTGAAAAATTAATTGGACCTTGGTGACATATGATTAATTTTTTTTAAAATTAAGAACTTATGTCTGAAGAATAAATAATTCATTTAATTTCTCCTTACATTTTCAAACATATGTTGTCAATGAATAATGCAAGTTTATGTACAAGTTAAAACAATGTACAAAATTAAAAAATGATATATGAGTTAAGACATTGTGTATAATTAAAAAAATGTTGTTTATTTCGATTCTTCATATTTACCTTTTCCATGTCCAACTATCACATTCCTTTCCCCTACCCACTTACATGAATGGAAAAAAATTAAAGTAATGTGTGTATTTTCAAGTCAATTTTATCTACATTAAAATATTTTTAATAACCTACCTCTTTCAAGTCAATTATTAGTGTTGGCCGATTATACATAAAAATGCAATTATGCATTCGGATAATCACCAGATATGGATGAATCCATATCTAATTATTTTAAAGTTCCCAATGTCTAATCTTATATACAATTGTTTGATGTATGTTATGTACTTTTCTATATGTAAGTATATCCAATCCAATAGCCTTTAACATGTAATCATATTTAGCCCATTAAGGTTTTGAAAACATGAATATGAATTTAAGGTTTAAGTTGTTTAAGGTTTGGGGTTAAAACCTAGAATCCATTGTGATTTCCTTTCGATAGTTTTTGTTTTGTAATTTTGTATTTTTTCGCTTGATGATGATGCTCAAAGTTGAAAACACACTAGAATTGTAAGCTTATAAATTTTGTTGAGGTTTTTGGTAAGTTGATTTGTGTGTTTTTTAACTTTGCACTTTTGCTAAACTTTTTTTGAAAGTCAATTTGTAAGCTTGCAGGTTTGGGCCTTTTCATAAGTGGATACAAGCTTGCAAGTTGAAGTCATAAATTTAAGGTTTTTGCAACACTAAGTACAAGTTGTTTATTTTCTATTGTGAGCTTCATAATGATTAAATTATTAAACATGGCCTTGGGCTTTTGGAATGTTAAAAGCTTTAATCCTTAACAATGCACTTTGTGTTTCCAAGTAAATTTTCCACTTTTTACTAGATTCTAGTTTTTTTTGTTTTTTTGTGTTATTGTTTGATAACATTGTTCAATGAATTGGCAAAATGTGTAGTTCTTGGTTTCATGTTTTGTTTGTTGTTCGGCAAATTGGTAGAGGTTATAACTTGCAAATCTTGGTTTCATGTTCTGTTTGTTATTTAATGAATTGGTAGAAGTTATGACTTGTAGGTCTTGGTTTTGTGTTTTGTTTATTGTTTAGTGAATTGATAGAATTTACAAGTTATAGGCTTT